>JACCDW011392714.1_pt1 | contig 12250 bp, 11 predicted proteins | sample 7449781 | NCBI WGS metagenome assembly JACCDW01 (sample SAMN15323449, study PRJNA562643) | freshwater metagenome | isolation source: river surface water | place: USA:Blue River Watershed | collected 2017-08-18
AAGCCCGTCGAAGTGCGCGAAGGCGAAGGCCAACATGAAAAATGGGCGCGCTTAGAACCGCTGCATGGTTTCAGGCTGAAATTTTTTATCGAGTTCAATCATCCTGCCATTGATGGCAGCGGGCAGACTGCTGAAGTCGATTTAAGTTTTGAATCCTATATTCAGGAAATTGCGCGCGCACGCACTTTCGGTTTCATGCAGGACGTAGAAACTTTGCGCGGCATGGGACTGGCACGTGGCGGCTCGCTGGAAAACGCGATCGTGATGGATGAATTCCGTATCCTTAATGCGGGCGGACTGCGCTATAAAAATGAATTCGTGCGCCACAAGATTTTAGATGCCATGGGTGACTTGTATCTGATCGGCCATCCGCTTTTGGCCAGTTACACCGCGCATAAATCCGGTCATGCAATGAACAACAAATTATTGCGTGCGCTGCTTGCGCAACCGGATGCCTATGAGATCGTCACCTTTGATAAGGCGGAAATGGCACCAGCAGCTTATGCCGGTCAGCTCGATGAAGAGTGGGCACTGAACTGAGCCTGACTCTGCAGTAGCGGCTTTCAGCACGCATGCGCATGATCACAACGGACAAGTCCTCAGCCAGTTTTTTTCAGTGCGCGCCTTGCCAAAAGATTATCGATCGCCTCTTTTAAGCCGCCGTTGCGCGGATGGTTTTCCAGCCCCTGATTTAAGTTCGCAAATGAGGCCAGCGCACTGACAGGTAAATCCTGCTTGCTGGTTTGCGGCACCAAGACCGGTGCGACGACCCGGATCTTGAGTTTGATGCCAGCGATCTGCCAGCCTTTTTCCTGCAATCCGGCGTGCAACTTCGGCAACATTTGCTTGATCCGGCTTGCCATGGCCGCATTCGGGATGGCTATCAACAGCTCGTCATCCACGATCTGCAAAACCGTGCAGTGAACAAAATGATTGGGCAACAGCTTCAGGCAATCCTGCTGCAGCCTGGCCAAGCGATTTGCAGTTGGCAGCAGCGCGGCCAGCTTGTCATTGCCCCTTAAGAATTCACCGGCTTCCCGAGCGGCCGCAGCCTTGCCGGGCGGCGAGGCGGGCTTGAAATTGGCAGGAAATTTGGACATCCGGCAACCTTACCATAGGGTTCCCCGTCCTACTATGGATCAAGCGGTCTGGCAGGGCCTGCGTGATAGAATCTCGCCTTTGGCAAAAATCGCTTGCGCCGGTTTTGCGCAGCTTTCCATGCCGCTCTGGCGTCTCGGACGCCTTTACTTTTTTCAGCCAATCAAGCATGTCTTTACTGACTCAAATTTTCGGCAGCCGCAACCAGCGCCTGCTCAAGAAGTTGCAGAAAAATGTACGCGACATTAACGCACTCGAACCGGTGCTGGAAAAATTGTCGGACGAAGAACTGAAAGCGAAAACGCCGGAATTCAGGGCGCGGCTGCAAGCAGGTGCCACGACCGATGAAATCCTCGTCGAAGCTTTTGCCGTATGTCGCGAGGCCAGCAAGCGCGTATTGAAAATGCGCCATTTCGATGTGCAGCTAATCGGTGGCATGGTGCTGCATCAGGGCAAAATCGCCGAGATGGGAACCGGTGAGGGTAAGACGCTGATGTCGACCCTGCCTGCCTATCTCAACGCACTGACAGGCAATGGCGTACATGTCGTCACCGTCAATGATTATCTCGCCCAGCGAGATGCCGAATGGATGGGCCGCCTGTATGGCTGGCTGGGACTGTCCACCGGCATTAATCTCGCGCAGGCCGATCATGCGATCAAGCAGGCAGCCTATGCCTCCGACATCACCTACGGCACCAACAATGAATTCGGCTTTGATTATCTGCGCGATAACATGGTCTATGAAGCGGCTGATCGTGTGCAGCGCGCATTGTCGTTTGCGATCGTCGATGAAGTTGACTCTATCCTGATCGATGAAGCACGTACGCCTTTGATCATCTCCGGTCAGGCTGAAGACCATACCGAGATGTATCGCAAGATCAATGAAGTGCCCAAGCTGTTGACCTTGCAGATAGGCGAAGAGACACCGGATGGCAAAGGCCAGGTCGACGTGCCCGGCGATTACACCAAGGATGAAAAAGCCAATACAGTCTTGCTGACCGAAGCCGGCCATGAAAAAGCCGAGCAGATCATGACCAGCATGGGCCTGCTGGCCGAAGGTGCATCACTGTATGACGCAGCCAATATCACCTTGATCCATCACTTGTATGCGGCATTGCGCGCGCATACGCTGTTCCACAAAGACCAGCAATATGTGGTGCAGGATGGCGAAGTCATCATCGTCGATGAATTCACCGGTCGCCTGATGTCGGGACGCCGCTGGTCCGATGGCCTGCATCAGGCCGTTGAAGCGAAAGAAGGCGTGCGCATCCAGAACGAAAACCAGACGCTCGCATCCATCACGTTCCAGAATTATTTCCGTATGTACGGCAAGCTCTCCGGCATGACCGGTACTGCCGATACCGAAGCCTATGAGTTCCAGGAAATCTACGGGCTGGAGACGGTCGTCATTCCGCCGAACCGGCCCAGCAAGCGCCTCGACCGGCAAGACCAGGTCTTCAAAAATGCGCAGGGCAAGATCAATGCAATCATCAGCGATATTCGTGATTGCCATGCGCGTGGCCAGCCGGTACTGGTAGGCACGACGTCGATTGAAAGTTCGGAGCTGTTGTCATCAATACTGAACGGCGCGAAGCTGCCGCACAATGTACTCAATGCCAAGCAGCATGCGCGCGAAGCAGAGATTATTGCGCAGGCCGGCCGGCCGCAAATGGTGACGATTGCCACCAACATGGCCGGTCGTGGTACCGACATTGTGTTGGGTGGTAATGTCGACAAACAAATCCAGCTGATCGAGGCCGATGCTTCCGTCAGCGAAGCCGACAAGGCATCGCGCGCACAAAAGCTGCGTGATGAATGGCAGTCGCTGCATGATCAGGTGGTTGCTGCCGGTGGTTTGCATATCATCGGTACCGAGCGTCATGAGTCGCGCCGTATCGACAATCAATTGCGCGGCCGATCCGGCCGTCAGGGCGATCCCGGATCTTCCCGTTTCTATCTGTCGCTTGATGATTCGCTGTTGCGCATATTCGCAGGCGATCGCGTGCGCGCAGTGATGGAACGCCTGAACATGCCGGAAGACGAACCGATCGAGGCCGGCATCGTATCGCGCTCAATAGAATCGGCGCAACGCAAGGTCGAAGCGCGCAACTTCGACATACGCAAACAATTACTTGAATATGATGATGTTGCCAATGACCAGCGCAAGGTCATTTACACGCAGCGCAATGAATTGCTTGAGTCAGCCGACATGCAGGAGATGATTACCTCGCTGCGCCATGGTGTGCTGACCGATGTGTTCCAGTCTTATGTACCGCCTGAGTCCATGGAAGAACAGTGGGACATCCCCGCATTGCAGCAGCTGTTGGCCGCTGAATGGAAGCTCGATGTCGACCTCGCCGGCATGCTCAAGGCCGAGCCTGACCTGACGGATGACGAATTGCTCGCCCGCCTGTTACAGGCATCGGATGAAGCCTATGAAATCAAAGTAGCAATCGTTGGCAGAGATTCGTTCAGTGGCTTTGAGCGCAGCGTAATGTTGCAAAGCATCGATACGCACTGGCGCGAACATCTGGCAGCGCTGGACCATCTGCGCCAGGGCATACATTTGCGCGGCTATGCGCAGAAAAATCCTAAGCAGGAATACAAGCGCGAAGCGTTTGAGCTGTTCTCGCAAATGCTGGAGCTGATCCGTAATGATGTCGTGCGCGTTGTCATGACCGTACAAATCCAGTCACAGGAAGAGATCGCAGCGGCCGAGCAGCAAATGGCACAGTCGCATGTCGAGAATGTGCATTATCAGCATGCAGATTTCAATCCTGCGCTCGCACCGGAAGAATTGCTGGCACCAACAGCGAGTGAAGAGCGCGATGGCGGCTTGAAATCGCCGATGGTTAATGCCATGCCTAAGGTCGGTCGCAATGATCCTTGTCCTTGCGGCAGCGGCAAAAAATATAAACAGTGCCACGGCAAGCTGGCTTAATCGACCACACAGTCAGGCAGAATGCGTGCATTCTGCCTGTAATGTAGTTTCCCTTTTTACTTCAATAGTTTGTTCCAGCTCTGCTCCAGCGAGCAGCTGCGCGCTAGTGCTGCCTGTGTATTCATCAGCACTTTCAATGGTGCGATATTTTTCGGAAAATCTTCTTTGCTGCTCACCATCGCACCCATCAGCATATTCTGCTGTTCATACAGCACCTGCTGCAGCGCTGTGTTGTGCAGCACCACTTGCTGGATCATGGACTGAAACTGTTCCGGCTTGCCTAGCGCCGTAATTTTTTGCGCGAGTGCTTCCTGTCGCGTGATCAGTCTGTCCAGAGGCAGTTCGGTAATGCGCGGATCCGGTTCAGGCAGCTGCAAGTCTTTCGCGGGCGCAGATTTGATAATGCTCTGCAGTTCATCCGACAGGATTTTTTTCGTGTTGATATAAGACGCTGCATTTGCATACTCGGTCTTGTAAGCCTGTTGTATCTTCATGACTTCCATGACCTGAGGCATGATGCTTTCATATGATTGCCGCGCCGGCATCTCCGGCACATGTTCAAACAAGTGCAGGATAGTTTCGGTGTGCGGGCGCTGGTCATTCAGTTTGTCGAAGGGCTTTTGTTCATTCGCACGATCGGCAGGTATGGATCCAGCCACGGTCAGATAGTTCATGCCTGCGCTTAGTTGGCGTTCCGTGTATGCGCCGCCCAGCACCAGCGCGCGTCCCCAGAACACGCCGGCCGGATAACTGTCATTGCCCTTCACCGCAGACTTGATCAGTTCAATGCCGCGTTTTATATCATCAGGTGTATTAAGCTGGAAATGTATGAATGCGACCGCAGCCTTCGCATCTGTGCTGAACTGATGATGCTTGTTCTGCATGAGCTTGATCAGGAATGACAATGCATCCGTATCGAGATGAAAAATCACGCGCTCATATAAATTGGCGACGGTCCGGGTCTCGAAGCTGCGACGGTACCAGTAGGCATCCGGGAATACATCATTGATCGCAGTTTTTTTCAGTTGTTCAGCAAGACGCTGGCGCAGGCTGCTGGCAGAGGCAGCAGAAAATTCTGCACGCAGGTTTTCAGGATCAACATCTTTTGCGGCAACCGGCTCCACATACTGCTGGCAGACCGCGTTCATATTGACTGCTTGTGCGGCAGGCGGTAAGGCAAATGCATAAAGCAGCATGGCGAGTAGTACTGGCGCGTTGATTTTTTTGCTCATGTTTTTTTGATTTTGCAGATGGCCGTCTATAAAAACGCGGATAAGGCGTAGATAACATTACCTATAAAAATAATCAGCAAGCATTATCTGTCAGAACAGATGCTGGCAATCATAAAACTTTACCAGACTACGGCATTTTCGAATGTTAACAAGCAGGTAAGTTGCCAGGTCGGCAGCTGCAAATGATGCCCGGCCAAGCGCTGACCCACAGACATGGTTCTGGCAGCGACCGTGCAAGCCCTGATAAACTGCTGAGCTTGTCCAACTTGCAGCGCCGCCCAGCCCGCGTCTTCATTCATTATCATGGCCGTCAATTCTCCTGTTCCACTTGCCAAAGATCTTCAACCTGTTGCCGGCCTGGCGCTGGGCTATGCCGAAGCTGGTATCAAAAAGCCCGGCCGCAAAGATTTGCTGGTGATCCGTTTGCCGCAAGGTACAACGGTGGCCGGCGTATTCACGACCAACCGTTTTTGTGCTGCACCTGTACAGCTGGCCAAGTCGCATCTGGCAAGCGGCAAGCCTGTGCGTGCGCTGGTCATAAATACTGGCAATGCCAATGCCGGCACTGGCGAACCTGGTCTTGCCAATGCGAAGGCCACCTGCGATGCACTGGCCACTTTATTGTCATGCGAGTCTGAACAGATCCTGCCGTTCTCAACCGGCGTCATTCTTGAGCCGCTGCCGGTCGATCGCCTGATTGCCGCGCTACCGGCAGCGCTGCACAACCTGAAAGAAGATAACTGGTTGCATGCGGCAGAGGCCATCATGACCACTGATACGCAGCCCAAGGCCGCATCGCGCACGGTGACCATCGCCGGTAAACAAGTAACGCTTTCCGGTATTTCCAAAGGTGCCGGCATGATCAGGCCCAATATGGCCACCATGCTCGGTTATATTGCCTGCGACGCCAGCGTGCCGCAGCCCTTGCTCAATGATCTGGTCAGGCATGCGGCAGACCATTCTTTCAATTGCATCACGATTGATGGCGATACCTCGACTAATGATTCCTTCATGCTGATCGCCACCGGCGCCGGCGCGCTGACAATCACGGATGCAGATACACCGGAATATCAGGCGCTTAGCGCTGCGATCACTTCGCTGGCGCAGGAACTGGCACAAATGATCGTGCGTGATGGTGAAGGTGCGACCAAGTTCATCACGATTCACATCGAACAAGGCAAGAGCCGCGAAGAGTGCCGCAAGATCGCCTATGCAATCGGGCATTCACCGCTGGTGAAAACAGCGTTCTTTGCCTCTGACCCGAATCTCGGGCGTATTCTTGCAGCGATCGGCTATGCAGGCGTGGATGATCTGGATGTCGGTCGCATTGATCTGTATCTGGATGATGTGTGGGTCGCAAAAAACGGCGGCCGCAATCCTGACTATCGCGAAGAAGATGGTCAGCGCGTGATGCAGCAATCTGAGATCACGGTGCGCGTGACGCTTGCGCGCGGCGACGCACAGGCCACAGTCTGGACCTGCGACCTGTCGCATGACTATGTATCAATCAACGCCGATTATCGGTCGTAATCGTGAAACTAATATGACTGAACTTGCCCAATTTCTGGCACGCGCCGAAACACTGATCGCGCGTCTTGAACACATGCTGCCTGCTACTGCCAAGCCGGTTGACTGGCATGCATCGATTGCCTTTCGCTGGCGTGTGTCGCGTGATGGCCGTGGCCGGCTTGAGCCAGTCAAGCATGCGGCAACGATTGCGCTGGATGATTTGCGCAATATCGGGCCACAGAAAGACCAGATAGAGCAGAACACGCGCCAGTTCGTAGCCGGCAAACCGGCCAACAATGTATTGCTGACCGGCGCGCGCGGCACTGGCAAGTCGTCACTGATCAAGGCCTGCTTAAACCAGTTTGCACCACAGGGCCTGCGCTTGATTGAAGTCGAAAAAGAGCATCTGATGGATCTGCCCGATATCGTCGAGCTGATCGCAGAGCGACCCGAGCGCTTCATTATTTTTTGCGACGACCTGTCATTCGAAGAAGGCGAGAGCGGCTATAAGGCGCTGAAGGTGGCGCTAGACGGCAGCATTGCGACGCAATCCGATAATGTGCTGATCTATGCGACTTCTAACCGTCGTCATCTGCTGCCAGAGCGCATGTCAGACAATGCGACCTATACGCATACCGAAGATGGCGATGTACATCCGGGCGAAACAGTCGAAGAAAAAATTTCGCTCTCCGAGCGTTTCGGCCTGTGGATCTCGTTCTACTCGTTCAGGCAGGAAGATTATCTCGATATCGTGCACTACTGGCTGCGTCACTTCGGCATTGATGCCGCACGCGCAAAAGAAGCCGAGCCGGATGCCTTGCGCTGGGCATTGCAGCGTGGCTCGCGTTCCGGTCGCGTGGCCTGGCAATTTGCGCGTGATTACGCCGGCAAACAAATTGCATGAGCAAACAATTGCCGGTTGATGTCGCCGTCGGCATACTGATGAAGCCCGATGGCGATGTGCTGTTGGCCTGTCGCCCTGAAGGCAAGCCTTTTGCCGGTTACTGGGAATTCCCGGGTGGTAAAGTCGAGGCCGGCGAATCCGTCTTTGATGCGTTAACGCGCGAATTCGCCGAAGAGACGGGCGTGCGCATCCTGTCTGCCGAGCCCTGGTGCTGCGTCGAGCATGTATATCCGCATGCGCATGTGCGGCTGCATTTTTTTATCAGCAGAGAATGGCAAGGACAAGCAAGCGGGCTGGAAGGCCAGAAGCTGGCATGGCAGGGCAGCATGACGGTAAATCCTATCTTGCCGGCGACCGTGCCCTTGCTGGAGTGGCTGGACCGGATACGCTTTACGAATTGATCGCCCCAGTCTTTCCGCACGCATGGTGCGGGCTTAGTGATGATTTTCCGGATCCTGATTTTCTTCTGCCGCTGCACCGGGGATCACATATTTTTCTTCCGCCCACGCGCCCAGATCAATCTGCTTGCAGCGCTCCGAGCAGAACGGGCGGAATTTATTTTCTTCTTTCCACTCGACGCGTTGTTCGCAGGTGGGGCAGTTGACTGTCGTGACCATAAACAATCAGAACCTGAGCAAAGACGTTTAGAAATTGCAGAGCGTGAGCTCGAACGGCACATCCGTATCGATCGCCCTGGGCTTGAGGTCGCCGCCTTGTGTGGTGAAGCGTATCCACAGCACATATTTGTTCGCTGAAATTTCAGGAATGGCGCCCAGCTTTTTATCTACCCTCACGCGCAGCAACTGATAGGTACGACCTTGCAGCATTTGCTGGAAACTACCGGCAGCAGCGACGATCTCGCTGGAGCGGCCTGATTCGCGCAACAGGCGCAGAATGATCATGATTGCCGAGAACATCGGCTCTAATGGTGCGAACCAGCTCATGATGTCGGCGCGCCGCTGCTCGGCAGGCAATTGCTGCCACGCGAAGTAGGAAGGCAGATCAAATTCGCAGGCACCACCGGGAATGATAGTGCGCCCGCGTATGCCCATCAGCCATTCGTTTTCACGAATATGCTGGCCGGTCTTGCCTTGCATGGAGATCAATGCAGAACTGGTTTGCTCGACATCAGAGATGATCGCATTCAAGCGCTCTGCTTCGACATTGGGATTGGACTTGAAACTGGCCAGCGTTTGCTTTTGCCGTTCGAGTTCTTGCAAGAGATCGGATTTCAGATCGGCGCGGCCGCATACTTCAAGCATTTCGAAGATCGTGGTCAGCGCAACATGATGCTCAAGTGGATTATCCTGCTGCACGAAGAAACGGAATTTATCGTGCAGGTCTTCCAACCGCAGCATAGTGCGAATACGCTCATTGAAAGGGTATTCGTAAACGGTCAAAGCGACAATCCTCAGGAGTTGATTAGAAAATAACTAGCGTGATTTTGACCTAAGCGCAGGGAAAATACAAACATCTGACCCTGTTTTGCACTTATTTTTTTGCGGCGTGTCGAAGATATAAATTATGCAACTCCTCCGTCCGGCGGGCCAATTGCGCCAGATCATGCTCATTCGTGATCACATCATCGGCCACCGCCAGTCGCGCGCTGCGGCTGGCCTGGCTATTCATGATGGCCCGCACTTCCGGTTCAGTGAGCTGATTACGCTGTTTGACTCGCGCAATCTGCAGCGGCTCGCTGCAGTCCACCACCAGCACGCGATCAACCTTGTCGCGCCAGTGGCCGGATTCCACCAGCAGCGGCACCACGTACATCAGGTACGGGCCCTGCGCGCAATCTGCAGCCTTTTCGGTCTCTTCGCCAATTAACGGATGCAGTATCGCTTCGAGCTGCTGGCGCGCTGCGGGGTTGGCAAAGACTTCCTTGCGCATCAGCGTGCGGTCCATAGAACCGTCGGCGGCGATGTAAGCATTGCCAAAGGCCGTGCGTATCGCCGCGATGGCCCTGCCTTCGGGCTGGGTCAGGCTGTGAGCGATCAGATCGGTGTCAATGATGGTGGCACCATGCTGCGCGAACAAATCCGCGACCATGGATTTGCCGCTACCGATACCGCCCGTCAGTCCAATGGAAAATTTGTTCATGCGGATGAAATGATCAGCCCAGATACAGCTGCAGGATAGAGGGGCCGGCCAATAACGCAATGCCACCGGCCAAGGCGAGGAAAGGTCCGAACGGGATCGGCTGGTCACTGTGGTGGCCGCGCCAGGTGATCAGCAACAGCCCAGTGATCGCGCCGATTGCGGAAGCCAGCAGCACGATGAGCGGCAGCATCATCCAGCCCAGCCATGCACCCAGCGCGGCGAGCAATTTGAAGTCGCCATAACCGATGCCTTCTTTACCGGTGATCAGCAGGAATGCCCAGTACACCAGCCATAGCGATATATAACCTGCAGCAGCGCCGATGACGGCATCGGATAACGGAATGAAGATGTCATTGAGGTTGACCAACAGCCCCAGCCATAACAATGGCAAGGTCAGGTCATCCGGCAGGGTCTGGGTGTCAATATCGATACCCGACAAGGCAATCAAGGCCCAGACCAGCACCAGCGCTGTAATACCGGTTGATTCACTGCCCAACACCCAGACCACGAGCGCGGTACAAACTGCGGTGACAAATTCAACGACCGGATAGCGCAGCGGAATCGGTGCCTTGCAATGACGGCACTGCCCGCGCAACCAGATATAGCTCATTAACGGAATATTCTCTGCGACAGAAAGCACATGCCCGCAGTGCGGACAGGCAGAACGCGGCACGAATAAATTGTAGCGACTGGTATGCGGCGGCGGTGCATTGTTGATATGCGCAAGATAATTGTCAGACTCGCGCTGCATCATCTGCGGCAGGCGAAAAATCACCACATTCAGAAAGCTGCCGATCAACAGCCCGATCAGGCACCAGATCAGGACCGGCGCCACAGAGCCAGGTGGTGCGAGCAATAGTGATAAGAGTGGATCTGTCATTACACTACCGAGCCTAATTGGAAAATGGGCATATACATGGCGATGACCAGTCCGCCGATCAAGACCCCAAGAATGACCATGATCACAGGTTCCATCAGTGAAGAAAGCGAGGCGACGGCAACATCGACTTCCTCTTCATGGAATTCGGCCACCTTGGAGAGCATGTGATCGAGGGAGCCGGATTCTTCGCCGATAGCCACCATCTGCGTCACCATGGAAGGAAATGCCCTGGTCTGTTGCATCGCTGTGACCAGGCTGGAACCGCTGCTGACTGCCGCCATAATTTTGCGCGTCGCATCGAGATACACGATATTGCCGGCAGCGCCGCCGACGGATTCCAGTGATTCTACCAAAGGTACACCTGCAGCAAACATTGTTGATAAGGTGCGCGACCAGCGCGCAATGATGGCTTTTTGCAAAATGATGCCAAAAATTGGAAGCTTTAATAATAGCCGGTCTGTAGAGGCCTGCATGGCCGGCGATTTTCTCCAGGCACGCACCAACAGCGTCATGCTAATGACTATCGTCGCTGCCAGCAGGTGCCAGTATTGCACGAACTGGTCAGACATCCAGATCACCACCAGTGTGGGCAAGGGCAGGCTGGCACCGAAGCTGGCAAATACGCTCTTGAAGGCTGGTACTACCCAGATCATGATCACGGCCGTCACAATAAAAGCGACCGCGAGTATGGCCAGCGGATAGGTCAGCGCAGCACGTATCTTGCCCTTGATGGCCAGCGTCTTTTCCTTGTAGGTTGCCAGTCGTGCCAGTAATTCTTCCAGTATGCCGGCCTGCTCACCGGCGGCGACCAGATTGCAGTACAGCGTATCGAAATATTTCGGATGACGACGGAATGCCTGATTCAGGCTGGTGCCGGTCTCGACATCAGCGCGAATTTCCTGCAGCAGGCGGGAGACCGAAGGATTCGCATGGCCGCGCGCAACAATATCAAATGCCTGCAATAACGGCACGCCGGCCTTGAGCATCGTCGCTAATTGTCGCGTAAAAAAACAAATATCCTTGGCCGTAATTTTTTTTCCGCGCACATGCGGTTTTTTCTTGATCTGTATGACCGTAATGCCTTGCCGTCGCAATGCCAGCGACACACTGGCCATGCCTTCGGCACGCAATTCGCCCTGCACAGGCCGGCCGTTCTTGTCCTTGCCTTCCCATGAGAATAATGATCCGCTTTGGTTTGCTGTTGCTGCCTTTACAGGTGGTGCCATCGCATGCTCCGGTTTACAGATTGGTACAGCCGAGGACTTCTTCTAAGCTCGTCATGCCCTGCATGACTTTCATTAAGCCTGACTGCCGTAAGGTCTTGACACCATCGCGCCTGGATTGCGCCTCGATCTCCAGAGCGGTGCCCTGGCTCAGTATGATTTTTTCGATCTCTTCCGAGATGGGCATGACCTGATAAATACCGACCCGTCCTTTGTAGCCGGTGTTATTGCAGCGTTCGCAGCCACGCGGCTGATAAGCAGTCCAGTTGCCGTTTAGGTCTTGTTCATCAAAGCCGGCCTCGATACAGGCCTGGTGTGCAAGCTTGATGGGTTCCTTGCAGCTGCACAGCCTGCGCGCCAGTC
>JACCDW010630589.1_pt1 | contig 12247 bp, 30 predicted proteins | sample 7449781 | NCBI WGS metagenome assembly JACCDW01 (sample SAMN15323449, study PRJNA562643) | freshwater metagenome | isolation source: river surface water | place: USA:Blue River Watershed | collected 2017-08-18
ACGACTTCCTCGTTGCTCTAGACGAAGACGGGTGGTTAGATGACTAGAAAAGACTATAAGGTATTTGGGGACAAGTTGTCCAAGTACTATGTAACAATCAATGCCGAGTCCCCTGACATTGCGTGGGCGGCGGCGGCAGGCATGGATACACATCAGTGGGAACAGGTCCCAACTGATTATATAATCGAACCATACGCAGTAGAAGAAATAGAATAGATCTATGAGCTTCATGGACGAAACGGACATTTCGGACATAAGCTCTGGGCAACGGGCCCAAAATATGTCTTACGCAGGTATTTACAAATTCGTGGAAATCTGCTAAAATATACATAAATAACTGATCATGAAAGGATCAATAAAATGACTACACCAACAACTACACGTGAATATCTAAAGGCTCAGGGAATTACCGTGGGCAAGCGTGGCCGCTTCTCAGCTGCAGCAAAGAATGCAATTGCAGAGGCTTCTAAGAAGGGCGTTGTCTTCTCAGACAAGAAGAACGTCAAGTAACATAGATGTGGTCCCCTGCAGCCTCTGGTGGGAAAACTGGGAAGGTTGCGGGGGATTCACCTTTTTGATATAATGCTAACAAAGAAAGGCGGATACAATGGCAAAATCAAATGAAACTAAAGTAGCAGAAAAGTTGGCGGACGGACTAAATGATGTCACCTTTTCACCAGCAGTTCTAGCAAATATCCTAACTACATATTATCCAATATATACCCAAGACAGGCTAATGGAATTAGTTAAATGGATTATCAAATACAATTCCCTTAGATTGACAACAGAATGGGATAAAGGTCAAACATCCGAAGGATTAATGATGGCGGATGCTCTAAATGATATCCTAGTAGCAAAATACGGGGAGGAAAGAGTAGACACAAATTCCTTCAATGAATCTAGAATAACAGATTCAAAATATGCTATGGATTTAGATAGCTTCTAATTAAATAAATATAGCCCAATTAGGCACATATAGTTAATTAACTGTATGTGCTTTTTTGTTGTGCAAAATTATGGGCCAAATTTTTGTTTTACGACGAATTAATAAAAATCGTGGAAATTTCATATCATATCGATCAAAATCTGTCAAGAATATAACAAAAAGTTATATAAATATGACAAAATTGATCAAAATCATGTGGGCCAATTTGATCATTTACGAACAATTTTCAAAAATCGTGGAAATTTTATGCAAAATCTATTGACAAATATTGATCAATATGCCACATTTGACATTACGGCGTATGAAATGATATGCTCAATTATCCATATATCTTTTTGTTATAAATATGATAGTAATTGCTAGATAATTAATAGCATAATTCTCCACTTTGCTCCACAATTCTCCACTTTAAAATAGCCAGAATGGCCTATAACAGGAGATAATTTGGAGGGGGATGATAGGAGATCTACTCTGGATTTATTTGCCTAGAATCTGCTTTATAAGCTCTATTGGCGTTATTGGATCTTCATCTGGTAATGAACCATATTTATGTAGTAATTTAAGTAATATTCCAGCTAGGAATATATCATCTGAATATGCCATCCATGGGAATAATATATCGAATAGGTCTATAGGTACTAATATGTATCCTACACATACCGCCGCCACAATTTTGACCCATATTGGAGATCTATCAAATTGATCTTTATAGGGTCTAATTATTTGGCGAATTGGGGTTCTATTTTTGCGTTTCACTTAATCCCATAAATTATATGCATATTCAGGACTATTTAAACTAATCATTCTAGACTTATTACATGGACATGGTGGAGCTTTATGTATTTTATCTTCTGGTAATTCAGTCTCTATTGTTAATAATGTCTTACATTCCTTACATTTAAACATGTATTTAGTCATTATTTTTATTTCCGAACCATCCGCCTACATTTGGATCTAATGCCTTTTCATCTAGCTTCAGTCCATTAGGGTATTTGCTATAGAATACTCCTTCGGCTTCCCGCCCCGCTTGTTCTACAACAAATCCATTCTCACGATCAAATAGGACATAATCCAGCTCTTGGACATCAAAGTATTGCTTGAATATTCCTAGTGCCTTATGTAGGTCAAGTGTTCCGCATGTATAGAGATCAAATTGAATTAAGCCTGGATCTATCTCATCCCAGATATGAAATGCAATATGGCTAGTTTCGATCATAACAACTGCGGTTAGACCTTTATTGCCTTCTGCGTCTACATATGATGCAAATGGTCCTTTAATAATTTTCATATCAATCTGGTTGACTAGGAATTTAAGAAATTCAATACCCTGTTCTTCGGTATTCATTGGGTTTTTTACTTTAGCGTTAACGAGTAAATGCTTATGATATATCATGGTGTTCCTCACATACAAATATTATTTTATACCCGTCCGAATTTATCCCAACGGATGCTTTCTTGCAGTAATTGCAGACAGATGCTATTCTAACATTTCTATCCCTCAAATGCTGCAAGTATGCAGCCTGAAATGGATCTTTCGGAAGTGGATATCCGCTCATGTCCATCTACCACAATCACGCCGACATCGGCGTACTTTAATCTTCTCAAATGATTCTGACAATCTCATGTTCTACCCTGTAACCATGCCATATAATTCAAAATGGCGAATATCGCCAGAATTAGAAAAATTGCATATTTCATGTTCTACTTTTGCGCTTCACTTTCGTCCATTTTAAATAATACTAATTCATCAGTATTTTGTGTTCTATCTATAATATATCTAACTTCATCTATTATATTATGACATAATGCAGTATCTATCATTTCAGCTGAATAACTTTTTGTTATAGGTTTAGCTGAGAAATAAACTACGTAATATGTGCTAGGGTACTTAGCCTTTATTAAAGATCCATTAGCTATAGCCTTCTTTACATTATCTGTTCTTTGGGCTCCAGGACGCTTCTTATCCTCATCCCGCCCGCCTTTGGCCTCTACGTGCTCTATTAAACCGTTTTCTCCAGATGCAACAAAATCAACCTCGCATCCAGTTCCTGGCATATAAACATTTTTTTTAATATGTAAAAATCCACGCTCTTTTAGATCATTTAGGACAAGGTCCTCAAATTCATCTCCTGAGCGTTTTGATTCAGATTGAAAATTCACTTCTACTTTTCCGCTTCACTTTTGCGATTTGAATATAAACTATCTCTGTACATATTTACTTCTTTAAATACTGAATGATTATCAAATTGAGGAAGATGGGAATAGTCAACCCTATCTATAGGGTTAAAAAATCTAAATAGTATCATTTTGACATACTCCCCGTCTTTAAAATCCTTGTGTGGACGCCAGTGAATGTTAGTGTTTGCATTGAATATTAAAGCTGAATTATCTTTTATTGAATAGGTTTTTAATCCAACCCCAAGATCCCATGATGTGTTAGATTCTAGCTGGTAATCTATGACAACAGAGCATTGGTCTCTGTCAAAGTGTGGTGGCAAGTTGGGATTTCCGTGCTTGTTAGAATAGTCTGCATACATTGCATGGTGTAAAACTAATCCTGGACCGTATCTATCATTAACAAATTGCGTTAATCTGTCTTTTATTTCTTTACCAATAGGTATGTCACCAACCTGCTCTCTTGCCAGCACTTTATCATGTCCGACCCCACCCTTATGGTTATGTGGAACGTCTGGTATATCCACAGAACCTATAGCGTTTTTTATTTCAGATAATTCTAAATCTGAAAACAGGTTGTCTACGATATCAACTGACATATATAACAGCTCCTAATTAGTTATTTTAGATGCAAGTAAAGTAGGACTATACTGCGATCTAAAATGTGTAATATTTTCGTTCTTGTCTATTAAGAATTTTTCAAAATTCCATTCTATATCCTTATTTAAATTTGATTTTTCTTTTAAATATTTATATATTGGATGAGCATTATCTCCATTTACATCTATCTTTTGGGCTACTGTAAAGGTTACATTATATGTTTCACAAACTTTTCGTATGTCACTATCAGATCCTGGCTCTTGATTACCAAATTGATTGCAAGGAAACGCAATTATTTCTAAATTGTCTGACTTAGAAGCATACAGCTCTTGAAGTTTAGCATACTGTGGAGTATGTCCACATAGGCTTGCTGTATTAACTATAAGTATATTCTTTCCCTTATACTTGCTTAAGCTTACCTGTTCTCCAGAAGGTAGTGTAAATTCGTGATCATATATACTCATATATTTTCCTTTCTAGTTAGCCTGTATTCTTTAATAAGGCTTTTAATTGTATCATATTGGGAATTTTTTGTATTTTCAAAAATCAATACAGCTTCCGCCTTATTGTTTTGATGATCTAAAAAATCAAAAAACGATTCTTTTGTAAAAAAATCTGAATCAGAATATTTTTTTTCAATTGCATTGTCAAAAATAGGGGCGACAGAAACAATATATTTTAATCCTCTTAGTCTAGAATCATTTAATTTAGAATATGGAATTATGATATCAAACTTATTATCAACACATTGATTTATAACATTGCTGTTTGTAGCAGAAACATAAAATTTTGGAGATATTGGTTTTATATTTGATAAATTTTTGGCAAAATCAATCATATATTTTGATCTATCTATGTTATTTGAATTATCATCTACATCGCCAAGTATGCCTCCCACCTCTTTTTCATGGTCATATATCCACCCAGATAGTAGGTTTAAAGATACTCTATTTTTCGATATATCATCCATAGAGTTGCAAAGCATAGTTAGGTATTGTGGTGATACTGTATAACACCTTATTGCAATTATGTAATGAAAGCTTGACTCTATATCAATAGTTCTTGCTATTTTGGTAAAATAATCTTTTCCGTAATATGAATATGGGTACATAATACCATCAAAGCCAATACTTTCTAATTCTTTTGACTTATTAGACATCATGCTAACATCGTTATCATGTCTTTCAAACCAATATATCTTCATTTATTTTTTGGGTTTAATCATATCAATTAAAAGCATTTTAAAGCCTAATGCATTTATTTGAGATGGCGTATTTATGTCTATAGACTCTATTATGTCTATAATCCTATCCTGCTCTTGCTTGGCAGCCTTTTTGCATCCATTACATGGACATACCCATTTAGACATTTTTAATTACCCTAAATGCGTCATCTGTTTCTGGATCAACATAATCCCAATCTAAATTATATTTTTCCCAATAAGGAACGCCGTCAGAATCATAATCGTCCCAGCCGTCTCCGCTCATATCAAAGCTAAATTCATAGAAAGTACCAAACTTGTAATAGACTGGCCATGTAATTTTCCAAATAGTTGAGTGTAGCTTATACCGCCACCCGAAATCTTCTAATTCGTCATGATATGAAATACGTAGGATAGCCCATCCTGCAATTTCTCCACAGAAATTAGCAAACCAACGTAAGGGAAGAATGTTGGTTTTATCTATTTTAAGATCATTTTTCAATATCCGCCTCCACATATATTTCTTGTATGATATAACCGATTAGTTATAAAATCTGATTTAGTAGGTGCACACAATTCTATACCACATGATGCACAAAACCCAAGCCACTCTCTTCCAAAGAAATCATAGTACATCCATTTAGACATTAGTATCTTCTATATCGTCATCCCAATCTATATCCCAAGACTCTAGAGAGTTGGCCAATTCATCAAATGCTTTATAGGCAGTAAAAGCTGCTGCGAATGCAGCAAGAGCCAATAAACTAATTTTTTTCATTACTATATTTTACTATTTAAACAAAATGCTGTCAAGAGCTGTGTCGCCATTCTGGATTCTTGAACCACCAATGATCGGGCAACACATAATGGAAAAATATAAAACCTTTCTTATCCTCATTGTTATTAATTTCTGGCCTCCAGTGCTCCTGATCTTCTCCCATAAATAATATTGCATCATTTGGATATAGTATATATTCTTTATCTTCTATGTAAATTGGCCAAGGTTCTGATTGATATAAACATAAATCTAATGTATATGTACATGCGGCCTTGTCTTTATGTTTAAATAAGTTTATATTTTTATCGGAGTATTCAGCAAATAAAGAATATGATGGCATTATTCTTTCATCATCGTAAAAACTTTGAACTATGGGGAGTAGTTTTAAAGAGTATTCTGTTAGTATGCTTTTAGCATCTTCATTGAGTATTTTTCTTCCAAAATTATCGACATCTATTTTTTTTAAAAGATGATTATTCTTAAATGATCTTAAAAGAATTTCATAATCTTCTAAGCTGAGTATACTTTTAATAATTTGAGGGGTTTTAAATATACTCTCTGTCATTCCAATGCTCTATCTTTCCGTTTGGCTCCCAATAATTTTTGATTATATACTTTGGCACATCGCCACGTACAGTATGCGCTGTATGTGGATGTGGGGGAATAACTGGTGGAAATATTAAAACACTCATCTTGTCTGGCTTGATCCAAAAACTAATTTTATCTTTATTATTATCACTATCTGGCGGATATGTTGGTACTGGACCTTGCTTAAACACATAATTATCTACATTTTCAAAATCTGTAGAGTATTTATAATCTACGTCAAAAGAAAACGATATCTCTCCACCGTCATAATCATTGTTTATATACATAAGAACAGTATAACCTTCTGGAGCATTTCCATCTTCTCCAGGGGCTACTGTATCTACGTGAGACCTATAGCTTGTTCCAACTAAATGCTTATCTATGTGAGTATATGGATTTATTTTTCTTTCGCCTTTTATATTTTTTTCTTGCTTATAATTATTCATAGCAGAATAAAATACTTTATTTATTATATAAGAAAACCTATCATCTAAATTTATATCATCAGTTACAAAAGCTTTTCTATAAGCATTCATAATACTATGACTAACCTCATCGTCTGGAGACCTGGAAGGATCATACTCTAATCCTCCAGTGTAAATTCTTTCCCAACCCTCTTCTTTTTTTAGAAAAGAAATAACGTATTCATATTCTTCTTCTGTAACAGTGTCTGTATAATAATATACGTGATCACTTAATTTATTGACATTCATTTAGCAATCCTCAGTTGTAGAATATGGCCTTGTTTCTAAATCTTTCCAGCAACTTCCGTAGAATGTGTGCCTATCTTTACCAATAACTTTTGTAACTTTATGTGTCCATTCTTCACCTAGTGGTACATGAACTAACATTCCTGGCTTAGGCTTAATTCTATATGGCTTATACTTAAAAACTAATTCTCCGCCCTCAAAATCATCATTTAAGTAAATGCTAAATGATGAAACCATTTGTCCATTACCTGATGTTTCTTCAGCTGTTCTTCCTTCAAAATGCCAAGGCATGGCAAATCCGTCCTTATCTTCATTGTACATAGCTAACATACCTGGACTTTCGCTTAAAGATTTTAATATTTTATCTTCTTCTATAAACAAAAACGATTGAAGAACTGAAGATCTGCTATAGTATCTAGGCAAAACCTTTTCTAGTCTTTCCCATATACCATCTTGATCTGTCATTAACGGCATAGGTCGCCATTGATCTGGGTTGTCTGGAAAAATAAAATTATTATTTTCATCGTATTTAATATTTTCTGGAGCTACATTTAACCATTTATTTGCAATATTAAAATAGGGTGATCTCATAGTTACATAGTTACCACCTGGCTCATACGCAACACTTAACATCCAATCAATTTCTTCTTTAGTTAAAAAATTTTCAATGCACCAGAGGTCTCCCTCAATTATAGTTTTTTCTGTATTCAAGTTAAGACACTCCTAAAGAGAAATCAAAATGCTTTTTGCAAACTGAAACAAGATCTAGTTTGCCTTCTTCTTTTTCAACTACAAAAACGCCTGCCGACGTGTATTCGGCTGGCTCTTCACAAAAAAAGCAAGGGGGTATATTTTTCATTTCAGTACAATTATACCATTTCGGATTAATTTATTCAATAATTAGACTGTCTAATCTTATCCATTTACCATATTTATTAGGAACAGAAGAGCCTACATATTTTTGGCCAGTTTCCATGTCTACCAAAAGCCACTTTCCAGGGGCCTTTGTATGTATTGTTAGGTCTACCGCTTCAGAGTATTCCTCAACGTAATCTGTTTTATAAAAATCTTTAAGCTTATTATAAAACAAGGACTGTATTTTTCTCATTTATCAAACAATACCGAATCTAGAGAATACTTTATATCTGACCATAAATCAAATTTGCATTCACATCCAACAGACAGTCTGATTAGATTTTCTGGAACCAATTTGCTTTCTAGCTCCCATCTCCTTCTTCTTTCCCATAAACTTTCAACGCTGCCAAGACTTGTAGCGTTCGAAATGATTCTAGAAGAGTTACAAATTTTTTCTGCTTGATTTGCATCGCCAACTATTTCAAAAGATATTATAGCGCCAAAACCTGGGTAATAAACTTTTTTAATATACTCATGATTTTTTAGCTTATCATATATAAATTTTGCTGACTCTTGTGCTCTTTCAAATCTTAACGGAAATGTTCTAATTCCTCTTATAGCCAAGAATGCTTCAAATGGCTGAAGTATAGTTCCGCTTATTTTTCTATTAAATTCTATTTTATTATACAAATCTAAATTATTTGTTGAAATAGTTCCAGCTAGTACATCGCTATGCCCAGCTAAATATTTAGTTGCAGAATTTAAGGAAATATCTGCTCCAATGTCTAGAGGTTTTTGATTTAAAGGTGTTGCAAATGTATTGTCTACTCCAACAATTATATTATTACGTTTTGCTTTTGTTATTAAACTTTCTAAATTTGCAACATTTAGCATAGGGTTGGTTGGTGTCTCTATCCACAACATAGTAGCACCATCTAAATTATTCAAAACTTCTGCTGTATTTTCTATGCTGACTGGTTTAAAAAATATCTTGCCTTCCATGTGTAATTTATTTAACGTTGCATTTACACCAGCATATCCTTGGTCAGAAGCAATAATAATAGATCCAAGAGGCAACGAATTAATTACTGCTTGAAATGCAGACATGCCAGAAGAGAAAGCCAAAGTTTTCCCATTTTCTAAAGATGCTACAACTTCTTCAAAATGCTTACACGTATCATTTCCATATCTTGCATAACCAACTTCTCCATTTGCATGAAAAGTAGAATTTAAAGAAACTGGAGTGTTGATTGGCCCATCATTTGTTTTATTAGGCCTACCAATAGATATAGCCTTTGTATAATAAGATGCCATTATATTTTATTAATGACCTTCCCATTCAACATCATATCTTTCAACTTCAGACCAAATAAAAGCTGGCATTACATATCTTACTGGACCATCTGTTACATGACGAACTCCATGATGGTATTCCTGCCATGTTGGAAATATTAGTAAACTTTTTGCAGGAGGCTTTATTTCTATATCTTTGAATGTAAAAAATATTTCTCCTCCATTATAGTCATCATTAACATATAATACAGCAGCCCATGCCATTCGCATATCTACGTATTGATCATAATGTGCTTTCAGCTGTATTCCGTCCCACATTCTTTGAATAATTCCAAAAGATCTAAAATCATACGGGCAGTTATCATAATAAAACTGTTTCATTCTTTCCATAAATTTAGATCCCATTTGCGTATGTTCAGAAATATGAGCTATCTTGTCGTCCCAATTTTCAGTGACTTCTGTTTTTGTTTCCTCTAAATCTCTGGTTCCATAGCGAGCTTCTGATCTATCTTCTACATGCTTTAAATACCATCCGCCCCAAAGCTTAGGATCGTTTGCCAAATTTAGTATTTCTTTTTGTTCTTCATCAGTAATAAAATCATATACTAGGCGTATATTGTTTTCTAACTTATCAAACTTATACCCAGCATCCGTTATTTTCTGATCAATGATATCTTCTGATATTACTTTATGAAAGGAGTCTTGATCAAAATGATCATATCCCATGCATCCGCATGTTGTGCACATTATTTTACCTTATTATGTTTAGGCTTATACTCATCCAGAATAGCTTTTACGCTTCCGTCTTTTCTAAGCCTAACAATTTTACCATCTTTAATAACTGTTTTATTAAAGGAGTCATGTCTTTTGAATTTTCCAGAAGACATTATACTTTCTTTCTACCTACTCTTTTAGGTTGCACTACAGTTTCTCTTCTTATTCCGTGCTTATTTCTATCTATCTTAACTGCAGGCTTAAACTTACCCTGGTTAGGGTGCTTTTTTGTAGCGCTATTAGTTGTTACCGTATTAGCTTCTGACATTATCTTCCTTTAACAGAATCAGAAGTTACTACGTTACGATCAGAAGCAGACTCATATTGAGTTTCTTCTACTCCTTCACATCCACATTCTTTACACATTAATCTGGATCCTCTGTGCCTTCTCGCATTTCGTGAACTGGATCTTCTTCAATAAAATCTTCTCTTTGTCCACGTGTTGCAGTCATGTCAAGAGTCAATCCTGCATTGCCTTGACTTGTCATATCTGTAATAGATACTGGGGTTATTCCTACTGGGCTGCCAACATTGTTACAACCACATTGAACACACACTATTACTTACCGCCTTGTCCAAGACCAGATCCATCTTGTGTTGACTTATCTTCTGCTGCAGGCCAAGAAAGTCCTGCTCCAAAGTCTCCACCAGATGCTGGTGATTGTGATGCTGCAGGCCATGGTGTGGTTCCTGCTGGCTTTGTATTGTTAAAGCCGTCTAAATTTTGTCCTTCTGACATTTTATTACTCCTATAGGTTTAATTTAAGCGGGTCTAGAAGTCCGCTCATCTTCTTATTATATCATTTTCGGGCTTATCGTTTGGCTCGTCTTCTCTTTCATTACCTAGCCCCACATGATCAGCACAGCCACAAATCCAGCACATATTAGCCCCAAATTGCCGCAGAGCACATTGTGCACATATTTTCATATGACTTTTTTATCATATTTTGCCTATCTTGGCTAGCCCAAATCTCTTTGATACTGTTTTTTTCTATATCCCCAAAAACTGTTTCAAAATCATAATCAGCACAACAAATAAAAAAATGTCCGTTTGGACTTATATGTATCCATTCATTTGTTCTGCTTCTGTGCTTTATACCGCCATTACACCCAATCACTTTAGTACCTTTTGGCTTTAAATATTTATTTATAGCTGGAGCCTGATCTAGAATTCCAAATTTAGCAAGGTGCCCAGCCCTGTCGTACAGATGATTAGCTGATACTACATTTAGTTTTGGAAACATTTTTTTAAAATTATCTACTTCTGATTGCAAGTCACCACTTTTATTATCTAAATTTAATTGTGGTGCATTTTCAAGAAGATCTAACCAGCCTCCGTTTTTAGTTAAAGAGTCTTCATTGACCCCATTAACCAGCAAGAACATTTTATCTTTAGCTGTTAAATCATAAAATACATCTGAAGCATATTGTAAATTATTTAATACTCTATCAAATAATTTTTCATTTTTATTAACATAGTTGGCCCACTTTTGTTTATCGGCAGAAGGTATATTAAATAAAATTCCTTCTATAACATCTATGTTATCTTTAACTATATCTATTTTAGATTTAGAAAAAGATATTCCGTTTGTTAACAAATTAATTTTAAATCCATATTTTCTATATAGATCAAACATTTCTTCAAAATGTTTATATAAAATTACTTCATTATAATTTGCAGTGTATATTAAATTTAGATCATTATCTACAAAATCGCCTTTGCCTTCGCTTAGCTGCCTTAATATGTTCTCTAGCTTATCTAGAGGCATATCTGTTATTGCAGATTTTGGGTTTCCTTCATATCTTACTGGACAAAACCAACATCCAGCATTACACAGACCATTTACATCAATCTGTACGCCTTTTATTTTATACATAATTATCTTTTATATATTTTACAATAGCAATCTCTACAGACCTGTATAAATTTACTTTCAGTTGAAGTTATATGTTCTGCTTCCTTATTGCAATCTGGTGTTTCACAAATCTCTAATATTTCCATTACTTGATTTTTTTAACTTTCGTCCACAGTCTCTCATGGATATAGTATCCTATGGCTTCCCAAAGAATATATCCTAATGCTCCTAAAGTAGCATATTCGTACTCAACTTCACCAGTAATAGCATACGTCACTATTGCTATAATTCCTGCAACTCCTATTAAATGGAATGTTTCCCAACTTAAGGTTTTAAGCAAAGTTCTCTTATTAGATTCCATCACTTAACCTTTTTGACTGGGGCCTTCTTAGCAGGGGCCTTCTTAGCAGGGGCCTTCTTAGCAGCGGCCTTCTTATCAGGCGCCTTCTTTTCAGTGGCCTTCTTCTCAGC
>JACCDW010046959.1_pt1 | contig 12244 bp, 13 predicted proteins | sample 7449781 | NCBI WGS metagenome assembly JACCDW01 (sample SAMN15323449, study PRJNA562643) | freshwater metagenome | isolation source: river surface water | place: USA:Blue River Watershed | collected 2017-08-18
GAGGGGATGTCAATAGGTATCGGATTGAATTTACCAGGTGGAAGTATCAATGCTGCACCTAAACCAAAAGATGTTAAGAAAATGCGTAAAGCATTAGACTCGGAGAAATAAGATGGCACAATTAAAAGATTTACTCAACGAAGTTACCAGTCAAGTTCCACGACGAGTTCAATTGATGCGAGTAGAAGCAGTATTGGAAAATCTCGCACCACAACTTAAGGAAGCAGACCAAAAGAAGTTAGCAGAAGTATATGTCGAATTAAAACAATTAGCAGAAAGTTTCAATATGACTCCATATACCATTTTCAACGCAGAACAATGGAAGTTGTTAGAAATGGTATTAATTGGTAAAGTCGCAGAATTTAAACTCGTTGCGGAAGATATCGCAGAAGATAATAAAGATGTCGATTGCTGGCCATTGGCAACAGCGCTCGACACCGTACTCATTTAAGTGAGGGGTTATGGCAGACACTAGTGTATTTGGTCGTCTACGGAGACTGTTTTCAACAAGTGCAGTTGTCCGAAATGTAGGCGGAACGAAGTTAAGAGTCGCAGATACCGACAATATCCAATCGTTTATCAATAGACGAGGTATTGACCGGTATCATCGTGTTTACTCGTCAATGACAGGTGGATATGGTGCAGCTGGTGGACGATATGAATCCGCTGCAGCATTCCAAGGGTCACGACTTCAATTGTTCCGTGATTATGATATGATGGATAATGACCCTATTATTTCATCAGTAATGGACATCTACGCCGACGAATCAACCGTTAAAGATGAATTCGGTCAAATACTTAGTATCCGTTCACAAAACGAACAAATTCAAGAAATTCTCCATAACTTGTTCTATGATATTCTCAATGTAGAATTCAATCTCTGGCCTTGGGTCAGAAATATGGTCAAGTATGGGGATTTATTTTTATTCCTCGACATCGATGAAAAGTATGGTGTTGTCAATGCAGTACCACTTTCTATATACGAAACCATCCGTGTTGAAGGACAAGACCCAGGCAATCCATTCTCTGTTAAGTTTAAAATTGAAAATGATTTCTTAAATTTAGGTAAGAAAGAACTTGACAACTACGAAGTTGCCCACTTCCGTTTATTATCCGACACCAACTTCCTTCCATACGGTAAGGCAATGATTGAAGGTGGTCGCCGTATTTGGAAGCAACTCCAATTGATGGAAGATGCGATGTTAATTCATCGTATTATGAGAGCACCAGATAAGCGTAAGGTCTTAGTAGATATTGGTAACATTCCACCTGCGGAAATCGATACACATATGCAACGTATCATTGACCGTATGAAGAAAGTTCCATTGATGGACCCAAAGACTGGTGACTATAATCTTCGATACAATATGATGAACATTACCGAAGATTTTTATCTTCCTGTTCGTGGTAAAGATTCTGGAACAGATATTACCAATCTTCCAGGCCTTCAATTCAATGCAATCGAAGATATTGAATACCTTCGTAACAAGTTAATGGCAGCATTCAAGGTACCGAAGTCATTCCTTGGGTACGAAGAAGATAATAGTGGTAAGGCATCGTTGGCAGCACAAGATGTTCGTTTCGCACGTACTATCGAACGTATCCAACGTATTATGGTATCAGAACTCACCAAGATTGCAATCATCCATTTATATGTCCAAGGATTTACTGACGAAGATTTGATTGACTTTGAACTTGAAATGAGTTCACCATCGGTCATCTTTGAACAAGAAAAACTCAATCTTTGGAAGGAAAAGGTTCAACTCGCTAAGGACATCACCGATAGTAAGTATTTATCACGTGATTGGGTATATCATAATATTCTTAATGTATCACTCGACCAAGCCCGTGATGAAGAAGATAAAATTCTTAAGGACGTTGAATGGGTCAGTAAAGTAGACACCGCTGCACAACCACAACAACCACCAATGGGCCCAGAAGCAGGGGCAGAACCAGGCACAGAGCCAGCACCAGAAGGGGAACCTGAAGGTGAAGAACCGCAAAAACTAGATACAGTTGATGCGGTGTTGGCATCACTAGAAGAGCCTACAGAAGAAGAATCAGATTTAGGTGAAGAAGAATTAGAAGAAGCAAAGATGGGGCGTCCACGTACCGGTGTGTCATACGGTCAAGACAGTCACCCAAGAGGTCGTGACCCATTAGGCCATAAAGAAAATATGGATGCACTCAAAGGACGTACTCCTCGCAGAGCACCATCACGAAAGTCACCACTTTCTTTAGAAAATCACGAAATTTCATCTCTTATTAAACAACTAAACGCCACTAAAACGACAAGTATCCTAAACGAAGAAAACATTTTGGACATCGAAAACTAACGAACTAGGAATTATCATACTATTTAATATATGATAAGGTATTTGTTCACTTATGGCGGATTATCTTATGAAATCTAGTATCAAACACAATAAGCTAAGAAACACAGGTATATTGTTCGAATTGTTAGCCCGTCAAATCACTGCTGATGTGATGGAAAACAAGAAGGACAGTATCGCTGTCAAACTCATGCGTGAATTCTTTAATTCCAAGAAAGAACTTGGAAAAGAATTGATGTTGTATCGGGCATTCTTCAATGTCCAAAACATCTCAGAACAAAAGGCGTTTCAACTTTTGAAGTTGGTTACCGAACAACGTAAGAATCTAGATCAAAACACACTAAATACTCAAAAATACCATTTAATTAAGGAAATCAAGAAGAACTTTGACCTCAAAGAATTCTTCTCAGCTCGTATTCCTTCATACAAGATTTATGCATCAATCTATAAGAGTTTTGATGCCGCTGTAAATGGTATAAATGACTCTACAACAATAGAAGAATTGGCAGGTAGTCAATTCACCATCGTAGAACATTTATCTGGGAAAACGGTCAATAGAGAAATTAAAGAACATACTGAATTAGCAAACATCGTTCGTAGTCAAGAAGATGATATTCGTTTCTTATCTTATAAGATATTAATTGAACGTTTTAATGAAAAGTATAAGGGATTGGATGAAGCACAGAAGAAACTTCTTCAAGAATATATCTATAATATCTCAAATACATCTAAATTAAAGTCATATACACAAACAGAAAGTCGTAAATTGGCTAAAGAAGTGTCACAACTTTCAAAGAAGGTGACGGATAAAGTGGTTCGTATTAAGCTAACAGAAGTTGTGTCGCAACTACAAAAAGTAGAAAAAGCAACCGTTATCAAAGAAAATCATATGACCGCGATGTTAATCGGATATGAAATCTTGAAGGAGCTCAAGTCCTTATGAACAACGAAGAAAAATTAAAAGAATACATCCGTGAAATGGTCAAAAAAGAATTAGAAGAAATGACCACCACCGGTAATGTAGCTGGATATAACATTCCTATGGCATTTCAAGGTAACAATCCAAAGAACAAAGCAAGAAAGAAAGGTATTGCTACCCAACTTGGAATGAAGCTCACACCACGTGGTCAACAAGATATGAATCGTCCAGCAGACAAATTAGAGAACCTCGCAGAAGCTAAAATGCGATATCACGAATATAAGAAGGACGAAAGTGCATCACCAACTCAAAAGATTGCAAAAGCAATTTCTGAAGTAAATCGTAATCTTGAAGAAGTAGAACGTGTCATTCGTATGAATACTCGTTTACAAAAAGAATCTGGAATTGCAAGTGAAGCACTTTATAATCGTACACAAAAAGGACTTTTAAAACTCGAAGCACGGTTACTTCACCTCGCCGGTAAAGTACGGGATATCAGAGGAAAGTAATATGAAGAACTTACTAGTTGAATATAATGTTATCGAATATGGTAAAGACCTTCTTATAGAAGCAGCAGATGTTAGTAAGCCATTAACATTAAAGAATGTCCTTCTCCAACGTGCTGAAGCAAAGAACCAAAATGGACGTATCTATCCAATGGAAGTTCTTCAACGTGAAGCGGGACTTTACAAAGAAAACTTCGTTGCACAACGTCGAGCACTTGGTGAACTCGACCATCCAGAAAGTCCAGTTGTCAACTTAAAGAATGTATGTTGCAATGTTACTGAACTTTGGTTTGACGGAAAGGATGTTCGTGGTAATATTGAAATTCTCTCTACCCCATCTGGTAATATCGTTCGTGAACTTATCAAGAATAACATTCGTCTTGGTGTCTCATCACGTGGTATGGGGTCAGTCCGTCAAATGGGTGAAAGTACGGTAGAAGTGCAAGACGATTTCAGTCTTATCTGCTTCGATATCGTCAGTAACCCAAGTACTCACGGTGCATTCATCAACGAGAGTAAAAAAGAACAAATCGTTACCCCATATTCACGTATCGACTCACTTGTATACGATTTCTTAAGTGAAATAAAATGAAATTAGCGAAGGAATTTGTTAAGTTTACCGTTAAAGAATTAGGATTAAAATCATTACCTAAGAGCATTAAGTTCGAAGGTGATGATTATTCTGCTCAACACTTAACATTCGGTACTTATAATCCTTCTACTGATGAAATTGTAGTGGTCAAAGGTCAACGTCATCCAATTGACGTTCTTCGTACTTTGGCACATGAATTGGTTCATCACAAGCAACGTGAAGATGGTCAAGAACTCAATGGAGAAGATGGGTCCAATACTGAAAATGAAGCAAATGCAAAAGCTGGCGAATTGATGAGAAAGTTCCGTACTCTTCGCCCAGAAATATTTAACGTTGGTCCTTGGGGATTCCATACTAATATGGAAGGTAAAATTCAATCTCTACTAAACGCAGCAAAGACAGGAACACCAACAAAGATTGAAGAAACATACGTAGACCAATACACCGCAAAATTATTAATCACTGTAGCACACAATTTATCCCCAGAGAATAGAAAGAAATTTTATAATGAATCTATCAATAAGATGGTAGAATTAGCATATCAATTAGTTACTCGGTAACCCGGAGGTAGTATGTACGTAGATGTCAAAGGTGATAAGCAGTCTGATTTAGAACGAGCACTTCAACAGTTCACTAAACAAGTTAAAAAAGCTGAATTGATGGAAGATTTAAAGAAAAAAGAATTCTATTTGAAGAAGTCCAAGAGACTTGCTAAGAAAAGTCAAGACGCTCTCCGCAGACGTAAGCGAGAAGAGAGTAAAGCACAAAAGAAGAACAATAATACGTTTTAACTAAAAATTGATGTTTTTAGAAAAACAGTAATATATATTTAATAGTACACCTCTTTTGGGGTGTGATTTTGTTGTATACAATTATTTGTTAATGACTCAGAATAGTCATTTAATCCTCATAGGAGAGCACTAGTATGGCAAAAGTGGAAATCACGAACAAACTCCTAAAGGAAGCAATCGCAGACGCAGAAGCAGTTCGTCAAACTGCAATTGAAAACGCAAAGCTTTCATTAGAAGAAACGTTCACACCCCAAATCAAGTCAATGTTATCCCGCCGTCTTCGTGCAGAAGCAGAAGGCATGGAACATGACGAAGAAGAAAAGGATGTAGAAAAGACAGAAGCACCAGAAGCAGAAAAGGAAGCTCCAAAGGCACCAGAAATGGAAAAGAAGCATGTGGAAACCGAAGCAGCTAAGGAAATGGACGCACACGAAGCAGAACCAGAAGGTGGTCATTTAGCAGCTTCATCACAAATTGGTGCAGGTGATAACAAGGAACCATCACCAGAAGCATTCGATTCAGCAGATGATGATGAAAGTGGCGAAGACGCAGGTGAAAGTGATACTGATTGGTATGATGACTGGTCAGACGCAGACTTCGACCTTGACGAAGTAATCAAGGAATTAGAAGCAGACCTCCAAGAAGTCGCTCACGACGAAGAAGAGAAGGAAGAAGAAAAGGAAGAAATGAAGGAAGGTATGGAACACGAAGAAGAAAAGGAAGAAGAGAAGGAAGAGGAAAAGGCAGACGAAGCATACCCAGCAGAAGATCCAGAAGCTGGTGTAGCAAAGCCTGAAATCCCAGCCAAGTCTTCAGATATTGGAACAGAAGGCGCAGAAATGGCAGCCGATGTCAATACTTTCGTCACTGAACCATCAGACGTAAATAAGATGGAAGGTGAAGAAATGAAGGGTCACGAAGAAGGTGAAGAAGAACTTGATTTAGAAGCAATTCTAGCAGAATTAGAAGCCGAAGATGAAAAGCATAAGGCATCATCTGAAAAAATGGCTTCGCTAGAAAAAGAACTTGCAGAATATCGTCAGGCTGTTAAGCTCCTACGAGGCAAGCTACACGAAGTCAATCTTCTCAATGCAAAATTGTTGTACACCAATAAAATCTTCCGTAAGGAAGGGTTGACTAATGAACAAAAGGTCATGGTAGTTGAAAACTTTGACCGCGCATCAACTGTTCGTGAAATCAAGATGGTTTACACAGTTTTGGTCGAAACATTAACTTCAGCAGCAAAGGTAGTAAAGGCAACCAAGTCACCAAAGAAGGTTGTCGCAGAAGGATTAGCAAGTAAGGCAACTCCTTCAACCGCTCCAAAGACCGAAGCACCAGAAGTTATCGCAGAAAACTCTGTTGCTAAGCGTCTACAACAACTCGCAGGAATCATTTCATAACCTCATAGGAGATAAGCATGTCAGACGTAAATTCACTTATCAACGAAGCCGGTTCAGCACACAAGGTAATCGTTGAACAATCCCGCCAATTAGCTGGCAAGTGGGAAAAGTCAGGCCTTCTCGAAGGCATGAAGGGAGCAGAAAAGCAAGGTATGGCAGTAATGCTTGAAAACCAAGCTTCACAACTCCTCTCAGAAAACTCATACACCAACCTCGCAGGCACCGCAGGTGAACAATGGGCAGGTGTAGCACTTCCATTAGTCCGTAAGGTCTTCGGAAGTATCGCAAGTAAGAACTTCGTATCAGTCCAACCAATGAACCTTCCTTCAGGACTTGTGTTCTACATGGACTTCAAGTACGGCACAACTGTAAACGGAAAGACCGCAGGAACCTCACTTTATGGTAATGCATTAACCACCCCATTTGGTGGTTTTGGTAACACCGACCAAGGTGGTTTATACGGTGCAGGCCAATTCGCTTACTCAGTAAACGATGCAACCTTAACTGGTTTAACCGCAGCTCCAGCATCTGCATCATTCTCAGATGTAAACTTCAACGCAGACTATGTAGCAACAGCAAGTCTTTCAAAGTACACCGTAGCAACCAGTTCACTTACTGGTTTAGACAAGCTTGCAGTACGTTCATTCGTACCAAGTGGTTCAGTTGTTGATTTCGGTGCATTAGTACTTCCAGAATTCACCAAGATTGTTGGTGCAAACGTAGTGTTCATCGTCAACACCGCAGTAGCAGCAGGCAAGACAATCAACTCAGTTGCATACAGTAAGCAACCAACCGATTCAACCCGTGGTGACTTCGAAGCAACTAGTGATTCAGACTTAAACATCCCACAAATCGACCTTGAACTCCGTTCAGAAACCATCGTTGCTAAGACTCGTAAGTTGAAGGCAGTATGGTCACCAGAACTTGCTCAAGACTTGAACGCTTACCACAGTGTTGATGCAGAAGCTGAATTAACAGCAATGTTAAGTGATTACATCTCAACCGAAATCGACCTCGAAATCCTTGATATGTTAATCGCAGCAGTTCCAACTGAAACCACTGAATACTGGTCAGCACAAATTGGTACTGTATACAACCCAACTTCTGGTGCATTCGCAGCATCATCATACACCGGAACTGCATGGACCAACATGACCTGGTTCCAAACCCTCGGTCAAAAGATGCAAAAGGTAAGTAACCGTATCCACCAACTCACCATGCGTGGTGGTGCAAACTTCGCAGTATGTTCACCAACCGTTGCAACAATCCTCGAAACCATCCCAGGATTTATGGCAAACACCGATGGTGACAAGATGGAATTCGCAGGTGGCGTAACCAAGGTTGGTTCATTCCAAAACCGTTACACCATCTACAAGAACCCATACATGAAGGAAAACACATTATTGATGGGCTTCCGTGGAAGTAACTTCCTCGAAACTGGTGCAGTCTACGCACCATATATCCCACTCATCATGACTCCGCTCGTGTATGACCCAAACAACTTCACCCCACGCCGTGGTGTGATGACCCGTTACGCAAAGAAGGTTGTACGCCCAGAATTCTTCGGAAAGGTGTACATCGACGGATTAAACTTAATCTAATCCTCGTAGTAACGGTGGGAATAAATGGGGTGGCCGAAAGGTCACCCTTTTTATTTCTATTCACAAAAATACCACTTAATGATTTAATAAAACTATTTATTCTAAGTCCCTAATTAGAGAGAATTATGGAAACACAAGAACCAATTTTCTACGATGGTAGTCCTAGTAATCCAGTTGGTATAACACCGTTTGGATTCTTTGATGCTGACACACAATTTCAAATTGATGCCCCACGTGCCGCAGAGTTCGTCGCAAGAAAGTTGGGATATCCTGTCGTAGCGGTTGAATTACTAGATAAACAAATCTATGCATGCTTTGAAGAAGCTATATCTACATACGGTAATCAAGTCAATCAATTTAATGCACGTGAACATATGATGACTTTACAAGGATTACCAACTACTACATCTGCAACACAACGTAATATCGTAGGGTCAGCAATTCCACAAGTAGTCAAGTTAGCAACGGATTATGGTGTAGAAGCACAATCTGGTGGTGACGTAACGGTGAAAAGAGGATATATTTCTGCATCCGCATATACTCAATCGTATGACTTAAAGACACTATGGGCAGACGTTAGTGAAAGTGGAAAGAAAATAGAAATTCGTCGTATCTATCATTACATGCCACCAGCAATCGCACGTTACTATGACCCATTCGCAACCACAGGTCTTGGATTAACGAACTTAATGGCAGAATTCGGATTTGATGGATATTCACCACCAGTCACATTCGTGATGATGCCTGCCTACGAAGATTTACTACGTATTCAAGCAATTGAAATCAATGATATGATTCGTAAGAGTCAATATGGATTTGAAGTTTCTAATAACATTATCAAGTTCCAACCAATCTTTACACAAGATAAAGCAATCTTCTTTGATTATATGGTTGTGGATGATAAGCAAGCAAACACGTTCCAATCTGGGTCAGATGTAGGAAGTGATTTATCTAATGTTCCGTACACTCATATATCATATACTAAAACAAATGATATGTCTCGTACTTGGATATTCAAATACACACTTGCATTGGCAAAAGAATTATTGGGTATCATTCGTTCAAAGTTTGAAAACATTCCATATCCAGACGGACAAATTCGCTTAGACGGTGAAATCCTTCGTCGTGAAGCAATCGCAGAAAAGGACGCATTAATCAAAGAACTTCGTGAAACATTAGAAGAAACTGGAATGCAAGCACAAATGAAAAAGCAAATGGAAAATTCTAAGAACATGCAAGAAATGTTCAAGAATATTCCTACTCTCATTTACATAGGTTAATACATGGCACGCTTTGTCACACAACGTGATTTTGAATTTATCCAACACATCACTCGGGAATTGATTGATGAAACGATGGATGTTGCGGTCATTCTTTATAAGATTATAGTAGAATCCGCTAAAGTAAATATCTATGGTGAAAGTGCCACTAAGCCAAGATACACTCCAGTAAAAGTAAACGCAATTATTAAATACGATAAAAATACATCTGTCCGTGAAGATGGATTCGGTGTCAATCAAGACCAACAAACAGAATTTAGATTCGCTCGTCGTATGTTACAAGACGTAAATACATACCCAGAAATTGGTGATATTATCGGATACAATAATCATTTTTATGAAATCCATAATATCACTGAAACACAACTTATCGCAGGTAAGCCAGGGTTTAATACCGCAATCATTTGTATGGCACACTTAACTCGCCGTACAAGTATTGATATTGAAGAGGTACAAGTATGAGCGAAACACCAATAAGACGGTTGGACTTACAACAAGAAAAACCAGTCCAAGACCGTTCAAAGGATATTCCATCTGATGGTACACCTCCAATTGCGGTAACATTATTTACAATTGATAATGCTATTCTTGGATATATGAATGACCGTATTAAACCACTTGTAACACAAAATAATGTGTCGGTGAAAGTACCTGTCATTTACGGAAATCCTGAACGTTGGAAATCGGCACAACGTGACGGTATTATGAGAGATTCAGTTGGAAAAATTCAACTTCCAATGATTATGATTCGTCGAACGGGGATGAAGAAATCTATTATCAATTCTCCAGTCAACAAATATTTAGAAAGAACCTTTGAAACTGGGTGGAATAGACGGACTCCCTATGACCAATTTGCGGTCAAAAACGGTATTACCCCAAGTCGTGAATATTTGACCACTACTCTTCCAGATTATTACGAAATAACGTACCGTTGTATGATTTGGACGGAATATATGGAACAAATGAATGCGGTGGTAGAAAACATTTCATTCGAAACAGACCAGTACTGGGGTGACCAAAACAACTATAAATTCCGTACTTCTGTGAAGTCATTTGAACCTATGACAGAGTTACCAATTACAGAGGACCGTGTGGTACGGACTCAATTTGATATGACCGTATATGCATACCTTTTACCTGAAACCGCACTGGATAAACAAAACAATAGAAGTCTCACTTCCAATAGAAGATTTTCTATCAAAAAAACCGTTGTTTTTACTGAAATAGAAAGTGAATAATTGATGTTTAGGTAAAAAAACAGATATTTATAATACGAGTTGTATTATATTCTAAAGAGGTTATTATGTCTGAAATTACTAAAGAAGATTTAGAAGAAATTAGTATTTTACGAAATAAATTAGCAACGGTAGTCTCTGACTCTGGACAATTAAGTTTACAAATTCAATTACTCCAGACAGATATCGTAGAACTAAATGAAAAACTTAGCGAACAAACTAAGGTATTCAAGGGGTTACTAGAAGAGGAACAAGTATTACTTAAACGGTTATCTGAGAAGTATGGCGCTGGACAAATCAACTTTGAAACCGGCGAATTCACACCAGAGAAATAACAAATTTAGTTTGGAGAATACCGTATGGCAGAAAGAATCGTGTCGCCAGGTGTCTTTACACAAGAACGCGACCAAACATTCCTCGCACAAGGCGTTGCAGAAATAGGTGCGGCGTTTGTTGGTCCAACGACTAAAGGACCAGCATTCGTAGCTACCCAAGTTCAAGGACTAGATGGATTCGTAACAACTTTCGGTGAACCCGATGGTACTTCGTACATGGGATATACTGTTAAGAACTACCTTCAAGAAGCAGGTAGTGCAACAGTTGTTCGTGTTCTTGGATTAGGAGGATATTCCACCACAGTAGCAACCGTGTTTGTATCTGGTTCTACTGGAAATACAGTATTTGCGATTCTTCACCCAACTATATCTGGAAGTTCAATTACGAATGTAGCGACAGGTGGTACTACCTCAAGTTTCAGTTTAGTAGTCAGTAGTTCAGGTAATATCCATTATTCAGCAAGTGCTATTAGTACAAACACCGCTAACGCATCATTCATTAATGAAGTATTCGGTACCGATGCACAAGGAAAGAGTGGAACTATTCCTGCATATGTGTACGCAGTATTCCCAGATGCAATCAATCAAGTTGGAACATTCAATAATCAAGTAAATCACTTCACTGTAGTTACAAGTAGTCTCAGTCTTGCAACACAGTATGATAATGCAACGACTCCATGGATTCGTTCACAAACCATCAGTTCAGCAAAGTACAATTTGTTCAAGGTACACACATTAAGTGACGGTACTGGTGCAAACAAAGAAATCAAGATTTCTATTACAGGTATTTCACCAAGTACCAATCCAGACAGTAACTATGGTACATTCTCACTCTTAGTTCGTGACTTCAATGATACTGATAGTTCAACAAATGTACTTGAAAGTTTCAATAACTTAAACTTTGATCCAACCAGTCCAAATTATATTGCACGTGTAATTGGAAATGCTGTACCGACATATAACTCATCTACTGGATTAACTACCTATGAAGGTGATTATCCAAACGTTTCAAAGTATATCCGTGTAGAAATGAGCCAAGATGTAATTCCAGAAACCGCAGTACCTTATGGGTTTACAGCATTAAACTCAGTGATGTCATCAAGTGCAGGTGAAGTTCCATTGACCGCATATGTAAACAGTCGTTGGGTAAGTGCTAGTGTCGCAGGATGGAATAGTGACGCAACTGGTCCAAACACTAACTACTACGGATTTAACTTTGATGGTGTATATGTTTCTGGAAGTGTTCTTA
>JACCDW010323584.1_pt1 | contig 12240 bp, 13 predicted proteins | sample 7449781 | NCBI WGS metagenome assembly JACCDW01 (sample SAMN15323449, study PRJNA562643) | freshwater metagenome | isolation source: river surface water | place: USA:Blue River Watershed | collected 2017-08-18
AAACCCCAGCGCGAACGCAGGGGTTTTTTCAGTTTCAGATGGTGGCCCGGGGCGGAATCGAACCACCGACACAAGGATTTTCAATCCTCTGCTCTACCGACTGAGCTACCGGGCCATCTGAAGGGCGGAATCATACACCAATTTACCGGGGGACGCTCAGTCTAGCTTGGCATTGGTCCGTTTGAGAATCGCGCCGTAGAAGTCTCGCTCTTCGATCAGCATCTTGCGTACGTCCTCTGGGGAACCAATTGTGACGTCCATGGCCTGCGCTTCGATCTTCTTTTGGACGATGCCGTCTTTCCTAATCGCTTCCATTGCCTGATTCAACTTGGCAATGATGGCAGGCGGCGTATTGGCCGGTGCAAAGAGCGCGGTCCACGTCCGAATCCCAAAATTAGGCACGCCACCTTCCGTAACGGTCGGGACGTTGGTCAGAAAGCTGCTGCGCTCAGGACCTGTTGTTGCGATGAGCTTGATTCGTCCCTCTGCAACGTAGTCCATCATATTGCCCACGAGTGAGGTGATCATGACATCAATACGACCAGAAACTAGGTCGTTAATGGCGTTTCCTGCACCTTTGTACGGGATATGCAGCATATTGATTTTGGCGGAATCGTTGAGTGCTTCGGCTGCGAGATGCTGGGCCGAGCCGTTACCTGAGGACGCAAAGTTCACTTTTCCTGGATTTGCTTGGGCGTACTTCACAAGTTCGGGAATTGAGGCAACACCAAGTTTGTTCGACACCAATACACCCATCGATTGGGTCGTGGCCAGGCTAATTGGTTGTAAGTCTTTGATCGCATCGTAGGTGGGCGTCTTGTGCAATAACGGCGTGATGACCGTCGCGGGTGTGCCCATGAACAATGTATAGCCGTCAGGTGCTGCGCGAATAACAAATTCGGTGCCAATTAGAGTGCCTGCGCCCGCTTTGTTATCGATGACAACCGGTTGCCCGAGCTTCGTGCTTAATTCTTGGCCGAATAGTCGCGCAACAATATCTGTTGAGCCCGCGGCAGGATAGGCCACCACGATCCGAATGGGCTTGCTGGGGTAGTTGTCCTGAGCCTGACTGACCCCAACTCCGAGAAATTGACTCAAAAACAGCAGACTGGTTGTAAGGATTTTTATGTTTAAACGCATAGCTACACCTCCTATGCGCCCTATAATGACACATCCATTGCTGTCTTACCCCTAATTAATTCTCAGCCACAGCATTCATGTCGGTCAGCGTCCTCGCGTTGGGTTTAAATCATGTCTCAGCCCCGGTTTCGGTGCGCGAGCGTGTTTCCCTGCCCGAAGATCTTGTCCAGCCAGCGCTCAGTGCGTTGCGTCAGGCGTTTGGTGGCGCAGTCAAAGAAGCTGCGATTCTGTCGACCTGTAATCGCACCGAACTGTATTGTGCGGCTGAGCCGCAGGTGGCTGAGCACCTGCCGAGCTGGTTGGCTGAGTTCAACAAGATTGAGGCAGGAGCACTCGAGCCGCACGTGTATCTCCACGGGCGTGACGAAGCGGTGCGGCACGCTTTTAGAGTTGCCAGCGGACTGGATTCAATGGTCTTGGGTGAGCCCCAAATATTGGGTCAGATGAAAGATGCTGTGCGTGCCGCAGAAGAAGCGGGTGCACTCGGCACCTTATTGCATCAATTGTTTCAACGGACTTTTTCGGTTGCGAAAGAAGTCCGTTCGACGACGGCAATCGGCGCACAGTCGGTATCGATGGCTGCGGCCGCTGTGCGTTTGGCCGAGCGCGTGTTCGGAGATCTAGCCCAATGCAAGGTGTTGTTCATCGGGGCTGGCGAGATGATTGAGCTGTGTGCAACTCACTTCGCAGCACGGCAGCCTGCTTCGATTGTCGTTGCGAACCGGACCCTCGAGCGTGCAGAAAATCTCGCAAATCGTTTTTCTGCAAGCACGATGCGCTTGGCCGACTTGCCCGACCGACTGGCGCAGTTCGATGTCGTCGTGTCCTGTACGGCGAGCACCCTACCTTTGCTCGGCTTGGGAATGGTTGAGCGTGCCACGCGCCAGCGCAAACGCAAGCCAATGGTGATGGTCGACCTGGCAGTGCCTCGCGATATCGAGCCAGAGGTCGCGCAGCTTGACGATATTTACTTGTACTCCGTGGATGATTTAGGCGCGGTTGTGCAAAGCGGAACAGATGCACGACGCGCTGCGGTGGTGCAGGCTGAAGCGATCATCGATGCGCGCGTGCGTAACTTTATGCATTGGATGCAAGTGCGCGCCAACGTGCCAGTGATTCGAGACCTGCAGTCCACCGCACAATCGATTCAGGCGCTTGAGCTAGAGCGTGCAAGACGTCTGTTAGCCAGGGGTGAGTCACCTGATGCTGTCCTTGAGCAACTGGCGCACGGCCTAACGCAAAAGTATTTGCACGGAACGATGACGGCGTTGAACCAAAGCGATGCTACTGAGCGGCAAGAGCTTTTGCACTGGCTGCCTCGTTTGTTCCCCTCGGGTACAGATCGGCGTTAGCTACGCTCCATTCGTAGTCTTGCGTCTAGTTTGCACAGATCCGTGCAAACCCATTCAATAAAACACTGAAACGATATCTATGAAACCTTCAATGCGCTCTCGTCTAGAGCATTTGTCCCGCCGACTCGTTGAGCTCGATGCTCTGCTCGCGGAGCCTGACGCGGCAAACGACATGAATCAGTTTCGTAAGCTGTCGCGCGAGCGCTCGGAGCTTGAGCCGGTTGTGAAGGCTTTTGAAGCGTTCGAAGCCGCTGAATCAGATCTCGCGGGTGCACGTGAAATGCTTGAAGATCCTGAGATGAAAGCCATGGCGCTGGATGAGATTGAGGATTGCAAAGCACGGATTGAAAAGCTAGGTGCCGAGTTGCAGTTACAGCTGCTGCCGAAGGATCCGGACGATGGGCGTAGTGTATTTTTAGAAATTCGCGCGGGTACGGGCGGCGATGAAAGTGCACTGTTTTCCGGCGATTTGCTGCGCATGTACACCCGGTATGCTGAGCAGCAGGGCTGGAAGGTGGAGTTGATGTCTGAGAGCCCATCAGAGCTTGGAGGGTACAAAGAAGTGATTGTGCGTCTCGACGGCGAGGGTGCCTACGGACGTTTGAAGTTCGAGTCGGGGGCGCATCGAGTACAACGGGTTCCCGCAACGGAGGCGCAGGGGCGGATTCATACGTCGGCGTGCACGGTTGCTGTGATGCCTGAGGCAGATGCTGCAACAGAAATTGTGATCAATCCGAGTGAGCTGCGAATCGATACATTTCGCGCGAGTGGTGCTGGTGGGCAACATATTAATAAGACAGATTCTGCCGTGCGTATTACGCACTTGCCAACTGGTTTAGTAGTTGAGTGTCAGGATGATCGGTCACAGCATCGGAATAAAGACAAGGCGATGCAAGTACTTGCCGCGCGTTTGAAAGATAAGGTGCAAAGAGAGCGGCACGACAAAGAAGCTGCAACGCGTAAAAGCTTGGTCGGAACAGGGGATCGCTCTGAACGAATTCGCACGTATAACTTTCCACAAGGTCGATTGACTGATCATCGGATCAATCTCACGCTATATAAGCTTGGCGCAATCATGGAAGGGGATCTCAGCGAGGTGACGGGTGCGTTGATCGCTGAACACCAAGCGGAACTGCTTGCCGCGCTCGGCGACGACGCGTAATGCAGACGGGGCAATCGCTCGCGCAAATTTGTGGTCTTCCAAGGCTTGAAGCCAGGATGCTACTGGAGCACGTATTGCAAAAGCCGCGAGCATGGTTGCTGGCTCACGATACTGACCCGATCCCTGAAGAGCAAGCCACTCAGTTCTTGACGTTGGCAGCACAACGACGTCAAGGCACACCAATGGCATATTTAGTCGGAGTGCGCGAGTTCATGGGACTTCGTTTTGAGGTTTCTCGTGATGTGTTAATCCCCCGACCCGAAACCGAATTACTGGTGGAGAAAGTGCTTGAGTCTTGCTTAAAGCGCAGCCAGCCAAAGATACTTGATTTGGGGACTGGGAGTGGTGCCGTCGCAATCAGTCTTGCCCGAGCGAGAAGCGATGCGATGGTCGTTGCTTCAGACTTGAGTGCCGCCGCCCTTGCAATTGCGCAGCGAAACTCCCAGTCTTTGGGTGTCAAGGTTCAGTTCTGGCAAGGTAGTTGGTATGAAGCCCTACCATTAGAAGGGCAATTTGATGTCATCGCTTCCAACCCTCCGTATATTGCGGCGGATGATGAGCACCTGATTCAAGGAGATTTGCGGTTTGAGCCACGAGGGGCACTTACTGAAGAGTCGGACGGGCTCAGTGCTTTGAGAGTCATCGTCGAGGGAGCCCCGTCCCGGTTGGTCCCTGGCGGGGCACTTTGGCTGGAACACGGATTCGGCCAGGCCGAACAAGTCGCTGGCATGCTTGAACGCGCCGGGTTTAGTGATGTGCGTACGTCCCGTGATTTAGCTGGATTGCCGCGTGTGACGGGCGGGACGTTGCGGAACTTATAATTAGTTTATTGTTCTATTCAATTTGCTGCATGTAGTCACTGCTATTTTTTAAACAATCTATTCTCTTTGTGGAATCATCATGAGCGACGTACAAACATTCATCCGTGAAACTGTCACCAATAATCCAGTTGTGCTGTTCATGAAAGGGACTGCGCAGTTCCCTCAGTGCGGGTTTTCTGGTCGCGCAATTGAAATCTTAAAAAGCAATGGCGTGACCAAACTCGTCACCGTCAATGTCCTTGAGGATGACGAAGTGCGTAGCGGCATCAAAACATACTCACAATGGCCGACCATTCCTCAGTTGTACATTGGCGGCGAATTTATCGGTGGCTCTGACATCATGGGTGAAATGAACACCAGCGGTGAATTGAAAGCCGCTTTGGTGCAGGCGGGCGCGACTGAGTGAGTAAACGTCGCCTCGTCATCGGTGTCACCGGAGCAACCGGGTCGCTCTATGCGATCCGTATGATGCAAACCTTGAGGGCTAACGCGCCTGATGTTGAAACACATTTGATTGTTTCAGCATCGGGCGTTTTGAATATCAAGCATGAGCTGGATATCGGTCGCCATGAGGTCTACGCGTTGGCAGACAAAGTGCACAACATCCGGGACGTCGGTGCAACAATTGCGAGCGGCGCATTTGAAACTGCAGGGATGGTGGTTGTGCCTTGCTCGATGCGCACTCTCGCTGCAGTTGCGATTGGGTTATCCGATAATTTGATTACGCGTGCTGCCGACGTGACGTTAAAAGAGCGTCGTAAGTTAGTGATGGTTGTGCGAGAAACACCTTTCAATCTGGCGCATCTGCGTAACATGACCTCCATCACGGAGATGGGCGGCATTGTTTTCCCGCCGCTGCCTGCGTTCTATCATCGACCAAAGTCAATTGAGGAGATGGTGGATCACACCGTGTCACGCATTCTTGAGATGGTCGGTATCGACGTGAATGGGCCACGTTGGGCTGGTACTGACGGCGCTTGATTGGCAGCTACTGTCAGTACCGCTAGGTATCGGCTCTGAAGTGTCAAAAGCAGTATCACCTTCCGGATTCGCGTTTCCGTCCGGCTTTAAGCCCACAAAATCAAACAGCTTGCCATCCATTAAATGTGAAGGTGCCACATTGGCGAGTGCCTTGAAGGTATTCCATGCGCGACCCGGATCCTTTTTGTCCCACTGTGCAAGCATTTCACCAATCTCTTTGCGCTTGAGGTTCTCTTGCGAGCCGCAAAGATTACAAGGAATGATTGGAAACTGTTTTAGATGTGCATAGGCAATGAGATCAGCCTCGGTGATGTAGGCAAGCGGTCTAATCACAGTATGCCGACCGTCGTCAGATACAAGTTTGGGTGGCATTGCTTTGAGCTTTGCACCGTAAAACATATTCAAGAAAAATGTTGCAAGGATATCGTCGCGATGATGACCAAGGGCGATTTTCGTTGCGCCTAATTCAGTCGCCACACGGTACAAAATTCCGCGACGCAAGCGTGAACATAACGAGCACGTTGTTTTGCCTTCAGGGATCAGGCGTTTTACGATCGAATAGGTGTCACGCGTTTCAATGTGAAACGGGATGTCGAGTGTTCTTAGATACTCCGGCAGGACATCGGCTGGAAAGCCTGGCTGTTTCTGATCAAGATTTACGACCACGATTTCGAAGTTAATCGGTGCGCGTTGCCGCAGGGTCATGAGGACATCTAGCATCCCATAGGAGTCTTTTCCACCAGATAGGCAAACCATCACGCGATCGCCTGCCTCGATCATGTTGTAGTCCGCAATCGCACGACCTGCTTCGCGCATTAAGCGCTTTGACAGTTTGTTGTGTTCGAGTCGCTGCCGCTCGTCAATCGCACGGCTTGTGCGGTTTCCTGTGGGTTCGATGGCTTGCACGTCAGTATCCTGCCTGGATCAGATATTTAGTGACAGCGGCGCGGTCGCCAGAAAAAACGATGCGAGAAGCCTTGCCCTCGCGTTGATGTTCGTACATCGGGTCGTAATATTCGGTCAGAAGCGGTCGTATCCATTCGCGATGTGCGTCGATGGCACCGGTCTGTGCTTGGACTTGTAAAGCTTGTTGCATCAATGCCTGTAAGCGCGCATGACGCTCACCGCCCAGTCGCTTATATACGTTTTGCAAGCTTTCAAGTAGGCGCTGACCAAACGCGACAAATCCTGCATCTGACCCAAGCTTGCTCGCAAATTGAGATCCAAGATCTTCAACGTAATCGTGCAAGATACGTTCAACTCGCGATGCATGCGACTCTTCCACCCACACGACAGGACTTGAAAGCATTGCTTCGCGCAGAGGTATAGGAAGCGCACAGCGTCCGATCAGCCTTGATTCGTCTTCTAACGCGATTCGTTTGAATTGTTTCGCATGCAGACGCATAAATGTGATGGCGAGGCTATTATCAAAATCAATCTGTGTGGGCTGATCACTGGCGTGCTTGCCAAAGCTCGAGCCACGGTGATGTGCGAGTTTCTCCAGGTCAATTGTGGCGGTGAGATTTTTAATCACCTCAGTCTTTCCGCATCCAGTAAAGCCGGCGATCAAGATGAATTGTGATTGCGCTATCCCGTTAGTTAGCTGCTCAAGTAGGAAGCCGCGCATCGCTTTGTAGCCGCCGATGATCCTGGGATATGGAATCCCAGCCTCGGCGAGCCATTGTTGTGAGATACGTGAGCGTAAACCGCCGCGGAAACAGTACAGATAACCGTCGGGATTTTTTCGAGCAAACTCCACCCACTTGGCGACACGTGCAGCTTTGACCTGACCGTTTACCAGCTCGTGTCCCAGCTTGATCGCGGAATCTTGTCCTGCTTGTTTATAGCGTATACCAACTTTGTGTCGTTCCTCATCTTCCATCAATGGAATATTGATCGCGCCAGGGAACGCACCTTGAGAAAACTCAATCGGAGCACGCACATCGAGTAATGGAGCACCACTACTGAGAATTTCTGCGTAATGATCTGAATCTAGGCGAGTCATGGTTTCGCCGTAAGAGTCAGTTTGCATTCCGATCGGCTGGGCTCGGCTAGGGTGATGTCGAACGCACGCAACTCATCCCGTCTAAAGACATGCACGGTAAGGCGATCGCCCGGTTGATAGTGTGCGAGCAGGGCGTCCATCGGGGCGCCCGTGGCATCGACTTTGAGGCCATTCAAGGCAACGATAACGTCATGCGCTGATAGGCCTGCTTGATGAGCTGGGCCATGCTCTAGTACTGTCGTAATGACTTGATGTTCTCCTTGCTTGCGCAAGCGCATCCCTGTGCTGGGCACTTTGGATGTGGCATTCCATTGCATAGTGATGCCATGCTGAGCAAACAGCTTTTCAAGCGGAATATCACGCCGTCCATATGCCCAGGCTTGTACCTCTGCGTGTACGTCTACACCAGTTGCCTCTTTTACTATGGAAGGAAATTCCTTCTCCCTTATGCCTGTCGAGCCGCCGGTATAGAAATCACGACCGAAGCGGTTCCACATCAGACGCATGACATCATCGAGGCTGTGCTGTTCTTGTGTTTTGTGGCGAATGGTGAGGTCGAGTGCGAGCGCAACGAGCGAGCCCTTTGTGTAATAACTCACTAGAGCGTTTGCAGAGTTTTCGTCTTGTTTGTAGTAACGCGTCCAGGCGTCGAATGAACTTTCTGCAACCGATTGTTTCGTCCGCCCTGGATTGGCCCAGACCGACGCGATTTGTTTGCCTAGCGTTTTTAAGTAGGTGGCCTGATCGATCACTCCGCTGCGCAGCAGAAATAAATCGTCGTAGTATGAGGTGAAGCCTTCGAATATCCACAGCAGCTCAGTGTGATTCTCTTTCGATAAGTCGTACGGGGCGAACGCCGCCGGTTTGATGCGTTTCACGTTCCAGGTGTGAAAGTATTCGTGGCTGACCAGTCCTAAGAATGTTTGGTACCCGTCTGATGTTTTATCTTGACCGATCGTGGGTAGGTCTCTGCGTGAGGCCATCAGTGCGGTGGATGCGCGATGCTCGAGTCCGCCGTAGCTGTCGCCTGTCACCATCGTCATGAAAACATACTTGGATGCACCATCCAAAAAGGGCGCGCGCTCGGTCGACGGTTCAAAAAAACGGATCTGTGCCTCACAAATACGCTTGACGTCTCGCGCGATCCGGCTCAAATCAAGGTTGGGAATCACGCCAGTAAATACCAATTCATGCTCTGCGCCGCACGCTTTAAAGCGTGCTATTTGAGGACGCCCCATCTCGATGGGATGATCGATGAGCGCATCGTAATCAGCGACGGCATATACCGAGAAACCTTTGGTTCCAGATGTGTTTCGTGCGCCTGAGCGTAGCGGCATGCTCGTGTGAACCGACCAACCCAGCCGTCCAGGTGGGGGCAGCAGCGTCAATTCGCAAGGACGGTTGTCATGGCCGTGTGGTTTTAAAAAAACGCTTGTGCCGTTAAAGAAGCCGTGACTTTCGTCAAGATGAGCCCCGCGCACCGATAAATCCCAAGCATATATTTCTGCTGTGATGGTCAGCGTCCCGTGGCAGGGGGCGACCTTCCAGGTGTGGTTATTCGTCTTTCTGATCACCAAGCTTTGTCGGCCACACCGAGCGGTGATGATTTCTACCTGCCTAGCAAAGTCCCTGATTAAATAGCTACCGGGGATCCATGCTGGCATGGAAATTATCTGCCCCGAGGGTGTTGGCTCGGGGATTGTTAGGGTCACGCGGACTCGATGGCCGGCGGGATCGTAGGGTTCTAGGCTGTAAAGTATTGGTTTGCGGTTCATATCGATATCTTATTTCACATTTCCACGGAGACACCTATGAGCGAAATTTTTGTACTGAGCGAAATGCGTGGCCGAGTAGGGCTCTTGACGCTCAATCGCCCCAAAGCGTTGAATGCCTTGAATGATCAATTGATGGATCAGTTAGGTGCTGGGCTCTTGGCCTTCGACGCAAACGACGATATCGGCTGCATTGTGATTACTGGTAGCGAGAAAGCCTTCGCCGCCGGAGCGGATATTGGCGCCATGAAGGACTGGTCTTACATGGACGTCTACAAGACGGAATACATCACGCGTAACTGGGAGACGATTCGTCGAATTCGGAAGCCCGTAATCGCAGCTGTGGCTGGATATGCGCTTGGCGGCGGGTGTGAGCTCGCGATGATGTGCGACTTTATTTTGGCCGCAGACACAGCGAAGTTTGGACAGCCTGAAATCAAACTTGGTGTGATTCCTGGCTCTGGGGGCACCCAGCGGTTACCGCGTGCAGTTGGTAAGTCTAAAGCGATGGAGATGGTGTTGACAGGTCGAATGATGGATGCGGTGGAGGCGGAGCGTGCTGGCTTGGTGTCACGCATCGTCGCGGCTGACCGTCTGCTAGATGACGCGATCGAGACTGCGACTGTTATCGCGGGCATGTCGTTGCCTGCCGCAATGATGGCTAAAGAGTCGGTCAATCGTGCCTATGAATCCTCGTTGTCCGAAGGGGTTTTGTTTGAACGACGTGTGTTCCACGCATGCTTTGGCATGGAGGATCAAAAAGAGGGAATGGCAGCATTTGTAGAGAAGCGTAAGCCTGCCTTCAAACATAAGTAAGTCTTCACTTGCGCGCCCAAGTCAAAAGACCTGGGCGCGTTCTTTCCTTACGGGTCTCCCCCAATAGGGTTTGCATGAGGAGACAAAAAAACGCTATACTTATTGAGTTTGTCGGCAAACACGCTTTCAGCCCAAATTCAGTTTGATGGTGTTGGGAGTCGTGTCGGGTGGTTGTTCAAGTGGATAGCTCTGGGGGTGTCATTGATGGGTGCCCAAACACCAGAAAAGCTTGAGTTAACCGCAGCAGATTTAGCGCAGATTACAAAGCGCGCTCGTCTGGAACTCGTGCAAATTGTCAAAGCACAGGCGCTGTTGGGCCTAGTAGTGGCCGGATTGGCTTGGTTGATTGCAGGCGTGGACGCCGGACTGTCAGCTTTGGCTGGGGCAGGTACGTATTTCGTGCCGAATATGATTTTTGCGTTGCGTTTGTATTTGTCAACGTTTCGCCCAGGGGGCTCAGGCCCGATGCTGTTCCTTGTGGGTGAAATGCTAAAGATAGGCGTGGCGGTTGGTTTGTTGTGGGTTGTGGCCCGTTTGGGTGGTGACCGTGTGCAGTGGCTGGCGGTATTGGCCGGGCTCATTGCGGTGCTCAAAGGCTATGTCCTAGTGCTGATGTTCGGGCGTGCTCGAACTTAGTTTGATCTGTCGAATCTTTTACTGAATTTTTTTAGAGATTTATCATGGCCGCTGCCGCCGACGCATCTCCTCAAGCCGCTTATATCCAGCACCACTTGGTGCACAACAACAACATTGGCAAGAAACAAGAGTTGATCGCTAATTTTGATGTGATCAACTATGACTCAATCTTTTGGGTTCTGGTTACTGGTTTTCTGGCAATCCTATTTATGTGGCTAGCTGCTCGCCGCGCGACTGCAGGTGTGCCTGGGCGGTTCCAAGCGTTTGTTGAAATGTTGGTAGACATGGTTGACCAACAGGCCCGTGGCATCGTCCCGAGCGAAGAGACTCGCAAGTTTGTTGCCCCTCTAGCGATGACGGTCTTTCTATGGATTGTTCTGATGAATGCATTGGATTTGATCCCAGTCGATTTGCCCCACGTGATTTTTCACGCCCTTGGGGTTGGCGATGTGGGTGATCCACTGCACTATCACCGTATTTTGCCCACAGCAGACTTGAATGTGCCGATGGGTATGTCAATGGGCGTACTGCTTTTGATGTTGTACTACGGCATCAAGATTAAGCATCCAGGTGGTTTTGTCAAAGAACTGTTCACGGCTCCTTTCCATGCACATGGTTTTGCTGCTTTGTTGCTGGCCCCTGCTAACTTTTTATTGAACTTGGTCGAGTATGCTGCCAAGTCGGTGTCTCTCGGCATGCGACTATTCGGCAACATGTTCGCCGGTGAACTCGTGTTCATGCTGATCGCTCTTTTGGGTGGCGCGTGGACAGGCTTTAACGCCATGAGTATTGGATTAGGACTCGGTCATATTCTGGCGGGTTCTGTCTGGGCAATCTTTCACATCCTGATCGTATTGTTGCAGGCATTCATTTTCATGATGCTGACTCTTGTTTACATCGGTCAGGCTCACGAAGGGCACTAATGTTTCGCTTCCGAGGCCTTGACGGGCTTCGGTTGCAGGCAGGTTTACGTAGCAGGTTGTAGTTAAATTTTGTTTTTAAATTTTGATACTTAGATACTAATCAAGGAGTTGTCATGACTAACGTCGCTTTCGTTGCTCTCGCTTGCGCTTTCATTATCGGTTTGGGTGCTGTTGGTGCCTGCATCGGTATTGGCATGATGGGTGGCAAGTACCTCGAAGCTTCCGCTCGCCAACCTGAGCTGATGAATGCCCTGCAAACCAAAATGTTCTTGTTGGCAGGTCTGATCGACGCGGCCTTCCTGATCGGTGTCGGTATTGCGATGTTGTTCGCATTTGCTAATCCTTTCCAGTAAATCGCTCAGGGGCTCGTACCGATAGGGACGAGCAAAGATGCCGTGGCGGCTGTTCCGCTAGCGGCTTATTGATTTAGCTTCGTGGGGATAATGCCCGCGGAGCTTAAGATGTAATAGGGAAACGACCGTGAATCTGAACGCGACGATCTTTTTCCAGATGATCGTGTTCTTTGTTCTGGCTTGGGTCACGATGAAGTTCATCTGGCCTCCGCTGACAAAGGCAATCGACGAGCGACGCCAAAAAATCGCTGAAGGCTTGGCTGCTGCCGAAAAAGGCAA
>JACCDW010883141.1_pt1 | contig 12239 bp, 24 predicted proteins | sample 7449781 | NCBI WGS metagenome assembly JACCDW01 (sample SAMN15323449, study PRJNA562643) | freshwater metagenome | isolation source: river surface water | place: USA:Blue River Watershed | collected 2017-08-18
CGCTTCAACGGCGTTGTGCTCCAAGAAGCTACGCAAAGTGGTTCTCTTTGGTTGATCCGGATTACAAAAGGTGAAATGATGTTGGAATTTGAAATTGATGAACGTATTCGCACTGCATGTGTGATTGAACGCAAAAACTGTGGTTACAAATCTATGTCTCGGTTTATGAATACCTTCTTAGAAGAGATTGGCCTTCTGGAGGAAGACGAAGACCCAATTCCTCCTGCGCGTGATTAAATCTTATCTACTTTGTCTGCTACAACTTTCTCTAACACAATTTTTACGTCTCGTTTGACTTCACACTTGTGGGCTTCTGGTAATTGGCATACGACACAGAACACTTTTTCACATGAGCATTTGAACTCTAGGTGTGTCTTCTTTTTGCAGTGTGAACACTTCATTTTGTTCTTTCTTTGTTAAAGGAAGAATCTGAAATTCCTTTTTAGGACCACAGGTACATTCTTCTTGTTTACAGGGTGCGATACAACCGGGTGTCTTTCGTAACTTAGGACAGGCAAGATGACGGAAATTAGATTCACGATAGATACACCCTACTTCACAGAACCCTTGAATTGTCTTTGGAAGAACACAGCAAATACGACGAGCGATCATTTTTATCTATCAATGTTCAAGAGAAACTCAAATTCCTTTTCACAACCAGAAACAATGAAGATTGTCTATACGACATTGGTCGATAAAGACGTTGATTATTCCCCTTCTCAATTCGCAAGAGAGGTTGCTATCTATCTTTCCGATCCCGATGGTTGGGTTTCAGAAGGATATACATTTGTTCGTGGATCTTCTCCAGCCGTTGTAATCCATTTGTCTTCTCCAGAGTATCTTGCCAAGAATGGATGTAAAGATCCCTCTCTTTCGTGTGCGGAAATGAATGGGCGTCATATGTATTTGAATGCTATGCGATGGACGAAGGGTGCACCTCAAAGCAAATTAGAATTAGACGCATATCGTCAATATATGGTTTCGCATGAAATGGGACATATCCTTGGACGAGAGCATGTAGATTGTCCTCGGGAAGGTGCTCCTGTTCCTATTATGGTCCAACAGACCAAAGGGATTGGTAAATGTAAACCAAATACAAAGCTTACAGAAAGAGACCGAAAGTAAGATAATGCTGTATCTTGTTATTCCAACTGGAAACTCTGAATGGCAGGACATGCGCCTCTTTACCTCCTTTTCCGCAATGGAACAAGTTGTGGACAAAGAAATTGAGAGGAGACGGAGGGCAAAGCTTCATGAAGAATGGTGTTTTGTAGTCGCGTACGATGGAACCGATGAACTCCATCCTATTTGGGGATATTATGTCATGGATGGGTATCTTCAACGATGCGCAATTACTCAGTCACCTTTAAAATCATAACACCAGATGCAATCAAGGCAATCGCAAAGAAATCGTGAATATGAAGAATTTCCTTAAACAACAATGTTCCCACAACGGTTGTAGCCACGACAGAAAGTCCTGACCACAATGCGTTGGTCATTGCCATTCCTGTTCCATTGAAGGTTAGACGAAGAAGATACCCAACGATAGCATAGAACAGGACACCGACTGCGAAAAAGGCAGTGTTGTCAATACTCCTCTTAAAACACGACATTGCCAATGTTTCCATCATGACGATCAGCAAGACATACCAATACACGCGAGGAATGCCCATTTACTTGTTGGCAACGTTCTTTTCAAATATGGATACCATTGTGGCCTCTATAATTGGAAAGTTTCGTCTTCGCTCCGAACTTGGAAGGAAGAAATATGGAACAGATCTTGACCGTACAGATCTGTCTGTTTTAGATTGGATTAATCATGCGCAAGAAGAGCACATGGATGCTATTTTGTATTTGGAGAAGCTTCGGCAGACACTTGTCGGACTTAGTTCGAATACGCCAGTCCTCCCATCCCGCTCATGATACGGAAGATGTTGTAGTTCACTGCGAAGATACGGAACACATAAGGATAATCCTTAGAAGGGTAAGTACCTACACCAGTCGAGACAATGCTATCAAACACAAGGGTTGCATTGTCTATGCGGCTGAAGTTACAAGTACCCGATGGTTGGTGTTCCTCTGGTTGAACTGCGAAGGAGTACACGTTGATAGGATTGATGACACCAAATCCATTCTGAGAAACGTTGGAAGCACTTGCAATTGCTCCATTTACTGTCAATGTACCAGCAACAGAACCGCTGAGCTGATAAGTACCGGTTCCGCCAGAGCCAGAGCCATAATCCACAATGAAAATACCGGGAGGAATGTCCGTACCGGTAACCAACATATTCTCCGTCAAAGGAGTACCCGTGATAGCGGTGACATTGAGAACGTTTCCAGTGATCGTACCGCTTGTGATGGTAGCAGTGACGGGAACAGCTGCTGTATTGGCGATGGAAACAGTTGAATTGCGAGTTGGCCAGAACGCACCGCCAGTGTGGTGTTGGTAGGGCTGTACCTTGTAGAAGTAGTCGCCATACCGTTCATCAAACCGATCCTGACCATTGAGCTGGAGACGACAGCGATTCACGATATCATCGTAGGTGAAGGGTTGAGTGTAACCAGCAGAGGCAGTCAAGGTAGAACCGCAATCGGTCTTGCGCATGTCCTGGAACACCCAAATGAGCTCCTTGACAGGGTGATTGAGAGTCAAGTCAATGCGAGCAGAAGAGGTCGTGATGCTCTGAGGGAGACCATACTGGAGCTGATCAATGAGGTACTCATGGGACTCCTGTGCGAACCGGCGACGCTCATCCACATCCAAGTACACGTAGTCCAAGTACAATGCGATGTCTTGGAGCTGAGGAAGAGCGGCTGCTGCTGCGGCAACTGTGCTGTATCCGGTGCTCTTTTGAACAAGGTCCGTAGCACTGCCGAGAGTGATGTTGAACCGCACCTCGTGGTATTGGAGAGCGATCAAGGGAAGAGCAAGACCTGGGTTACGGCAGAACCAGAACTGGAGAGGAACATACAAAACACCTGGGCGACCGCGGCAAGTGCTCAAGCTACTCACGTTACCACCGAGGTTTCCACCCACCATGCTATCCAACTTCACGGAGGTATCGTAGTCAGCGGTGAGGTTCTCCCAGAGGAACAACCACTCGCCATAGTGAGTGTCAATGACTTGACCACCGATCTCAAGCTCAATCTTCTTAAGAAGAGCATACCCGAGACGACGCTGGAGACCAGAACTCCAGTAGATTGGATTGGCCATTGTTGTAGTATCTGGCAAGGTGACCTCTACATAGGTCTTCCAGACAAGATCTGCGTTGCGGTTCACATTGGCAACGAGACGTTGACCGTAGACGGGTGCGCCGGTAAAGTTAACGCGCATTGCCTCAATCGCAAAATTGGTGTGACGCTTGTACAAAATCTTCCAGAACGTGATGTGAGGATTGCCAGTCAGATAGGCATCCTGGGCGCCGTACGCAACGAGTTGAAGTAGACCACCACCCATTTGTGTTTATACTTTGCGAGGATAAATTCTACTTGAGTAAGCTCCGCGCACACATGACATAGAGGAAAAGAGAGTTTGCTACAGCCAATCCAAAGACGACGATAGAACGGAGTGCGAGGGAAATTCCAGACATACCCCTCATACGCGATGCTAAGGCCACATCACTGATAAGAACAATTCCAGCCGCAACGGATGCGATGATGAAGAATGCGAAAAAATAATTGCACACTGTCTCGTTGGAAATACCTTTGGTCATTTCAATCTCCTTGTCACCCATTTTATATTTTTAAAAGATATAAATGGCTAAGAACCCAGAAGAACCGGATGTTTCTGATTCGCCTCCTTCTTCAAAGAAACCAAGAATGGAAGTCCCCGAAGTCGGACCTCCAAAACCTGGAGGCACTCGTGCGTATCGTAAGAAGTTTGACACGTGTGTGAAAGCTGTGCGGAAAACTGTAAGGGCGCGTAAGGGTTCCAACAAAGAATCGGCTGCGATTGCCATCTGTACCAAGAGTGTGCTTCAAACACGTGGGCGGACAATGAAGAAATATCGGAAAGGCCGCCTGATCACGCAAAAGTTCTAATCTAGAAACAATGGCAGCGATAGATTACCAACATCTTCTCAATCTGATCACCGGACTTGCGCCAAATGCGGATGAAGCTGCAAAGAAAAACGTGCTCACGCAAGTGTCAAATGCACTGTATACCTTAGAAGAACCAGATGTTGAAATTCGTAAGCATGCATTTAACACAAAAATGTCTCTTCAGTTCGGGCAAAATGCGAATATGGATGGGTGGATACGTGCGGAACTCGCACAATACATCGGAGAACTCCAAGCGAAAGGTGCAGTTCAACAACCAGTTCAACAACCAGTTCAACAACCAGAAGGCGATCAAGATGTGGCAATGGATGGTGGTCGCAAGAAACGCCGTTACAGGAAAAGGACACGTAAAACAAAGAAGCAAACCACTCGTCGCAGATAATATATGTATACTTCACAATGAATCAAGTTCTTGAACTTTATAAAAATGCGTTGGATCGCCTGACCGCGGCAAAGAATGTTGACGATAAGAATCAACAGAAAGATGCAATTTCATATACAATTAATTCAATCGCAAACAATCCTTTGGTAAGCGAGAAGCTTGCTAACAGTGTAAATATTTGGGAACGTGGCGTGAATGCTATTCCAGATAATCTTATAGGTCCAACGGTTGTTCAACTTCATTCTGCGACGCAAAGCGCATACAATAAGTTAAAGGCAGAAGTAGACGAAGACGCACAACTTGTACAACAACCACCTCCGGCGGATAACCCTGCGTTAAGTCCTGCTGAGAACCTTCGGAACCTTTTGAACATCATGGTTCGTATGGACTCAACTATATCCAGGTTCAAATGGGTTTCTCGGATTGCGATTGAAAAAATCAATGCAAATCAAAATGCATTTGCAGGTGAAGTCCAAGCACATCTTCCTTTCTTAGCACAGGTACTACAAGAAGTATCGTCTACACACCACGATGATAGGATTCAAAAAATTATGGGTGCAATTGTAGGCCTCAAACATAAACTATTTATTCTTATTGCTCGGCAACAGCAAAACGATGTGAACATGGCCGTAGATGGTGGTCGCAAGAAACGTCGTGGAAAGAAGAGCAAGAAAGTGAAGAAGAATCGTAGATACACTCGTCGTCGTTAAAAATCAGAGTAAAAGATAAATGAACTATCAAGATCTATACGATAGGATCATGAATGTGTCGGGGCCCAACGCACCTATTGCGTACAAAGAGCAGGCATTGCGAAGTGTGGCAGGATCACTGGTTCATAACGATCAAGCTGACTTTTCACTTAGGTTTCGAGCAAGTTCTACACTTGCTGCGTTGGATGGTCCAAATTTTGAAGAAGGAGAACGTGAGCTTTTTATAAAGAATGAACTTGTCGATATAAAAAATGACTTGAAAAAGAAGATGGAAGCTGTCCCAGAACAAGAAGATGTAGAAATGGCATTGGGTGGCCGTAAGAAACGCCGTAGCAAGAAGAGCAAGAAGAACCGGTCCAGAAATAAAAAGACCCGCAAAATTAAGTAAATGGCTCTTCAACCCGTTTTGAACAACTGGAAACAGAGGTTGGATGCGATTCAAAACCCATCACTTGAAGCATTAAGACAAGCTCTTGAACAAACTACACAAGAGATGGCTGATGCTCTAGGCATGAATGTAGACAATTTAAAAATAATTGCCTATTTCCTTGACGAGATACAGTTGAATGGACTTCACGCACAAATAGTTGCAGATCAAGTAGATGCTGGCGCAAATGAAAATGCGGCAGGTATAGAAGCTGCTCGTCGTATTCGTGATGAAATTAGTGACCTTCTCGGTATAATGAATGTCAATAATGCTAATATGCTACAGGATGGAGGGCGCCGAAAGAAGTATAAGAAGAATCGTAGATACACTCGTCGTCGCTAAAAAAAGAACGAAAGATATAAATGCCTCATACTCTGGAAGAGTTGGAAGAAATGCTTGTCAATCCGGATACAGCAAATCAAAAATCAACGCTCATCAATGTAGTGGATGATCTGTTACAGATTGGACCTGTGACGATAATATTGAGTAGATTAAAGGAAAAGCTTTATAGAGGAGATCCTATCGATGTAAGGGAACAGAATGCCTTCTTACTGACTGAAGTTAGAGATCTTAAAGACGAAGCACCACGTAGAGGTGAATTGCCTGCTCCTCCTCTTCTTCAGCGCAGAGCTGGCCTTGGAGCACTCGGTGGAAAGAAACGCCGCAGCAAGAAGGTTAAGAAGCATCGTCGGTATACGAGACGCCGGTAAGCGCTTCTCTACATGCCATTTGTTCTGCCTTTTTGCGTGTAGATCCAACTCCGTATGCTAGATGCGTTCCAGACCCATCGCATACAGCGACACGAATTTCATTGAGTTTGGTGTCATTGGAGAGCATCACATAGGTTGGAGTACATCCTAGGACTTTCTGACAATATTTCTGAAAGAGGTCTTTGTAGTTTGTTCCTGAATTCACAACCTCTTCAATATCTAGATATGCTTCCATGATAGTCACAACAAATGTATAGACAACATGAAACCGATTTCCGCAGTCAGTCCATAACGCTCCAAGAAATGCCTCGAAGATATCTCCGAGTTTCTTAGAGTTGTTCCGTCCATTAATCGCAACCGATTCCTCGTTGTGACGACTGATGACATAGAAGCGATTCAGTCCAATCTTTTTGGAAAGCTCACCCAATCTCTCGTTGTTGACCAGTTCTTTGCGAGCATCGGTGAGAAATCCCTGCTTTCGCTCTGGGTATTTGCGACGGAGATAGGTTGCGACACACACACCAAGAACACTATCTCCTTCAAATTCCAGACACTCGTAGGATTCATCTTGTAGAGGCATCACACCCGAAGGACACGGCGCGAGTTGCGCAGGGTCTCCATTGGGAGTTGTATACTCAGATCTGCGAACATAGGTCGTATGGACCATCGCAGTTTGAAATACTTTTTGATTTTGGACTCTATAGTGCGGAAGTCCATGTTTGCGAAGAATTCCATGGATGTCTCGTTCGGTAAAGTAACGATTTCCTGGATTGTAAGGGTTATACACGTCGGCCATGTGTTTTCTTTCTGCGTGAGCGGTTCTTTTTCGTTTTTCTACCGCCTTCCTTTTTAGGAGGAAGAGGAGGCAGTCCAGCTTCAGTCCGAAGCTCATTTATCTGTTCAAGAAGAGTACCCCTCCTTGCGCTTAAAAAGTGTGTAATATTATTCACTATGTCTTCAGGAAGCTTGGAAAGAGGTTCTTTTTCTGTTTTCATCAGGCGTGTAAGGTCTCTACTAGGTAAGAATGCTGAAACCATTAGTTTTATCGTTTCAAGTTTACCTTGTAAAGATCGTTTATACTCTTCAATACGTTGTTCCGTCATTGGTTCATCGCGTTCTAGATCATCTTCTTCCTTTACAATTGTATATGTTTCTTTTTCAAGTTCCTTTACTACACTCTTTAATGGTGGAAGTTTACTACTGAAAAAAGCAACACTTTCGTCAATTTTAGAGGAAAAAGTTGATTCTATACGATCAGCAACCGAAGCTAGGGATTGTTGGTCATTTACAGCATTAATTTTGCGCAGATAATAGTCAATATATGAGATAATCTCTTTAGTATTTTCTTTCATTTCATCGTACTCTTCTTCGTCTTCCGCCATTTACTTTCTACTTCTAGTTTTTTTAGAACGTCTGTGATTGCGTTTGGTCTTCTTACCGCCATTTCTAGAATTAGAAGAAACACCTGATCTCCCTACATTCATAGCAAGTTGGGAAAGGTGTGTACCAGATGGACCTTTCTTTCCAGATACATTCTCTAAAATCTTATCTATAAGTTCTGGAGGGAGTCGACGCTTCTCGGGAGGATCATCTGGATATGAAAAAGGTTGCCTTGATACTTTACTAAACGATTTCGTATCACGTATAGCTGGAATTTTCTCTAGTACGTCTATCGCTGTTTGAGCATTGCGTGTTGTAGTTTGTTTATACTCTTGAACTATCCTTTCTAATTGATCGTCATCATCCGCACCATCTGCTCTCTCTAATAATCGCGTTGAATCTAATTCAATCGCTGTCACGGCACTCCCAAATTTCGGAAACTTACGACTATAAAATTCAAGATCATCGTTATACATTAGTTGAAATACGTAATGTAATTCACCCACATATTCCAGTAACTTGTCGATATTTCTTTCCTTATCCAGAGAACCTATGATTGATTGAAACAGCTGAATCACCCTTTCTCGCCTGTCTTCTTTTTGAAGGAGAGTAGACATTTACTTTCTACTTCTAGTTTTTTTAGAACGTCTGTGATTGCGTTTGGTCTTTTTACGACCACCCCGAAGTTCTCTCGGAGGAAGAGGCAAACGATCGCTTGTGATTTCTATGATATAGTTTGAATGTGTTTCCTTTTTTAGAAACTCATCCGTATAATCTCCACTGCAATCTGTAACCCAGGGGGATATAGTGTCGCTTGGAATCATAGCTACAACATGTGCATTTATGGCATTCCCTTCTTCGTCCAACATGAATGTAGAGAGAATTGCACAATTGCCTCTTTCTATAATGGACTTCATTGTGGCCAAAACAGCTTGTTTTGAATCTGCAAGATCGGGGAATTCAAAGGAATGTTCTTGATACTTGATGTTTGCATTCTTTAACATTTGTGTAATTATTTTCCATGGAGTTCCTACATTTGCTTCCATTCCACGCTTAATGAATCGGTAGTTAATGGGTGTGCGAAGATATGCGTGCAACAAACATGCTACAAACACTGCACATCCTACTTCGGCAATTCCCAATCGTTTGTTGGCAGGTTGCTTCTCATCTTCTGCAACGAGTTCTTCGTGTCGTTTGTATGCTTGATTCCAAATTTCTTCAATTTCTGCCGTAGAAACTGCATTTGGTCTTGAAGGAAGAAACTCGTCTGCTCCTTCCGGTACAACAATTGGCCCTATGTGTCCGATGTCTTCCATTGTAAACTGCATTTAAAAATATTGTGTTGTCCCATAGCATACATTGATGGTCAAACCTTTGTACACACTGGCACTCAGGGCGTTGCGCGTCAACCAAGAGGTTGGAGCACATCTTACCAGAATCCAACACGGATTCCTGCCGGAAAAAAGTATTCAACAAACCCAACAAACAATTGTTCATCTGCAAGAGATGCTGGCAGAAATGCAACAAGCACTCAAAGCGTCCACACATTCAAATCATTCTATTCCTCTGAAATAGGTTTCAAATCAAACGAATATTCTTTCGCCACTAATTTCGGCTCATGCCGACGTACAATCTCGCGAAAGACATCTTCTCCGTGCTCGGGAAGAATGTCTAGCAGATACTCTTCCAATTGCTTCTTGGAAAGGGTCCATCCCTTCTTCCACTCCAAGGGCTTCTTGACCATAAACACCATCTTGGACTGATTCAGTTCAATCTTCTCTGGGAGTTCCTTTTCTCCATAGGCCGCTGCGAGGTCCAGCTCCACAGAACCACGTTCCTCGCGAAGAACACGCGCATTTGCGTTGACTTCATTCAGTTTCTTGGTAATCTCCACGTAACGCTTCAGAGGGGTTGCTAAGGTCTCCATTGTATGTTTCCTCCTGTTGGATCGGTGTAGATTCGTTTTCCCAACTTACGATGACTCGTTTTTCTACGCGCCCAGTCCTATGGTGAATTGTCATATAGTTTGCCACAGATCCAGCAATCGCATTCTGAACAAGATTAGCTAATTCTACGTTGTCAATGTCCGAGTCCATCACGGAATACGTATAGGTTGTCTTTCCTTCTTGCCGAAGTTGTTCTACACTCGCAACGATAGACGACACAACTTCTTCCATTTGCTACTAACAAGGAATGTCTTGGCTGGACAAAGACGAAGTAGAGAACCTTCGGAATGTGTACAACAAGGAACACCCGAAGGAACCCAAGATAGAAGCAGGAGAGACAGAACAGGTTTGGAATGAGCTTCAATCTCGTCTTCGTGCGAAATGTAAAACAGGTCGCGCAGAATGTATTGTCGCCTCTCTCCTGAAGCGTCCTAAAGCTCCTGAAGAATGGAATGTCAATCGGTATGAATGGTTGTCTTCCGATGACATTGATGTGATTGAAAAGAATTTCAAACAAGTGTTCTCTGACTATTTTTATGTAGGATCTGTTCCCATTGATTTTGATCTTCAAGACGAAACACGGAAATGTTTGGTTTCTACCTTGTGCTCCATGAAGTTGGAAGAACTCTACAAGAAAGGAAAGCATCGGATTGGAATTGTCATCAATACAGATCCACACGATGGACCTGGACAGCATTGGGTCGCAGTGTTCTGTGATATTCGCCCAGAACTGGAATATCCTCGCTTTACCTATTTTGATTCGTATGCGATGACTCCAGAGAAGGAGATTAAAACATTGATGCGTCGTTGGAAGAAACAATGGGACGCAACGGGAATTCACTCCAAGGGAATGAAGTTAACCTACAACAAGACACGGCATCAATACAAGGATTCGGAATGCGGAATGTATTGTTTGTATTTCCATTACGCTTGCCTGACAGAGATTCCAATGGGCAAACGGATTCCAGACGATGTCATCAACGGATTCCGAAACCTTCTGTTCCGCATGCCTAAAATAGAATCAGACGACTAAGTAATGAAGGGGCTGCTTCCTGCACTCTTGTTTGCCTTTTTGGCCTATCTTCTCTACGATACGTTCGCAGAGAAGGCAACCATTCTTTCCCGAAAGCGTCTCTGTGATTACACTGCGGCGGGATCTGTCTATGAAGATGTTCAAGGGGCACTTCGCCGTGGAATTCGTCTTCTGGAAGTCCATGTGTATTCCGATGAACGTGATCAACCCGTTGTGTCCATGGTTCCTCAGAGTACTGGGCGTGATTTCACGGACAACAATGTATCCTTTGAACAGGTCTGTATAGACATCGCCAACGATGCCTTCCCTTCTAAAGATCCAATGATCTTGTCTATCGTCCCACACACCGATAAGAGCGTGACAATGAACAAAGTAGCTGAACACCTTACAACCATTACACGCCGTCATTTGACAGATCAGAAATCCATTCAGACCGCACCCATTGACTCGCTTGCGAACAAGCTTATCTTGGTGTCCGGTGGTCCCATTCACGGGACTGCCTTGGAACCATTGTTGAATCTTTCTTGGAGTGATTCCGGTCTTCGTCGTATAACATATCAACAAGCACTTCACCCTCGTGACCCAGAGGATCTCAAGAGATATGCCGAGAACAACATTGTCATGGTCGCAGAAGACCCTATGCTTAAAACATTGACTGCGAATCCGAATACACCCCTCTCGTTCGGCTGTCAGTGGAATTTCTTCGTTCGCGACCCCCCTGGATTCGTTGTTAAAAGTTCTCCTGCGTAAAAACAAAATGGAAGATACAACAGCAACAGGAGTAGGTGGCAAGCGCAGCGCATGGATGGCACACGTGATGAAGACAAAGCGTGCACACAAGGGTAAGTCCTTGGCTCAAGTGTTGAAGATGGCCTCTAAGACCTTCAAGAAGACCCGCAAGGGTGGTGCTGCTGCTCTTTCTCCAGCAACCGTCGGTGGTCGCCGCCGTCGTAGCACCAAGCGTGGCACTCGTAAGCATTAAAACGCAACCGTATTCTACATAACAATGGATAGTCAGCCGAAGACGAGGAAGGAGTCAAAGAAATCGGCAAAGGATAAGAAGTCCTTCTACTCAACGAGATACGTTAGGCAGAAGGTTTCTATGCTAGAGACAAATGTCCTCACCTCAGGGAGATCAACCACCACAACCAAATCTACGGCAACAACCAAGACAAGATAGACAAAGACAAAGAGAAAGAGAAGCTCTTATGGAACCTCGCCCGGTGCGGAGAGGAAGAGTACGTCCTAATGCACCCCAACCTCAAAGCCCACCTGGTGGAGAAGGCGGACGTCGCCGTACTCGTCGGCGTAAGCGTTCAACGAAGAAGCGGCGCATGTGAAACCCGATAGGTCTTTTTGTGATTTCTATTTTTAGTTCTTCCTCCACCTGCCAATTTACGGCAGGTCTTTCCATGGTACGTCTTTTTAGAGCAACCGCTCTTGTAATACGCTGCCCGGTGGGAATATCCTTTGTAGGTTGGCATGTCTGTACCTACTTCGTCTGAGAGTTGCTTCAGCAGTTCATACGTCCAATGCGTGTATGCCTTGCGAGAGGTTAGGTCAGGTTCTTTCTCGTCAATATATGCTCGGAA
>JACCDW010798330.1_pt1 | contig 12238 bp, 13 predicted proteins | sample 7449781 | NCBI WGS metagenome assembly JACCDW01 (sample SAMN15323449, study PRJNA562643) | freshwater metagenome | isolation source: river surface water | place: USA:Blue River Watershed | collected 2017-08-18
TCTATCTGTAGATCCAATTGGCGGTTCCACTATCTCTGCAGGATCCGGAGTTACTTTGCAGATTGCTAATGGAAATATCGCAGTACCAAATTTGGTGGGCCAGAGCGAAGTACAAGCAATTACTACGTTGACTCAATCTGGATTTTTAATGAAACCTATTTATGCATACGATGCTAATCAGCCAGTTGGTGTGGTTTTGGCACAGGCTCCAGAACCTGGTGCACAACAACAAATTGGTTCACAAGTTACTGTGACGATTAATAAACCTTAAATTAATTCTTTCCAACAACTGGTGACAGACCAACTGCGCGTTTTCGCGCTTCGGTATCACCACACTCGGTAAGCCAGTTTGCCAACATCAAATGTCCATGTTCAGTTAAAACAGATTCTGGGTGAAATTGCACGCCTTCGATTGGCAGAGTTTTGTGACGTAGCCCCATCACGATTCCGCTTTCAGTTTCTCCAGTAATTTGTAAATCAGTTGGTACTGAATCGCGTTCGACAGCTAATGAGTGATACCTAGTCGCAGTAAACGGCGAAGGTAATTCAGTGAAAACACCAACCTCTTTATGATGAACTTGCGAAGTTTTTCCATGTAAAAGTTCTGGTGCACGAGATACCACTCCACCAAAAACTGCTGCAATTGCTTGATGTCCAAGACAGACTCCAAATAGCGGAATCTTTTTATCTGCGCAGTAACGGATCATCTCCATGGATACGCCTGCCTCTTCTGGAACCCCTGGGCCTGGAGAGATTAAAACGCCATCGAAATTATCCGCTTCAGTTACCGATATTTCATCGTTGCGCACCACAACACACTCTGCACCTAATTGGCCAAGATACTGAACCAGGTTAAATACAAAGGAGTCATAGTTATCGATGACCAGAATTCGCACCCTTGAATTATTCCGCTAAACTTCCGCACATGCCAAAGTCACGCTTACGCAAAAAGGTCCAAGAAGAACGCGCCTACAAGTCTGAGCATCCAGAGGTGGAATCGCTACAAGGTCCACTTGAATCACCACGCTGGCTTGCACCGACCATGGTCACGAGCTTCTTAATCGGCTTATTTTGGATCGTGATTTTCTATGTAACCCAAACTCTCTATCCAATTCCAAATATTGGTTCCTGGAATATGTTGGTTGGTTTTGGGTTTATCGGAATTGGTTTTGGCTTAGCGACGCGTTGGCGCTAATAAAAATAGCGAAACCAAGACTCCTGATATCAATCCGCCCAAGTGGGCTTGCCAATCTATCCCTGGCAGAATAAAACCAATCGCAAAATTTATTCCGATAATTGCGTAGATAGATTTATCTTCAAAGCCAAACTTCTTACTTAAAACTGCCATCGCACCAAATAGCCCAAAGATCGCACCTGATGCGCCAACTGATGGTTGATTCTCTGGATTGGAATATAGCGATGCGAAAGATGCGCCAACTTGTGAGACCAGGAAAATAACAAGAAACTTATTTCTACCAAGCGCCTCTTCCAACGAATTGCCCAGAAGTAATAGCGCATACATATTAAAGAAGAGGTGCGCGATGCCGCCATGCGTTAGTGCAACCGTCAAAATTCTCCAATATTCACCGGTTGCAACGCCATGTATCTGACCGTCGCTTAATATCGCTCGGTCAATTAGAAATAGTTGCTCTTGCAATCCTGGCAGCAAAAGCGCTGCCAGGTAAAAACCACAAATTACCGTTATTAGGCTCTTTGTGATTGGTCGCATTAATTAAATATTAATTAAATTAGGAGATCGTAACGCTGTTAATTGTTACAGCTTCAACTGGGCGATCTTGCGCGCCAGTCTTTACGGTTGCGATCTTGTCTACCACTTTCTGGCTTTCCGAATCGGTGACCTCACCAAATATTGTGTGCTTACGATTTAACCATTCGGTAGCTGCAACTGTGATGAAAAATTGTGAGCCATTTGTGCCAGGCCCAGCGTTAGCCATTGCCAATAGATATGGACGATTGAAAGTTAGCTCTGGGTGAAATTCATCTTTGAATTTATATCCCGGGCCGCCAAAGCCTTGGCCAAGTGGATCTCCACCTTGAATCATGAAACCTGCAATCACGCGATGAAAAACGGTGCCATCATAAAGTTTCTCGTTGCTCTTAGCGCCAGTTCGTGGATCAGTCCACTCTTTCTCGCCAGTTGCAAGTCCAACGAAGTTCGCGACAGTCTCTGGCGCATGATTTGGAAAAAGTTCGATGACGATATCGCCAAGGTTTGTATGAAGGGTTGCTTTAGTCATGCCGCCATTATCCACGGCGAAATAGCTTTGGCCAAATTCTCTGTGGGATTATCTGCGCAATCTTCATGACAATTGCCATTGGAGTCGGAAAGACAATCTCTGGTTTCCGCTTCTCTAATCCTTTAACAATGATTTTTCCGGCTTCTTCTGCGGTGATGATAAATGGCATTGGAAATTTATTTACATCAGTCATTGGAGTTTTCACAAAACCTGGAGAAACGGTTTGCACAAATACATTTGTCTTTACCAAGTCAGTACGAAGAGATTCTAGAAAGTTAATTTGTGCTGCTTTGCTCGGTCCATAACCACTAGAACCAGGCATACCTCGATAACCTGCAACGGAAGAAACTCCCACAAAGGTTCCGGAATCCTTCTCGATCATCTTAGGCAAAATTGCGGCAGCACACCTGGCCATACCAACCATGTTGGTATTGGTATGTGTTTTAAATACCTCTAGATCAAATTTCTTTGCCGTCATGCGTTGCCAGAAACCTGCCATCACAATCACGATATCGAAGTCGCCATATTTCTCTAAATATTTCGCTGCAGCAAGTTCTACAGATTCGTCGCTAGCGACATCCACCAAGATATCTCCGCTGCTACGTGCAGAACGGACTACTTGGCAGCCTTTCGCTGCTAATTCGTTGGCAACTGCTTCACCAATACCTGAAGATGCGCCAATCACCCAAGCTTTTCTCTTGCTCCAATTCATAACTTCACAAAACCTAACTGCCAAACATTTAAGTGTCCGGCGCGGAAACCTGCCTCAGAGTATGCCAAGTAGTACTCCCACATTCTTTCGAACTCCTCATCAAAACCTAGCGCGCTTACTGCTTTCTGGTTCTGGATGAATCGTTCGCGCCAAAGTTTTAAAGTATTTGCATAATCAATTCCCATGGCGCGGCTATCAACCAACTTCATCTGGTCTTTGGTGAACTGATCAATTACCTCGCGAGATGGGATGATGCCGCCCGGAAATATGTATTTATGAATCCAGGTGTATGCATGTTTTGAAGCCAACAAGCGATCATGCGGCATGGTGATTGCTTGTAATCCAAATCGACCGCCACTCTTCAAATGTTTTGCAATTTCATCAAAATATGTAGGCCAATACTTCTCGCCGACTGCTTCAATCATTTCAACGCTAACTACTGCATCGTATTGCTGATTTAGGTCGCGGTAATCTCGAATCTCTACATTTATCATGTTAGATAATCCGGCTTTAGCAATTCGTTCGTCTGCCAGCGCTTTCTGTTCTTTTGAAAGCGTGATGGTATGCACCTTCGCACCGCGAAGCGCTGCTTGAATTGCAAGTTGCCCCCAACCAGAACCAATCTCCAGAATCTGCATACCTGCTTTAACTCCGGCAAAATCCAAAACACCTTCAATTTTTCTAATCTGAGCTTTGGCAAGGTTCTCAAAGGTAGGTTGATCATTTCCAAAATTAGCTGAGGAGTAACTCATGGTCTCATCTAAAAATAGCGCGAATAAGTCGTTTGAAAGATCGTAATGGCGAGAGATATTTGATTTAGATCCCTCTGGGTTATTCTCTTCTTGTTTCGGTTGGAAAGGTTCAAATAGTTTTCGGAATTTACGCATCCAGCCCGGGACAATATGTAACAACTTCTCTGCATAAGGAGTTAGCACCTCGGCCAAATCTGGCGCAGCGCTCCACTCTTTCGCCATGAAAGATTCGCCTAAGCCAATCTTTAAATCATTACCTAGACGCACAAAGAAGTTCTCGCTATGGATTGTGAGTGTTGGAAGATTTGGTTTACCCGGTCCAAGCTTTTGGCCATTTGGAAGAATTACATTTACATCAACATGTGGCGCAATTCTTTTCAGTAATTGTTTGGCAACTGCAGCGCGAATGTTCATAACATCCCGCTTTGTTTTGGATGTTCTGGCCTAACAATCACTGGCAGCCTTCTAGCCCATAACCAAATTCCGTGAGCGCGAATTCGAACCATTGCTTGAATCGTCGAAAATGGTGTGCGCAGAGATGCCGCTAAACGATTCTTAATGCTCGCCTCCATTTGTGACCCTGAAAAACTTGCTGTAAATACCAAAGCGTTATTTTGATATAAATTTACCGATACCGCCACTTTTTCATCTTGTAAATAGGCGCGGGCTTTATATTCGCCTTCTACCGTGAAAAATGGTGAGACGTAGAACTCCTTATTTAATATGGCATTACCGTTTTCATCGGGTTTGATTAGATGCGCATGTCGATCGCCGTAGGTGTTATGTATCTCAAGTATTGCCCATCTACATTTGCCATTCTCTGCTAAACACCAATAGACCGATAGTGGATTAAATACATATTTATTGGTGCGAGCGCTAGCTAACATCAATACTTTATCGCCAGGCTCTAATTTCTCGCCGCGACTTTCGGCAAAGAAAACAACTGCCTCTTTCAAAGTAATTGCCTCGCCTCCAAAGTGATCTTTGGCTAGCAACCGGTTTTCCAAAAACTTTGGCAGGGTTTCATCTAAATCAACTAGCCATAGATAGTTGGTGAACTTCAACCCGTGAACAAAAGGGGTTCTGCGTTGATGTAAAACTTTACCCCGAACTAATTTCACCATGTCTCTACCAATAATTTACCAATTTGAACCAAATTTACGAGCTGCTTCTACGCCTGAACGTGCACCATCTTCATGGAAACCCCAACCTAGGTGCGCTCCGGCAAATGCTAAACGTGGGCCGCCAGCAGTTTTTAAATAACGCGCAGCTTCAAGAGACTTCAATGTGAATACTGGGTGCTCATACTCCATCTTCGCAATTACTTTGTCTTCATCTACTTGATCTAGTCCATTTAAAGTAACGACATAATCTTTAGTTGCATCCAATCGCATTAATAAATTCATCCAATAGCTGACCAATACCTTGCTGGTCTTAGAATCTTTGCCGCAATCTTCCATCATGTAATTCCATGAAGCGCGAGCACCACTTAATGTAGGCAACACTTTGCTATCTGTGTGTAGCCATGTTTGATTGGTCGAATAAGGCATCGCCGCCAATGCTTTTGCCTCCTCGGTGGTGGCGTCAACCAGTATTTTTAAAGCGGTATTGGCATGGGTTGCGATAATCGCAAAATCGTAATTGACGACACCGGATTGACTTGTAATCTCAACATGGTTATCAAATCTATGCACCGCTTTTACCGCATCGTTTGATTTCGCATTTGGCATCAGTTTGATTATCGATTCTACATATCTCTGTGAGCCGCCAACAACGGTTCTCCAGGTTGGAGAATTACCGAGCTCCAACATTCCGTGATTACGTAGGAATTCAAAGAGGTGGCGCGCTGGATATTGCAACGAATCACCGTCACCTGATGACCAAACACATGAGACCACGGGAATTGCATAATGCTTAATGAAATATTGACTAAATCTATTTACTTCTAAAAATTCACCCCAGGTAGTCTCATTTTTGGAAGCTGTGTCCAAAAGTTTCTTAGCTTCACGATAAAAACGAGGTACCTCAATTAGCATCTTCACAAATCTTGGATCGATTAATTTAATTGGTTTGGCAAGTATTCCTTTGATCCCGCGACCCCCTGCATATTGCAATCCACAACCTTTGCAATTAATGCTCATACTCATCTCGGTCTCTTGGGTATTTATCCCTAACTCTTTAAAGAGGCGTAATAAATTTGGATAAGTTCGCTCGTTATGAACAATAAAACCAGAATCGACATTTACCTCTTTGGTATTTGACTCTTGTATGCGATGAGTGTGTGCATGGCCGCCAAAACGAAGATCGCTCTCATAAATAGTTACTTCGTGGCTATCTTTCAATAAATAGGCGGCAGTTAGCCCCGAAACTCCGGAACCAATAATGGCTATCTTCGCCAATTGACCACCCTCTTGTAATTCAAACGCTATTAACCTTGCAGAACTCTATCGTTGGGACATATATTTCCGATTATGAGCGAAATCATCCTTTCTAAAACCCTTAAAAGTAAGAAGTCTGCGGAAGAACTTTTCGCCTATTTCAGCGATTTCACCACTACCAACGAGTGGGATCCAAACACCGTAAAAACCACCAAGTTAAGCGGAGATGGCGGGGTCGGAACTAAATACGCGAATACCTCTAGTTTTAATGGCCGAGAAAGTTCGTTGGTTTATGAGGTGATTGAGTATCAGCCAAATTCCATCATCAGATTACGGGGTGAGAATAAATCTTTGACAGCGGTCGATACTATGAAAGTCGAAGAGTTAAATGGTGAAAGACAATTCACCTATGAGGCTCGTTTTAGATTCAAGGGAATCGCGAAAATCGCAGCGCCATTTCTAAAGAAGGCATTTGATAAGTTGGCAGCGGATGCCGAGACCGGACTTAGGAAGGTTCTTTGATGAGTGAATATGTAGCAGGCGCATGCAATATCGGTCCCTCTGAGATCAAACAACGCAAGCGTGTTGCCTATTCTGGTGGGGTTGTCTTTTTAGCAATCAGCATCTGGTTGATACTTATCGACGCACCCTCCACTGGTCGTTTATTGGTATTTTTCCCAGCAGTTGCAGCGACTACCGGTTTGATTCAGGCGCGAAAGAAATTCTGTGTAGCTTTCGGATTTATGGGTGTCTTTAATTTTGATAAGACTGGAAATGTAAGAAAAATTAAAGTTAACGAAGATTTAAAGGCAGATAAGAGGTATGCAGTAAGGCTATTGCTGCAGTCCGTACTTGCAGCAATAGCCTTGACTGTTTTGGTGGTGCTGGTTTAGCTCATATTTGCTAACGCCAACTCGGGGGTTGTGTCAGGCGTCGGCAAAACTCTACGTTTTTTCTTGATTGTTCTATCAATAACTAATTCACCAAGGTGATCCCAGCGACGGTGGTTAACAATGGTTATTTCGTCGACATAGGTTGGGCTTTTTAGTTTGTATGCAACGACAGTGTTTTGTATTTTGCTTACAGTAAACGAATTGCTCATAACTGCTCCTTGTGTAGTTCCTACACAAGGTCTCCGCCGTCGAATATCTCGACCTAAACACCGGTTGCGATTCGCAACGTACTGACGATGTTCAGCAGTTGGGGTACTCCCCTTGATTGGTAGAAGTATGAAGTGTTTTTCAGGATAGGTCAAAGTGTTTGGTCAATTACTTGCGTCACAGGTGGCTTCTGGGAATTGACTGCGGGGCAACCCTGTTACCTAGGTAACTATTGAGATACTTAAACATCTCGAAAAACAACCTAAGAAACAGGTTAGGAAAGGGAAGATATATGGCTTCGAAAATACCACTTGAGATTAGCGCTGATCGGGCTAAAGGGCTTAAGCGCTACAACCAGATAGCTGGACTCTTCCATGCAGTTCAGGCAGTTGCGATTTTGGCTTTAGCAAATGGCTTCTCGCTTCCTATTCACGTTACCTATCTACAAGGTCCGCCAATTCCTGGTGTCGAATTTGAAAAAGTAGAGCTTTTTAATTTCCCGATTGCAATCGCAGTTGCATCCTTCTCTATTTTAAGTGCGCTTGCACATTTCTATGTGAGTGGACCTGGTAATCAAAAATACTTAGCTGGTCTTAGCAATAAAACCAATTACTACCGTTGGATTGAATACTCACTCTCATCAACCCTGATGATTATTCTGATTTCAATCCTGAATGCAGTTTGGGATCTAGTTGGACTAATCGCAATCGCGGGTGCAAATATTTCAATGATTCTCTTTGGGTGGTTACAAGAAAAATATGAAGAGCCTGGCAAGGGAAGTCTTTTGCCGTTCTGGTTTGGATGTATCGCAGGAGCTATTCCATGGGTTGCGATGTTCTTATTGCTCTTCGCACCAGGTAGTTCGCAGAAAGCTCCGGGATTTGTTTATGGAATCGTCTTCTCTTTGTTCCTACTCTTCAATTGCTTTGCCTTGGTTCAATGGTTGCAATATAAAGAGATTGGAAAGTGGAAGGATTATTTGGCAGGCGAGAAGACTTACATCACGCTCTCGTTTGTTGCGAAATCACTTCTTGCTTGGCAGATCTTTGCAGGAACCTTAATTCCGCAATAATTCTCTAGAGAAGTTAAGCCAGAAACTTAGCTATTTCGATGTAGATCGGGATCCCGAGTACCAAATTAAATGGGAAAGTGATCCCGATGCTCGACATCAAAGCTAAAGATGAGTTGGCTTCAGGTAATCCGATATTTACGGCAGCTGGCGCTGCAATATAAGAGGCGCTAGCGCAGAGCACTCCCAAAATCGCAGCGCCTCCTATTGATAGCCCAATCCAACTTCCAGTTGCAACTCCAAGCGCTCCTGCAGCTATCGGAAATATTGTGCCGAATACTGCAAGCGGTGCACCGACTTTTTTGATTTCAAACCAATTGCTTCCGGCCAAATAACCTAGATGCAGCAAGAAGAGCACCAGAAAACCGTTTAACAGATCAATGAAAAATGGTGTTACTTTTTCGTATCCACTATTTGTAGTGATTGCGCCAATTACCAAACCACCAACTAACAAAAGAACTGTTTTGCCAGTGGCCACCTCCATCAAAGTCTTGCTCCAGGCAACCTTTTTGTGGCCGAACCTAGAGCCAAGATAAACGCCGACAATCAAACCAGGGATCTCAAGTAGCGTTAATAACGCTGTGGCATAACCCTCTACTTCTAAACCGTTGTTTTCTAGGAATAACAGAGCTGCTGAGAAAGTAACTAACGAGGTTGATCCATAATGAGCTGCGATTGCGCCTCGATCAATTGGCTCCAATTTTTTTATAAACTTCAAAGTTGCATAGGCAAAGATCGGAATAATTACGCCCAACGCCAAAGTTGCCACGGCAGCTTTCCAGAAGCTAACTAAAGTGACGTCTCTTAAAGCGTTTCCGCCTTTTAAGCCGATTCCAAAAAGTAGGTAGATAGATATCAATTGGTATGCAGCTTCTGGGATTCTGACATCGCTCTTTAGCCGTGCCGCGATGAAACCAAAGACGAATACCAACACTGCAACTGAAGTTAAATTGTTTGCCGCCAGAGACCAGCTGTTATCCACTCAGGCCTCCTAATGTTCAATTAAGCCTAGCCTGCCGAAATATACCTGAAATTTCTTTCAGGTATAAAACATCTGAAACCACCGAATCAATTGGCTCGTTAGTAAACACTTTTCTCTAAAATCTACTCATGAATCGTCTGCAGTTTTTAGTATTTGCTTCGATAGCCTCACTTCTCTATAACTTCGCAATCTTGTTGGGGGTAACTCTTAATCTTGAGTGGGTGAGAACTAGGGCTGCTGGCGGTCAATATGAGACATTTCCAGTGGCTATTCGAGTTATTTATTTTGTGATGTCCTCGTTTATGGGAACTTTAATTTTCTGGCTTTGGGATCATCGAAACCAAATTCTTGATGGGCCTAGTAAAAGATTAGCGAAGATTTTTAGTCTGACCTTTGCAATAAGTACAGTTTTTCAATTAGCTTCTAGGTCAGCTGATGAGCGTTGGAATGCAATTCCAGCCACTATTTTGGCAATTACTTTCTGGCTTTTAAGTAGAAATAATTCGAAGAAGTAGCTTTCGTAATATTAAAAAGAAAATTAAAGTGGAGACTAGGGGAATCGAACCCCTAACCCCCTGCTTGCAAAGCAGGTGCTCTACCAATTGAGCTAAGTCCCCGTTAAAAACGAGAGTAAAACATATTTAATTGTCTTGCTTGGTGGGCCTAGGTGGACTTGAACCACCGACCTCTTCCTTATCAGGGAAGCGCTCTAACCAGGCTGAGCTATAGGCCCAAGCAAGGAAGCAAAATCTACCTTGTTCGCACTTCTAGCCCAAATCGCTTGTTTAAGCGGGCGTAACCGTATCAGCATCTTCGCTATTTTTGGTAACCGACAAGAGTGTTACACCCGCATCAAGATTTACCAATCTAACTCCCATGCTGTCACGACCAGTTTGGCGAATCTCTGACGCAGCAGTGCGCATCACCGATCCGTTAGATGTAATCGCCAAAATCTCATCTGTGTCACTAATTACCAGCGCACCAACTAATCCACCGCGTGCATCTTCATTAATCTTCGCTGCTTTGATTCCGATGCCACCACGATTTTGTAATCTGTATTCATCAAGCGGTGATTTCTTTCCAAATCCACCATCGGTTGCAGTAAATACAAATAAATTTGAATCATTTGCGTTAACTCTAGCCATCGCAAGCAATTCGTCATCTTTGCGGAATTTCATTCCGATTACACCAGTTGCACTTCGACCCATTGATCTGATTGTTTCATCGTTTGCAGAGAATCTAATTGACATGCCTTTTCTTGAAACCAATAACAGTTCGTCTGAATCTTTTGCAAGTGTCGCGCCAACGACTTCATCGCCATCTCGTAGTGAGATTGCGATCAAACCACCAGTGCGTGGTGAGTCATATTCGGTCAATGGAGATTTTTTGACCAAGCCTGATTTGGTTGCCAGCACTAAATATGGAACTGCTGAATAATCTTTGATTGATAACACTGCTGCAATCTGTTCGTCTGGTTTGAAGGCCATTAAATTTGCAACATGTTGTCCGCGGGCATCGCGGCCGGCATCTGGAAGTTCGTGCACTTTTGCGCGGTAGACCCGACCTTTGTTGGTGAAAAAGAGCAGCCAATCATGCGTTGACGCTACAAAGAAATGATCTACGACATCGTCTTGTTTTAGTGAAGCGCCTTTAACGCCTTTACCACCACGACGTTGGCTGCGATAAAGCTCAGCGCGAGTACGTTTTGAATATCCACCACGAGTTACCGTAACCACTACATCTTGATCTGGAATCAAATCTTCAGCGCTGAAATCTCCCTCTGCAGCGACGATTTGGGTGCGGCGCTCGTCGCCATATTTTGTAACCAATTCAGTTAATTCGGTTTTGACTATCTCGCGCTGTTTTTCAATACTTCCAAGAATCACATTTAATTCATTAATTTCGGCCATCAATCCGTCATATTCGTCATTAATTTTCTGACGCTCGAGAGCCGCCAAGCGGCGAAGTTGCATATCAAGAATCGCATTGGCTTGTATTTCATCTACTTCAAGAAGTTTCATTAATCCTTCGCGCGCCTCTTCGGAGGTAGAAGATGCGCGAATTAATGCGATTACAGCATCTAGCGCATCAAGTGCTTTGAGATATCCGCGCAAGATATGTGCGCGGCGCTCTTTCTCTGCCAATCTAAATTTAGAGCGGCGGACTATTACCTCAATTTGGTGTTCGATGTAGTAACGAACAAATTCATCCAAACGTAAAGTGCGCGGTACGCCATCAACTAGCGCCAACATGTTGGCACCAAAGGTGTCTTGTAGTTGGGTATGTTTGTAAAGATTGTTTAGAACAACTTTAGCAATCGCGCCAGACTGTAGAACTATTACTAGGCGTTGGCCAAGGCGTTCGTTGCCTTCATCTCGAACATCCGAGATTCCTTTGATCTTTCCATCTTTAACTAATTCTGCGATTTTTAGAGCTAAGTTATCGGGGTTTACTTGATAAGGAAGTTCGGTAACAACCAAACAAGTGCGCTTGTTGATCTCTTCTACATTTACAACTGCGCGCATGGTGATTGAACCACGACCCGTTCGGTAAGCCTCTTCGATTCCGCCGCGGCCAACAATCAATGCGCGGGTTGGGAAATCCGGTCCTTTAACTACTTTTAATAATTCAGCTAATAGCTCTTCGCTACTTGCATCTGGGTGTTCTAGCGCCCAAGTAACGCCTTCTGCAATCTCACTTAAATTATGTGGTGGGATGTTGGTTGCCATGCCAACTGCGATACCTGCAGAACCGTTAACTAAAAGATTTGGAAAACGTGATGGCAGGACAGTTGGTTCTTGTGATCTTCCGTCGTAATTTGGAACAAAGTTGACGGTATCTTCATCGATATCGCGCATCATCTCCATAGCAATTGGAGATAAACGTGCTTCGGTATAACGCATCGCTGCTGCTGGATCGTTTCCGGGGCTACCAAAATTTCCATTGCCATCTACTAATGGATAGCGCAGCGACCAAGGTTGAGCTAA
>JACCDW010096479.1_pt1 | contig 12234 bp, 18 predicted proteins | sample 7449781 | NCBI WGS metagenome assembly JACCDW01 (sample SAMN15323449, study PRJNA562643) | freshwater metagenome | isolation source: river surface water | place: USA:Blue River Watershed | collected 2017-08-18
ATCAACTCCTCGTGGCCGTCTTCGTCCTCGGCCCATACTTCATAGAGTTCCCAGTTCATTTTGGACTATTATCTCCTTTTGGTTAGTCGTCCATCTCATCGTCTTGGACTACCCAGCCCAGACGAAACAGATCCTCTCGGATCTCATCAGTAACTACACCTTCCCCAACAAAGGCATCGTACTCTTTTGCACGAGCTTGTTGTTCTAGTGATAGCTTCTGAAATTCTTCTTCAGTTAATCTTTCGCCTCGAATACCGCTACAATACCAATCAATGTAGTCGCCCTCTTGGCGCATATCTGCAATGATACCTCCAGCATAACGCCAACTGCACGACCAGCGTTGATTTTTTAGGATTGGTATAATATCGTGTTTGATGAATTCTCTATTGCACATTGCCGCATAGAGATTTTGAGCATAAACATCGCTTTCACGAACTTTTTCTAAAATCCAATCAGTGGATCGAAGATCGTATTCCATATTATCTTTACGCCAATTAGGATCTTCTTCTCTGGTTAGTTTGTCGAAGTCAATACTTTCAAACATTTCTAGATATTCTTTGCTAGGCTCTTCGCCCTGTTCTTTGCATCTTTCAATGTATTTTTCTTTTTGAAAAGTATTACGCTCGGGACTTTTTGAAATCTTTGACATCTTGTACTGCTTTCTTTAGTGTCTCTGCATAGTTAAGAGATTGCTGTGCAGACATTATGAGTGTAGATTCACGTTCGACATATCCTTTGGTTAGTAATGTCCAAATAATCTTCCAGCGATTCGATTCCCACCATTTTGTTTTTTGCTGGGTATAAATTGTTACAGTAATTCCGTGTTCCTCTGCTTCAACCCAAACAGTATGGTCGTGATCACAGTCTCCGCACTCGCAGACAATCTGATAGATTTTAGCATCGCCGTAGTCTTTTCGAAGTAGAATTCCTTCGGCGGTTTGTTGTGGTTTCATTAGGTCCATAGACTATCTCTTGCTTTAATAAGACGGATCATCATTTCGGTATCTTCTTTTTCATACTGCTGTTCGATCTTGCGACTAAGTTTAAGAGCTTTATCGCCTTGCTTTTTTAGTTCAGTAGTTTCTTTACTACCAAACAGTCTACCATCATTTAGATCACGTTTAGCATCACAGTAAGCTGACCACCCGCTAACTTCGTAAGGATCAGGACGATTTGGATAGACGGTAGTCCACCATAGATATAATTCTTTAATTTCTCGAGCACGGATAGCCTGTCCAGTTGGTTCGGCCTTGTGCTTTTCGCCTTCCTCTAACCATTCTTCATTGGTTAGTGTCATTGCCCAATCTAAGTGATCAAGGCCAGCTTGGGGACAACGCCATGTACGCCAACGGAACCAACCAGTAGCCCAGAACGGTGGATTATATTTGGCACGGTCTTCTTTACTGCCCCAGGCAATGTGGCTCCATGCAGTTTCTATTTCAACAAAATCAACAAGCTCATTGAATAGGCAAGGCAGAAAGCGGTTCCCCACGTCTTGCCACTGGCCAGGCTTAATATCCCGGGGATGAGCGGTAAGGCTATGAGTGCGGGTAACAAAACGGTTGTTGATATAATATTTGACATCGTAAATCCTATCTACAGGCCACCAGATAAAGTTTTGAACAGCATCGAGGGCTTCTTCAGCGATCCAATAGCGAACAGGATTGTAGCGTTTAGCTTCAACTTCCCATTCGTGCCACTCGTCAGAGGTACCCATTTTTAGTTTGGGCTTTCCGCGAACCCAGTCTGCAAACTTAGTGCATGACCAATAATTGTGTCTTTGTGCCATAGTATATTTCTCTGTTGAACAACTTAATTATACTATCTCTTAGAAAATATGTCAAGATGATTGTTTTTTGAATCAAAACTTTCTTTGGTAGCCGGCTAGATTGAGCATTAGGCTATACTGTTCGTAGGCTTTCTTTACTGCTTCATTAGTGTGTCGGAAGAATGCTTCTTCTCGTTCCTTGTCCATAAGGACTTCAAACATATCTCGCATACCTTCTGAGTTGCGATGATTGTAGAAACGTTTTTCCAATTCAACAAGAGTCTTTAAACGGCTTTCTGGAATTTGAAGAGTATACAGTCTTTCGGTTTGGAATTCTTCAATATCGTTGCGAATGATATCAGCACGAGTTGGATCTGTAAAGAATGTAGGAGGACGATAACGAACATAACGCCCGTTATCATTTACTACTTTGACGTCGTAGTTCCTACAGAAGTCTTTTAGTTTGTCATCCATTTTGGACTAGACTCTCTGCCATAGGAAAGATTGCGGCAATAGCTTTGGCACAGGCTACGGCAATTTCACGATGTTCTTTCTGTGTACCATTGGCAGCACGAAGTTCCATATAGTGAATCCATGAACGCAATGTTCCGTTCATATACATACGACTGATAGTGAGGCCTTCTGGTAACACAGCACGAGCTTGCTCTTTGGCAATACCGTTCTTGATAGCCCAAGAGTATTCTTGCTTCACAGAAAACAATACTCTCTTCTGAGCTCTTTCCCATTCAATAGCCAATAGCTTTTGTGCTTCGTCGGCCATGTCAAACTCTACGCTGTTCTGTCTATTCTTGGTGTCCTGGAATCGAGCTTCTCGCAATACAAACGCTTCATCAAGTTCTGCTGTCGGGTCGGCATATCGTTGACTGAACTCTTGAAAGCTGAAACTTCTGTGTCGCAGGATTTGCCTAGCAATGTCTCTTGTGGTAACAATTTCCATGCAGGCTGAGACCATTTCAAGTGGGCTCCAATGTTGGTGTTTAACCAGGTATCGTATAAGTTTGTCTGATGTTTCTGTGTTAAGTTGATTGGCAGGATTGGACACACGGGCGCAATACGCAATGAGTTCCTGCGCATCATCGATGCCCATTGTTTTAAATTCGTCAGTGGGCTGACTGTAGGATACCAGTTTAACATCCATATATTTAATCTTCTTCTTTTGGTTCTTCCTGACAGAGTTTTTCCATCAGTTTATAATGTTCGTAGGCTTTTTTAAGTGCTTGAAATTTTTCTAATTTAGCAGGGTCTGGTACAAGTATGGCAAGGCGTTCTTCCATCTTAGTCATAAATTCTTTTAGACTCTTGCCATCTACTTTGATATCTGTACCAGCAGCCATATCGATACCGGTGTTACTGATATTAACAGTTGAGGGATTATTCCAGTTATTGCCATTTGTACCTACAGTATAATACTGTCCACTAGTCCCTGTTCCGGTAGTCCATGTAGAATTAATACTATTAATAGATGTGATCCCGCCAACTGTTGCTCCTGAAGAATAGGAGTAACCTGTCGAAGGTAAGGTAATGGTAGTACCTGATCCGGTAAGAGTAATTGTATCTAATGTATCGATCATGGTGCTACCTTGAGCACCATAACTGTTTAGATCAATTTCAATATCATCAAATGTGATACTGTCCTTGTCACTCATAATTAGGCCTTAGCTTCTTTACGAGCGTTCTTTTCTGCTGTGATTTCGTTGCGGCGTGCTTTAACACCCTTGGCAACTTCTTGAAGTGCTTTGCGAGCACGAGTGCCGGCTGCACCGTTACCTGCTGCGAACTTAGCATCTTCTGCTAGGAATGTTTCGAAATCTGCTTTTAGTTGATCTACTGTTGTTGACATAATTGTTTCCTTATGGTTATGTTTTATTACTTATAAGCAACCTAGCTTACAAGCATTTAAACCTGGTATGGTCGGTAGGTTTCGAACCTACAAAGGCTACGTCTATGACTTTGCCCCATCCCCTTTCCAAACTATGAGCTTGGCGGGAGGTCTGCCAATTCCACTCACGACCACATTTATATACTACACGATAATTACAAAGAGGTCAATCTTTATATGCTATATTTTCCCAATTAAAATTAAAAGTAGAATCTAGTGTTTCATAGATAACCCATTGTTTTGTATATTGAATGGTTACAGGAAATTCTACTTTGGTTAAATTATTATAAAAAAGATGATGAGGTTGCCGGGTTTTGATTCTTTCTTTTGTTTCGCCTAGTCGTCTTTTTTGAAATACTTGTATTAAATTTTTGTTATATTCATTAAATGTTAATGCTATAAGTTTTACATTTCTTTTTTGGCACCAAGTTTTTTGTATAGGCAACAGGTGTTCTCTAAGTATACTTTGATTACGATAGATTTGATTGACCCAGGTCCTAACGCCAGCGAGTGCAATACTTTGAGAAAAATTACTAATGTATACTCCACCGCAAGCAACTACAGTGTCTCCGTCGAACACTATATGGTATTCTCCGTTATTACTAAATCTATCTGTATTATGTAGAATGAACGGTAGTGTATGTTTTTCATTTATCCAATCGTCGTGCCACATATTAATATTGGCAGGTTTTGATTCTAATTGTGTTGATTTAAGAAAAGAATAAAAGTTTATTTTTTCAATGTCAGACAAATCGTTATATGTTAAAACTCTCATTTTATCCAAATATGTTTATTACTTGTTCAATTGGTGCAGAAAACCTTAAACTAATAAATTGTGCAACGGAAGTAGTTGATTGATTTTCAACTGAATGCCAGTCATTTATTTTTACAATAAGTGGACCGGTATAATTTATTTTATCGATACAGGTAACTTTGTCTTCGGAGATTGATGGAGTATTGCTACCGTTAGGCCCAACAAAACTTTCAATTGATGTATCTAACGTATTTTTAGAATACCATCTCATCAATATAGGATCACAGTTTGCCAACGGTAAATTTAATCCAAACGGTGTTTGAAATGCTTTTGGATCCTCTGAATTTTTGTCAATGTGTATTATACTACGTACAGTCGGTGCCATGCGAAAATATAAAATAGTATGTATCTGAATTTTGTTACCTAATATTGTAGATATTTTTGTTATTATACTTCTATTACACGACGTTACAAGATTTGTTTCTGGTATATTCTCTAGTGCCTGTAGAATGGAAGATTTATCATAATCAAAAGAAAGTGGAATATAATTTTGATTGTTTAATAAATCTGCATAAACAGGGCCTAATAAATATTTCATACCTCTATTTATTTGACAACTTATAAGGAGAAAAAATGTCAATTTGTGTACCAGCTGTTAAATCTCTTGCATCGGTTCCTGATAACATATGGGACATATTACAAAACGAGCTCGACGGTTGGGATTACCAAAACACCAAATATTCAATAGACAGAGCTTTTGTTCGACACAAAGTTAAATTATATTTTACTGGTGACCCGTTGAATTCTTCAATTCCGGATGTTGTTGCTGATGTAATCGATTGGTGTAAAACTATTATAGGGGATGAGTATAAGGCTATTAGATGTTTTTTAAATCTAATAGAATCGGGACACGAATTTCCAATTCACGTAGATACATTAAAACTTCATCTTTTATCAAGGCGTCTTCATATATCTTTAACCAATGCTGAAGAATGTTTTTATTACACTTATAACAAAGTTGGAGAAGAGTACGTTCCTACAGAACACAAAATGAATTTACGTACTTTGTACGAATTAGATAATATTAATCCTCATTCTGTGATCAACAAAGGTAAAGAAAGTAGAATTAATTTTATTGTAGATATGATACCAATTAATCAGATTACTTCTAATCTGTTAGCACCTGATATTGAGCAGTTAAAATTATTTAATAAATTACGCAAATAAGTCTGTAGTATCCATTACTTCGTTGATTGTCCTAAACTGCAAACCCCAGCGAACTGTGAACATAATTCTAGTAGTGTTGTTAGGATTCTCAATAGAGTGCATAACATTATTCTTTGTGAAACATGGTTTAATTAATTCTAATTGATCTCTGATTGTCATTTTAGAAATATCGATAGGCGTTGTAGCCCCAAGGTAACCGTTCTCTGGAGTAGGAATACGAAAATTATCTTCGCTACAATTCCACCAAGTCATTGTTGTTCTTTCGCAATTAACTACAGGTATGTTTAATCCAAATGGAACGGTAGGATTATGGCCGTCGATGTGATGCCCTAGTGCATCGTTTGGCGGAGTAAAATAAAATCGAAGTAGTCTATAATGGGCCTTAGTTTTCTCATCTAACCAGTTCATCAAGGTTGGACAATTTGATCTCATATAACTAGACACATAATTTTTTGCATGTTTACCTTTTGATTGATAATCATAATCGATGGCATTAATTAACTCAGTTTGTACTTTGTCAAAGTTAGGTATGTTTACAAACTTATAAAGTTCTTCCATAAATTTAATTCTCTTATAATGTTCGAACAATAAATACGGAATGAAAATGTTTTCGTCTTCCCCAAACACACTTCGTATAATTCAACTATTGTCAATGATACTTGTCATAGTACTTCCGTTTGTTGCAGACGTTTCTTGGCAATATGTATTGTTGTCCATATTTATGTTTTATGGTTACAGTGTCATAGGAATTAGTATGATGCTTCATCGATATTATAGCCATAAAAGTTTTAAATTAAATTCAGTAATTAAATGGACTCTAACAATATTTGCTGTGTTAGCCGGCCGCGGAAGTCCACTAGGATGGGTGTATATACATCGCATTCATCATGCAACTTCTGATACAGAAAAAGATCCGCATAGTCCACACAATAAAAATTTTAATTTTATAGGATTTAGACCTGTACAAGAAAATAAAAAAATCAATCATTTCATTGTGAAAGAGTTACTAACTCCTGCCCATATAAAAATAGATCAATATTATCTTTTATTAGTACTAAGTTTTTTAATAGTAATGTTCTTAATCAATTATAATTTAATTTTTTATGCATGGGCTATACCTGTATTTGTAGTCAGCGTTACCCAAACTATGTTTAATTATTTTGCTCACACAAAGGGTTATAGAAATTTTGAAACCAATGACCATAGTACTAACAATGTTTATCTTTGGCCTTTTATACTAGGCGATGCTTGGCATAACAACCACCATGCTAATGCTCAACAAACTTCTACAAAGGTATTAAAACACGAATACGACCCAATTGGTGTATTAATAAATTTTATAAAACAATAACAGTATGGTTATAAAATCGAGAAAACTTAAAGGACACGATTTGCCCTATAAATAGCTGCATGAAGAACTATTTTTCAAGCAGCACATTAGGAGCACAGATATTTTTAATTACATCTTTGCTAGGATCAATCTTTGGCGTCTATATTTACGGAATAGGCGCAACTGAATTATCTTTAATTTTGCTAGGTTATTTCGTTTACGGTTGTCTAGGAATCGTAATAACATACCATAGACGTTTGACACACAACAGCTACAAAACATTTCCGTGGCTAACTAAAATACTTTCAATTGCTGGATGTTTTGCAGGAACAGGTAGTCCATTAGCCTGGGTCGCTATTCATATTAACCATCATCTAAAGAGTGATAAACCAGATGATCCTCACAGTCCTTTATACAAGGGCATTAAAATTTTCACACTAGATTACGTCAACGAGGTCGGTGCTGACACTAAATGGCGTATGCGCGAACTAGTCACCGATAAGTTTCAACAGTTTTTACATCGTTATTACTTTGTTGTTTTAGTGTCCTACAGCGTTACACTTTTTATTATTGGCGGATTCTGGTTAATGATATTTGCACATTGGTTGCCAGCTGTAATTACTGGCCTAATGTCTAACATTGTGAATTATGTAGGACATAAACCTAATTGGATTGGAGGTTATCGAACTTATAATCTAGCAGATCAAAGCACAAACAATTGGCTATGGTCAATTTTAAGTTGGGGCGAATCTTGGCATAACAATCATCATCGTTATCCTAAACGATTTAATTTTGGAGATCGATGGTACGAAATTGATATTTCAGGATTAATAATCAAATTAATTAAAATTTAATGAAATTTAATAGCAGGTATCCAATTGTGGCAATGCCTATGAACGGAGTATCGGATATAAATTTTGCAATCGTTGTAAGTCAAGCAGGAGCAGTTCCGAGTATATCTTTTTTTAATTACTACACTGATGGTAAAATTAATTTACCCTGGTTTGAAAAAGAATTAAAAAGATTCATCGATGCAACAAACTCTACAGAAATAATTTTAAGTATGCACTGGGAGCATTTTATATCTAATGCTGTTACAGATATACTCCTAAAAAATAAAATTAAATTGGTCGAACTTTTTATTAGACCGCTAGCTCATCAGTTATGGCCGGAGCTATCTAAACAAATTAACACCATGAAGGAACATGGGGTAAGTGTAATGTTTAAAACTACAGGTCTTTTGCCAGTATCACACTTTGATTCAATAGTATTAAAAGGTCCTCAAGCAGCAGGTAGATCATTTGGCGGTACAATGTCTCTAGAGGAACAATATAACGTTGTAAAAGAAAAAATAGGTTCAAAAATTATCCCAAGTGGTGGAATAGGTAGTCCTGAACAGATAAAATATTTTATGGATAGAGAAGCAATAGCAATAGGAATCGGAACACTACTAGCAGCATCTGAAGAAAGTTGTGTATCAAAAGAAACCAAACAGAGAATAATAGATTCTACATCAACTGATATAGAATTAATTGGTCCTTTAAATTGTAGAGGATTACTTTTTTCTAGGTTAGAAGGCGATGACGACAATAATTCTAGATCGTTACGTGCAGGAATTAAAGGAACAGATTCTGGTTGTATATATGTAGGCAACGGTATAGACCATATAAAACAAATAATGCCCGTAAAAGATATTATAGAATGGTTAGTTAAAGATGTTAATTAATAAAGCATTAGGCTATTATACCTGTGATGGATTAGAATTTGAATCAAAGATACAGGCATGTTTCCATTCTCTTAAAGTGAACAAACCAGTTGACTGGGTGTTTAACGATCTAGAGTTTGGTCTCTATGATTGGACCAAAGAACCCGAAGAGACACTAGATCAACTATACGACAAAAGAGTAAGAGAGTTAAGAGAAAAGTATGATTATCTTATTTTAAGTTATAGCGGCGGGTCAGACAGTCATAATATATTAATGAGTTTTATTAGACAAGGCATAATGTTAGATGAACTGTTAATAAACACCATGGAAAAAGGCTGGAAACCTTATACCATTTTAGATCCTACAAACACTTCTAGTTTAAATTCGGGCGCTGAACATTACCTTCAAACTATTCCAAGATTAAAAGAACTAGAAAAATTTATACCTAGAACAAAAATTACAATCTGTGATTTAACAGATCATGTTAACGATGCATTGCTGACAGCAGGAGATGCAAGCTGGGTGTTACAAAAAAGAGAAGCATTGAATCCCATTGGAATAACTCGCTTTAATTATGTATACTTTGACGAAGTAAGAAAACGATTCGATAAAGAAAAAAGGATAGGAATTATCTTAGGAGTTGAAAAACCTAAGAGTGCTATTCACAAAGGACAGTTCTGGTTAAGATTTAATGATCGAGCAGCTAACATGGTTACTATTATAGATCACATTAAAGATTACGATAATAGTGTTCTTGAATATTTTTATTGGAGCCCAGACTGTGTCCCCCTTTTAATTAAACAAGGACATATTATTAAACGTTGGCTTGAAGAAAATCCAACTTATCAACAATACTGGGACAGCAGAACAACTGATTACAAAACTGTAAGATTTTATCACGAACGCTTGTTAAGAAAAGTAATGTATCCTTCAACTTGGAACGACAACTGGTTTCAAGTTGACAAAGCAACCAAAGATTGGTATAGTGAATTTGATAATTGGTTTATCGAAGGTACAGCTGGATCAAAGGCTAATACAATATGGTACGAAGGAGTTGATTATATTAAAAACTCCCTGTCTCCATTTTTACGCTATGATCCAGATTCAAATCAGCCAGACGGCTTACAGATGTATATTAAAAAATATCTAATAGGAAATATCAAAACACCGTATTAATCTTTTGTTTTGATCTTATTCTCTAAAATAAATTTTCTGATATTATCATTATAGTTTAACGATTCTTTAATCTTAGATCTATCAGTATCTGATTTAAAAAACAATCCAAGATCTGTAAGACCTTGCTTGTATTCTGTTGTTTGGAATGTTGTTTTTAGATCGGCTGTAATTTTACCCTTAGAGTATTCATCCATTGTTTTAGGAACAATTATCGAAAGATAACTTTGGAACGGAAATACTTCTTTATAAAAACTTTCCCATGTTGTTGTTTTTAATCCAACAGGATGGCTAGTTAATAATAATTTTAAATTTTCATGATCGGTATAGGCTCTAACTGTCGGATAGTTGCCAAACATACAATCTACATGACCGCCAACTAGATCTAATACAGACTTGTTTCCTCCTTGGGCATAAGGAACAACTATGTGATTGTTTTTAGTTTTTGATAGTAATACTTCAGTGGCAATGTGTTCGGAGGATCCGTAACCGCCAACAGCAAATGACAATGACTTTTTAGTATTGATAAAGTCTTGATAGGATGTTATTCCTGTTTTAGTATTACAAAGTAGTGCAGATGGCATAATTCCAATAGTGGCTAATACTTCTAAATCAGTTTTAGGATCGTAATTTAGGTCGTTGAAATTAATAGGGTTGGTAACAAAAACTTGAACCACTGTAGCCAACAACATAGTTTTTTCATTCATTAAATGCCCCATGGCAATCTTGCCAGATGCACCTGGTCGGTTAACTACGGTATATTTTTTATCTAAATTTTTAGCAATGAATCTTGTTGTGATATCACTAACTCCGCCAGGGGCGTGCATAACTGTGAACTCTAATGATTGTGCATTGACTATTTGGCTATAGAAGAAAAAAACTAAAAGAAAAATTTGTTTGAACATTAGATTACCCTATAAATATTGTTATGTACTTTGCATATTTAACGCTGCCAACCATACCTGAGAAGTTTTTTGATCAATGCATGGAGAATGTTAAATTGATCGGAGTTGATCCTAGGCTTGAAAATTTAAATAGTTACCGTGGTCCGATGAATCGTGCTACCTTCTTACCAAAAGAAGTTAACAGTTGGCTTGTTAAAAATATTGTTTCTCCTTTGCATAGTGTTATTCCTGACGAATTAAAATCAACTCTGTTGAATGTTACCACTTATCAAAAACTATGGAAACGAGAAGAGACCTGGGGTACTCATCCAAAGCATGTTGATGTTGGAAGAAATTGGGCATTGAACTATTATTTTACGACCGGTGGTAGTAACACTACTATTAGATGGTATGACGATGATAAAATTGTAGCAGAAACATTGCCCATTGAAGCTAATAGATGGTGTTTACTAAAAGTTAACCAGCAACACGATGTAAGGGGTATAGAAGAAAATCACATTCGATATTTTATAACTATGAATATAGTTGCTGAAAATATTGATAATTTTAAAACTGTGATTGACCCGAGCACAATAATTTAACCAAATTATTATATTCTATTTTAAACTCACCGTGATAACTATTTTGTAATCCTATAACTTCTTTAATGTTGTTATGTTGAAATATAGGATCCTTCTCTACAATTTCCCATCCGGTGTACTTCAATCTATCGGGCATTGGAAACATTCTTCCGTATACATATTTTCTACTAGATAACGTTCCGAGTTTTCCAGGAAGTTGATTGTTGCCTAGTTTAACAATCTGAGGGTCTAACATGAAAGACAATAAAGTTTCAGAACTCCAACTTAAAAAGCACGAAGTTCCTGTTAGATGATTTGATTCGTATAATCTTGCCCATGCACACCATCTTTCTCTTTCTTCGAAGTACCAAGTATTAGTGCTTTGATCTAATCCTATGTAAGGTTCATCTTGTCCAGTTAACACTGTTCCGTCTAAAGACAATGCTGCTTTAATTGAAGATAGAAATTGATATGCTGATGTCTTTGTAAATTCTGCTAGATTTAATATTTCACCAGAACTTATAAACTTTTTTATATCTAAATTATAAATTAAAGGCTTAATATTTTTCTTATTACAATATTGTTCAGCCCATGTAAGATCGTGATCATTTAATCCTAGATCCATTTTTACAATAACAGGAGTTATCTTCATGCCCTGGCTTAGGAAAACTTCCATAACTAACTCGCTGTCAATGCCGCCACTATACATACAGTATAGTTCGCCTTCTTTATTATCGTAAATTTCTTGTGAATTTAAAATTAATTCTTCGCAATAAGTTTTTGTATCTCTAGTTACGCCATCTATGTCTACAGTAAACGTATCACCTGTTCAGCTAACTCTATAATAGTTGATTTTACGTTGTTGTATCCTTTTTGTTTTCTCTGAACCACTTACCAAAAAGCACACAGTG
>JACCDW010170191.1_pt1 | contig 12233 bp, 14 predicted proteins | sample 7449781 | NCBI WGS metagenome assembly JACCDW01 (sample SAMN15323449, study PRJNA562643) | freshwater metagenome | isolation source: river surface water | place: USA:Blue River Watershed | collected 2017-08-18
CAGCTTGGCGCAATTTGCGCGTGCACAAGGCTTGAGTGAATCTGCGGTACAGGCCTTGTTTGGCGACCTGGCACCTAGCGCCGAAGCCGCCAATTTGGCCCAAGCCGGGTTTCCCCAGATGGGATTATTGGGACTTCCTGCCAATCCAAGCCTTCCAACGCAAGTGAGTACGACAATTGGCCTGAGTGGCACCACCACCATGGCCGATCCCAGCAACACTTTGACGCTCATGCCTGGCGTGGACACTTTGAGCACAGCCAAGGGCATCGTCAACGGCGACGCCCTGATCCAAGCCAAAGGCACCGTCAGCAGCGCGTCCTTGTCCAATTTGTTGGTGGCTGCAGGCGCAACAGGTGCCATTCAGTCCTTGGGAGGCCAGGGCCTGACGACATCGAACGCCCTAGGCAGTGCCGAGCAATTGGCCGAGTCCACCCCAGAACTTGGCCCGCTGGATGCGATGCGCATGCGCATGGTGCCCGCTTGGGAAAATATGACCCGCCAATTGGCTAAATTCAATGGCACCGAACAAGCAGCTGCCTGGGGACAACTGACGGCCAATCTATTAAGTAGCAAAACTGAAGGAGATGTTGGCGAGGAGGTCTTATTGGATCTGGGCAGTCACGACCCCGCCTTGAACAGTCTTTTGGACAGTTTGCAGGACACGGGGTCCACCACCGCCATGACTTCGCCCGACTCCGCCAGAAACGCCGCCAGCAGTGGCGCCTTGGGCGCAGCTGCCACGAGCGCAGCTTTGGCCAACCCTGGAATGACGGACCGCGCCGCACAAATTCAAGACTTGGCCGATAAACTAGGCAAAGCCATGGGCGAGAGGCTTCAAGAGCAACTTGAACGCGGCGAATGGAAGCTCCAGTTGAAGCTGAATCCCGCGCATTTGGGCAAAATTGATGTTGAATTGGACATGAATTCGGGTGGCTTAGATGCGGTCTTCAAGACCGACAATATGCTCACCCGTGAGCTGATCAGCCAAGGAATGAATAAACTCAAAGACAGCCTTTCCCAAACAGGCATGACTGTTGCTAATGTATGGGTGAACAGTGAAAACCAGAGACAATCTGGCGGAAACTCGACACCGCGTCAACAAGCAGAGTCTGACCAGAGCGTCAACAACCCTGTGAATGCGGTGAATGGGTCTTCTGTCGCAGAATCTCGCACAAGAGATCTCCGATCTTCCAATGCATGGGACACACTGGCTTGAAAGTGAATTGAGAAGTCCGGTCCCACCCGGTGTGAACTTGTTTATATAGAGGTGCCCTATGGCAACAGCAGCAGCAGAACCAGAAGTCGTCGAAGAACCGAAGAAAAAGAAGCCGATCCTCTTGATCATTGGAGGCGTGGTTGGCTTGATCGTCCTCATTGTGGGCGTGGTGCTTGGTACGCTTTATTTCACAGGTTATTTCAACCCCAAACCCGTGGTGGACCCTGAGCACGCCGAAGCGAGTGCTGATGGCCATGGCGCTGGTGACAAAAAAGGGGATGGCAAGCCCACCAAGAAAACCAAGGATGCGCCTGAGCTGACCCGTTTTGAATACACCTACTTGCAAATTGAGCGCGAGTTCTTGGTCAATGTGAGTGGCTCCAAAAAAGTCATGTCCGTTCAACTCGCCGTCATGACGCATTACGACGATCGCGTTTTTGAGAATGTCAAGAAACACGACTTTGCCATTCGCTCCGCAGTGATGGATGTCATGCGCCAAACAACAGACGCCGATTTGGTGAAACCCGAATTCCGCAAAGACTTGGCCGTCAAAATTCGCGACAGTATCAATACCTTGCTTGAAAAATACGAGGACTTTGGTGGCATTGAAGAAGTTCACTTCACCAATTTCATTGTTCAGTAAATGCACATTGATCAAGCCCAATTGCACCCGACTGATTTGATTGTTTGAGTTTCATGGCTACTAACTTACTCACACCTGAAGAACTTGCCGCCTTGACCGAGGGGGTAATGGATGGTTCGATTCCAGTCGACACTGGTTTCAACACCACCGCGCGTGTGAAAAAACACGACCTGGCAAGTGAAGACAGCAGCCTCGGGGTGAACATCACCTCGATCGACATGATCAACGAGCGCTTCATTCGAACCTTTCGTTTGGGTTTGGTCGACATGCTGCGTACCAGTCCGAAGGTCAACCCCAATCAAGTTGAAATTGTTCGCTTTGGCGATTACTTGAAAAGTTTGAAAGCGCCTTTGTCTGTGAACGTCGTTCGCATGACGCCCTTGCGCGGCAATTCCATTGTGGTCATTGACCCGACAGTGGTGTTCAGCTCTCTCGACAGTTTTTTTGGCGGCTTTGGCAAAGGCGTGGGCAATTTACCGCCCGGCCGTTTGTTCACGCCCACCGAATCTCGCATCATCAACATGATTTTGGAAGTTTTCTTCCGATCATTGAAAGACGCTTGGTCGGCCGTCTTACCTGTTGAATTTGAATTGGTCAGCTCAGAAATTAACCCTCAGTTTGCGCAAATTGCCGATGAAAACGATTTGGTCATCCTGACCCGATTCGAAGCGGAAAGCAAATTGGAGTCACAGGGCTTCATCGATTTGGTCTACCCCTACGCCTCGCTCAAACCGATCCGTGAGCGTCTGCGCAGTCGCGTTCAATCGGGCGATGGCAACGAAGAATCAGATAAGCAATGGCGTGTTGAACTGGAAGACGCCGTCGACAGTGCCAGCTTGGAAGCGCGCGTCATAATGGGTAACATCGAGTCTTCTTTTGGTGAAATTGAAGCCATGAAAGAGGGCGATGTCTTGTTCTTCAAGAAACCTGAATTGGCGCTTTTGCAAGTCAATGGATTGCCCGCATTTGATGTTCAGGTCGGCTCAGTTGGCGCGCAAACAGCAGTACAAATTGAACGCGCCTGCATTCCAGGTATGTAATAAATTCTCAGGAAATTGTCATGAACGATACCAACTCTGCACTCGAAAACGAAGCGGCCAAGCGCCAAATCAACCCTGAGGTGTTGCAAAACATCAGCGTCACTTTGTCCATTGAAGTGGGACGCGCCATGATCAAAATTCGTGATCTGATGCGCCTCACTCAAGGTAGCGTGGTCGAACTTGACCGCATTGCTGGCGAACCCCTCGACTTGTTGGTGAATAATACGGTAGTCGCCCAAGGCGAAATTGTGTTGGTCAATGACCGTTACGGCGTTCGTCTCACGCGTGTAGCGCCAGCCTCCGAACGCATGAAAAATCTGTAAGTCATTGTCATCCAATAGGGGCATACTCTCGCTATTGCAAATTACGGGAAATTAACACCATGCCACCTGGCCTCGCTAGCGCCGACCTGTTTCGCATGCTCGGCAGCTTTGCTTTGGTGCTGGCCCTGATGGCCGCACTTTTGTGGGCGCTGCGCAAACTTCAGTCCCGATTAAACAGTCAAAATTCGGGGCGTCGCTTGAACGTCATCGAATCTTTGAGTGTGGGTCCTAGGCAAAAATTTGCGCTCTTGCGTGTCGGCCAACATGAGGTTTTGGTCGGCATCACCCCCACCCAAATGACCGCTTTGGCGCACTGGCCTGAAGGGTCCGACCAAGCTGCCATGCAGATTGCACCTGCGCCCACTGCAAGCCACTCGTCCAATGGAGAAACCCATGTTGCGTAATTTTTTCAAACAGCCCATGGTCTTGGCAAGCGTGCTCATTGCATTGGTCTTGCTTGCTTTTCCGCTGGCGTCTTTGGCGCAGGGCATTCCCATGATCAATGTCACGGGTGGACCCAAAGGTCAACAGCAGTACAGCCTGTCACTGCAGCTGTTGGCGCTGATGACATCGCTCACCTTGTTGCCTTCATTTTTGCTGATGATGACCGCCTTTGTTCGAATCATCATTGTGCTGTCCATTTTGCGGCAAGCTTTGGGTACGGGCCAAACACCGCCCAATACCGTGTTGGTGGGTCTGGCTTTGTTTCTCACCTTGTTCATCATGTCGCCCATCTTGACCGACGTCTACAACAATGCCTTGGTGCCTTACATGCAAAAAGGCATGGCATTTGACAAAGCTTTGGCAGCCGCGGAAGAACCCATTCGCAACTTCATGATGAAGCAAACTCGCGAAGACGACATTGCTTTGTTCATGCAAATGGCCAACAAAGGTGAACCCGTCAACGCCGCTGATGTGCCATTTTCTACTTTGGTACCCGCCTTCATTACATCTGAATTAAAAAGCGCTTTTACCATTGGCTTTCTAATTTACATCCCGTTCTTGGTGATTGATCTGATCGTCTCAAGTGTCTTGATGGCGATGGGCATGATGATGTTGTCACCCATGATGATTTCCATGCCTTTCAAATTGATGCTGTTTGTCTTGGTCGATGGCTGGAGTTTGATCCTGGGCTCGTTGGCTGCCAGTTTTGTCACCTGAACCAAATTATTGGGAAACTTTTTATGGACACCTCTACTGTTGTTGATTTGGGTCGTCAAGCGCTTTGGATGACCGTCCTTATTTCCGCCCCGCTGCTCATTGTGGCTTTGGCTGTTGGTTTGGTCATTGGTATTTTGCAAGCCGCCACCTCCATCAACGAAGCTACCTTGAGCTTCATTCCCAAAGTGGCTGCCATTGCCCTCACCTTGGTTCTATTTGGGGGTTGGCAGCTCACCACCTTGGTTGATTACACACGCGGCGTGTTTCAACGAATACCGGGCTTATTCACCTGATGGACATTGCGGTCACTGAACTCATGGAGCGCTTTTATGGGCTCCTTTGGCCGATGCTGCGAATCTCGGCCTTGCTCATAGCCGCCCCTATTTTTTCACTGCGCGCTCTCAATTTACGCATCCGAATTGTGTTGGCCATGGCGCTCACTTGGCTGGTTTACCCCCTCCATGATTGGCCCAAAATTGACCCGCTTTCTGCGGGCGGCTTGTTGGAAATTTGCAATCAACTCATGATTGGTTTGCTCATGGGTTTGATGCTCCAAGTGGTCACTGCGGCCATCGTGGTCGCGGGCCAGTCGATTGCCAACGCCATCGGCTTGTCGATGGCCACCATGGTTGATCCCAACATGGGCAACGTGCCTGTTATCTCTCAATTCTTGCTGGTGATGTCCACCCTCATTTTTGTTGGCTTGGGTGGCCATGCTCTGCTTCTCAATTTGGTTCTCGAAAGCTTTAACAGCATGCCCATTGGAAGCCACCTCTTGACGACAGAGGCCTTCAAGCAATTCATTGCTTGGAGTTCCATGCTGTTTTTAGGCGCATTGCTCATTGCATTGCCTGTCATGGTGGCACTCTTGTTCATCAACATTGGCCTTGGCGTCGCAACCCGCGCTGCGCCCAGTTTGAATATTTTTTCAGTGGGCTTTCCCGCCATGGTGTTTGCAGGATATGCCGTTTTGATCATGGCATTGCCCAACATTGGCGCCCGCATTCAATGGCTTTGGATGCAAGGCTTTTTCCAAGTTCGAGCCCTGGTTGGCTTGTCTGGCACTTGAGGTAGCGTATGGCTGAAGAATCAGGCGCAGAAAAGACCGAAGACCCGACGTCGAAGAAACTTCAAAATGCCAGGGAGAAGGGGCAGGTTGCGCGCTCTGCTGAATTGCCTGCGGCAGCGGTCACCATTGGCGCTGTCTTGGTGATGTTCATGATGGGCAGTTATTGGATGAAGCAGGTTGCTGAAATCTTTGCTGCAGGCTTCAAATTTGACCGAAAAACTTTGGACAACCCCGACCTCATGGTGACCACTTTTGCCGATCAATTGGGCAACAGTTTTTTATTGATTGTGCCGGTCTTGATGGTGACGGCGGTGATGGCCATTTTGTCGAGCGGTGCAACGGGCGGGTACTTGTTCTCGCTCAAAAGTATCGCGCCAGACTTTGGAAAACTCAGTCTTTTGTCAGGTTTTAGTCGCATGTTTGGGGCCAGAGCCGCCGTTGAACTTCTCAAAGCCATTTTGAAATTCACGCTGGTTTCCGTGGTTCTTTGGGCCTTGGTCAGTCGACAGGTGGATGCCATGATGAAGCTGGGACAAATGGCGATTGAACCCGCTTTGGCTGCTGCAGGCTGGATGATTGGCGAGTCAGCGCTGTGGCTGTCTCTCAGCCTGTTAATCATTGCGCTCATTGATGCCCCTTATCAAAAATACGCCTTCATCAAGCGCATGCGCATGACCAAGCAAGAGGTCAAAGACGAGATGAAGGACATGGAGGGTAGCCCCGAGGTGAAGCAACAAATTCGCAGGCGTCAGCGCGAAATGGCCAACAACAAAATGTTGCAAAAGGTCAAAGACGCCGATGTGGTCATTACCAACCCTGAGCACTTTGCAGTGGCACTGTCATATGACCCAACAGGCGATGGTGCCCCTATCTTGCTGGCCAAAGGCTCTGACCACATGGCCGCTCGCATTCGTGAAGAAGCTCGCATCCACAATGTCGAAATGTTTGCGGCCCCGCCTTTGGCGCGTGCGCTTTATTTCAGTACCGAGGTCAACTACCCTGTCCCTGAATCTTTGTACTTGGCTGTTGCGCAAGTCATTGCCTATGTTTTCAGTTTGGCCGATGTGCGTCCTGGCATTGAGCCCATGGCCAAGCCAAACCCCAAAGTTCCGGCCTCCATGCAGTTTGATGCCAATGGCAAAATCGTGCCCAACTAACTCGCTTCTTGCTAAAGTCTTTTTATGAGTCAAAACCAAAATCCAGACGAACCGTTCATCATTAAAAGTGATCGTGCGCACACCGTCAGCTTGCCAGAAGGCTCCAACAATGCGGTTGGTAAAAAAGGCGAAGTCGGCGAACCCTCCATTCGCAAAGTGGTGGCAGACAAAGACGAACATCCCGTCGAACACGTGGTCATGGGCGACGGCGTTAGCAAATCGCCCGAAAAAACAGCTGACAACTACGCCAAAGAAGACAACTTCAAAGGCTATCAGGGTGCAGCAGATGCGCCCGACCGCTTTGTGGATCAACCCAAAGAAGCTGCAGTACCACCGCCACTTCGCAATTCCGTCGACATCACCAAACTCGAAACTCAATTAGAGCCTCAAGAGATTCCAACTGCTGTCGAAGCTATTGAAGACGATGGTTTAAAAGACGAGCTCCTCGCCAGAGCAAGGGCCGCCAAACACGCGCCCCAACCTGAAATGAACTTTCCGGCGCGCGTCATCAATCTCAAAATCCAAAACGACAAGTTGCGTACTCGTCTCGAAAGTCTGGAATAAAGGAACGCTCAATGAGTACGGAACCCAACCCGGGTCAAGAACAGGAAGGTCAGACCCCTGACCCCAACAAGGTGGCAGAGGCCGAAAAGCTGTTTGACAAGCTTTTTGGGAAAAGTGAGCCGGCCAACATTGTCAGCACACCACCCAGCATTCCACCCGCTGTTGTGAAACAGCAAGAGGCTAGTGAAACATTCACGCGAAAAATCGCCGACGATACCGAGGGTCACACCTTTCAACGTGTGGTCAAAGGCGATGAAGATCACGCCGTCCAAATTCCCGACCGCGTAGTGCCAACCGCCAAAGAGCTTGCGGTGTCTCCGCCACTCCCCAAAGCGGTTGAAACAAGCTCGTCCAAATCCTATCCAGACACTCAAGACATTCCAACTGCTGTCGATGCTGTCAACAGCGACAAGGTAAAAGCCGAACTTCTGGAAAGAGCGAAAGCTGCAAAGTACGCAGCCAAGCCAGAATTAGACTTTCCTGCACGCGTTAACAACATCAAAACCCAGAACGACAAGTTACGTGCCCGTCTGGAAAGCCTGGAACGTCAGGAATAAAGGAACTCTCAATGAGTACGGAACCCACCACGGGAAACAACGACCAAGGTCACACCGATCCAGGTCAGCCCGATGAGGTCAGCCAAGCAGCCAATGAAACAGCTGCAGGCACACAGACGTCTGCCGCCGCGGCAGCTGCCGCAGCCTCCGTTGCGGCCACAGCCGCCGCCATTAAAGCTGCCGAAGAAGCCCTGAAGGCCGACAACGAAGAATTAGAAGGCATCAAACTGGTGGCCTTAGAGTCGGCCGAGTTGGCCACGCGTTCTGCCAATTTGGCAGTGAACGCTGGCGAAAACATGAAAATCGCGACGACCAACCTCGAAAAGTTAATGAAAGAGCATAAAAAGCAAATGCTCATTTTGTTGGCTTCTGCGGCAGGTTTCATGTTCATCGCTGCTGCCGTTTTTACTGGCATGACCATCAGCCTCAAGTCGCGCATTACCCAAATGGACACCATGCTGAGCGTATTGAGCAAACGTGTGACCGAACTTGACGAATCTTTGGAGTTGGTCAGCTCGGTCAACGAAGGCTTGCAAGCCATGGTGGGCAAGCAAGACGACATCACCAAAATGCAAGGCTCCTTGGAAGCCCGCTTGAACGAAGCCATCAAAAACACCGAAACTGTGCCTGAAAAAACAGCGCAGCAGGTGGGCGAAAAAGGTCAAGCTCTGGCCGCACAAATCAAATCTTTGGAAGGTCGCTTTGTGCAGCAATCCCGAGCACTTGATGCGCTATCGGGCAAGGTCAATGGCCTTCAAGGGGCCATTGGTGAAACCGGTGGCTTCAAGAAAGAAATGGAAGCTTTGGCCAAGTTGCAACGTGAACGTCAAGCCGCCGAGAACGCTGCTGCCGCCGCCGCAGCCGCTCGCGCAGCAGCCGCTGCCAACAACGCCAACACAATTTCTTCTGCGCAAGCCAGACAAAAAGAGAAAATGGTTCAGTACCCTCGACAACAGCAAGAGACCACACCCACGGGATCGAGCGGTGTATTGAGTTCCAAACCTTGATCGGAATCCAAAAAGCAGCGTCATGACGCTGCTTTTTTTTAGGCAGCTTTGTCGGGTTCTGAATTAACGACAGGCAAAGTGCCTTGCCTTAAGTCGTATTTGTTCAACTTTTCGATCAGAGTCGTACGCTGTAAATTGAGCAAGCGCGCTGTTTGCGACACATTGCCATCGGTGCGGTTCAAAGCCTGAAGAATTAAGTCGCGCTCAATATCGGCCAAGCGATCTTTGAGTGACAAGCCTTCAGGCGGCAAGCTGGGCAAGCCTTGCGCCAACATGATGATGTCCTGCACTTCGTTGTGCATGTCCATGGCCAACGGCGATACAGGATTGGCAAACGGATTCATCACTTCGGCATTGGCACTCTGGTGCAAGTCATTGTTGCTGATGGGTGCCACAATTTCCAATGAATCGATCAATGGCGTGCTAACGCGCTCGGCCTGCAATGCGCGCAAACCTTTGGGCAACAATGAAGAGGGTACTGTGGCCAAGGTCAACGTCTGGCCACTGAACAAGGTGTTAAAGCGGTCGACCAAATTGGACAACTCACGCACATTGCCAGGCCAAGCGTAGTCTTTCAAAGCTTCTAAAAAATCATTGGAAAACGTAATGGGCTTTTGACCCTTGGCCGCAAAGTATTCTGCAAAGTGCATCAACAAAGCGGGCACATCTTGCGTGCGTTGGCGCAAAGCGGGTGTGTTCAAGGGCAAGACATTGAGCCGGTAATACAAGTCTTCTCTGAAACGACCGGCCTCAATTTCTGCTTCGAGGTCACGGTGCGTGGCGGCCACCACACGGACATCGACTTCTACAGATTTCAAGCCACCTACTGGGTCGACGGTTCGCTCTTGCAATACGCGCAACAACTTGACCTGCATGTCCAGCGAAAGGTCACCAATTTCATCCAAGAATATGGTGCCGCCGTGGGCCATTTCAAAGCGCCCAATGCGGTCCGTCATGGCGCCTGTAAAAGCACCTTTGCGATGACCGAACAATTCGCTTTCCAACAAATCTTTGGGAATGGCTGCGCAATTGATGGGGACAAAATTGCCACCACATCGGTCTGATTGATCGTGCAAGGCACGTGCAACCAACTCTTTGCCCGTTCCGCTCTCGCCCGTAATCAGCACAGTGGCATTGGAAGATGCCACGCGCTCAATCAGATGCCGAATTGCTTCTGCACTGGGACTGGCGCCAATAAAGGCTTTGGAGGGGAGCTTTTTAGCCATGGGGCTGTCAAAGAAAGACACGAAGTTGATTCAGAACATGACTGTATTGCAAATTTGCCCATATTTTTCTATAAATGTCGGAAAACCGTCAGTTGGCATCACCTTTTCACAACAGGCCCTCGAGAACCGCTCAAGCTTCTCAAGTTGATGCCGAATCAGAGCTTGAAGGACTTTGAGTCTACCCCCAATGAAGGAAAGCCCATGAAACGCATCACCACACTCTGCTTGATTTTTAGTTTGACCGCCCTGACTGGCTGCAAATCGATCAATTTGGCCGTGGCACCCAAAGCCGAAAACAATTCAATGACGACGCCTCTGGTGGAAAAGCGCGAAACGATTACCGCCACAGGTTATGCCGTGGTGGCCGTGCAAAACCACAAAAACCCAGCACAGCAACGCTTGATGGCCATTCGCGCCTCCAAATTGGACGCCTATCGCAACCTCACCGAACAGGTCTATGGTCAGCAGCTGGACGCCAGTTCTACCGTGGCCGACATGGTGGTGACGAACGACACCTTCCGCACCAAAGTTGAAGGCATCATTTATGGTGCGCGTTTGATCAGCATCACACCCGTGGGCGAAGACACTTACGAAACCACTTTGTCATTGGACAAGGATGTGGTGCAAGATCTGCGTGTTCTGTACATGAGCCAATTGGCAGCTAAAACTCGCTAATAAACGCAAAAAGCTTCCAAGATACATTAAAGGTTATCCGCCATGCACGCACGCAAAGCTTTCTTGAAGACCAAGCCTCGGCATTTGGGCCTCTGCCTCAGTCTTTGCTTTGGGTTTGCTTTGCCTGTGTTTGCACAAGGTGTCGACACCCCCCTCAGTGCGCAAGAACGCTTGGATGCCATTCGCCAAAGTTTGGTGGAGGCATCATTGCAAACACCCACAAAGGTTTTAACCACCAGCTGGATCGATGCCAATGGCAGCTTGCGTGAAAGCAGTTCATTCAAAAATGGCATGGAAGTGAGAGGCGTGCGTGTTTTGGCTTACGGCCGGGATGAAGTCGGTCAACCCAAAGCTCGTCTGCAAAATTCAGCGGCGCCCCTCAGCGGCGCCAAACCGCAAGCCGCTGAACCTTTGACTGCGCCAAGCCTTGCCAAGAAAAGCATCGCAGGCGTCGAATTAAGCTTCAAAGGCTTGGTGAACAAACTCAAACAGGCCGTTGTCACGCAAGAAATACCCCAGGGCCCACCCGCTTGTACGAACAAAGCTGCAGTGTCCATGAACCATTTGGTCAGCCTAGATTTAGACATCGACCCCAATGCCAACCCCATTGTTTTGAATACGTTGTTGCCTCAGCTTCAATCGAACTGGGTGGAGGCACTGTCGCCCAATGGCAGTCGGGGTCAGGCCAAGCCATGGCGTGCGGTCAACAATTTACCGCCTGCCTCCATGTCCAACAAGATGACCGCTTATGAGCGCGCGCTCGTGAGCAGTCGCCCCCTTGCATTGCCTTGGCATGCGAACCTCAAAATCCGGACAGAAGTTTTGCCCCCGCAAGGGCTTGAAATTCCATTCACTTTCAAGCATCCCAGTTTGGCTTTGCACCTTGATTTTGAAATGCTGGGCACAGAAGGTCAGTCTGCCAAATTTGAAGACCACTTCAGCTTGGTGATTGAGTTGGTACGCAACGAATGGTCGCCAGCTCAACTGAGCAGCGAAAGTCGCGAACTGATTCAAACGCAACTTCAGACTTGGCGCACCCATGCTGAGCAGTGGCTCAGTTGCCAACACCACACGCCCTCAGTAACAGCAGTCAATGGCCAACAAATTGAAATCAATGTTGGTAGCTTGGTGGGTGTGAAGCAAGGCGACGAATGGTTGGTGGCCAACCCAGCGCATTTCCCCAAAGAGTTGGTGGGGAAAAACGGCGCGCCGCAAACGCTGTTGGCACGCGTGCAATCCGTCACACCTTTCAATTCTCAATTGGTGGTTTTGGCGGGACCTGTTCAATCTGTGCAAGCCAATTGGCGCGCATGGCCGACCGAAACCATTTTGAAAGAGCCTAGCTTGCAAACTGCCAGCGCAAGCTCATACATTCGTGAAGCGTCCCCCGCTAAACGCCCCCAAAAACCCCAGGTGAATTCAAGCTCAAGCTTGGGTTCGGCCGCATACTGATTCTGAGAGTTAGTCATGACACTTGCTTCAAACGATGCACGAACAACAATGAAACAAACCTTGAAAATCACACGTCAAGTTTGCACGATTGCAGCCCTGTCTTGTGTCTTGAATTTTTCTGCTTTGGCAGCAGTATCAACTGA
>JACCDW010522074.1_pt1 | contig 12233 bp, 15 predicted proteins | sample 7449781 | NCBI WGS metagenome assembly JACCDW01 (sample SAMN15323449, study PRJNA562643) | freshwater metagenome | isolation source: river surface water | place: USA:Blue River Watershed | collected 2017-08-18
CAGAAACTGCTTCAGAAACATCTTCAGAAACAGCTTCAGAGACTTCATCAAATACAGCATCTGAGACAGCTTCAAAAACATCTTCAGAAACTGCTTCAGAAACATCTTCAGAAACAGCTTCAGAGACTTCATCAAATACAGCATCTGAGACAGCTTCAGAAACAGCTTCAGAAACAGCTTCAGAAACAGCTTCAGAAACATCTTCAGAAACAGCTTCAGAGACTTCATCAAATACAGCATCAAATACACCTTCAGAAACAGCTTCAGAAACATCTTCAGAAACATCTTCAGAAACATCTTCAGAAACAGCTTCAAATACACCTTCTGATACAGCTTCAAATACACCTTCTGATACAGCTTCAGAAACAGCTTCAAATACAGCTTCAGAAACAGCTTCAAATACAGCTTCAGAAACAGCTTCAAATACAGCTTCTGTCACAATGACAGCATCTCCATCGCCAATAAATGTAACCGACTTACACATCAATTATGTATCCTGTCAATATCAGTTGGCAATGGTATCAAGGGAAAATATGAACTTTATCTTGGATAATGAATATATCACGAATGTATCCACAGCAAACACTCATGAAATTGAATTTCTTAAAAAATCGCAAACAATTGCTATAAGTTTATTGGCATGTTTGTTAATTATTAGTTTATGTATTAATTGCGTTTGTTTTTACTTCTGTATTAAAAGAAATAGGAAAAATCAATCAAAGCCTCAAATTACAGAAATAATCCCTCCAGCGCCTACGCAAACACAAATTTCTCCTAGAGAAGCAAGAATTTCATTTCCACCTTTATCAAAACCAATTAGTTTATAGACCGACGAACATTTTTATGATTTGTAGGCTAGCCTAGCCCATGATACTATTAAAAACGCGCATCATAAATGCCCGTTTTTAATGTTCTTTGGTCTAAAATAATCCAGCCTATTTATTTCTTTTACATTTCATTGTCTTTTTTATATTTTTTCTTCTCAATGTTTTGTTACGGCGTCCACCGCCGCTAGATTCCCAATCGCGAATCTTTACAAATTCAAACGCATCAGGACCAAATACACGTAAATATCCGTATCCAGGTGTATGCTCTAGTTTTGCATAGTGTATCCCCTCAATTTCCATTACTGTTTCCTCTGTTAAAATTGGATCAGGCTCCGCCCCTCCAGTTCCAACAATAATCTGTTTTATGCTCACGCCTCCAAAAGTAAGCATTCCTACCTGATAGTTGTGTGTATCCGCACACAGCACAGCAATAGGCGGATAGGTTATAAGAATTTTCAAAACATCGGCCGCCCGCAAATACATTTGGTTCTTCTTTTTCTTGAATGACATAAATGGCTCATGCTGAATCAAATAATAGGGTTTTCCTGTACTCTTTAATACACTTAATGTGCGCGCTAACCAAATGCGCATAGCATCAAACTCGGCGCCCGTTATTACGTTCGTATCCAATACAACCATAGATACATCGGCAAAATCAATACTGTAATAATTGCTTGGTATCTTCCATAATCCCCCTTCTGCATCATAAAATCCTACATTGTGATTTCCATACGCGGCAAAAATATTTTTACCAACAAGTTTTGAAGCGCCATCCGTTAACGTATTTTTACTATACACTTTCACTCCATCTTTCTTATCCGGATAGATGTTATCACCTCCAAGAATAAGTCTATGTATAGGATCCGCGCTGATTGCGCTAGTCACAGCATCACGAGGCGCCCCATTTTTATTCCAACATCCCATAAACAAAAAGGGATATAAATTAGCAGATGCTGCCATTGCCTTCTACTTTGGAACATATTTTTCTATCATTGCCCAATCAACATCCAGAGATTCACATATCTCTTTTTCAAAATTCTGCCGTAAATATTCACGTGTAACACACGCTTGATATAGCACAACATCTTTTATATCAATATATTCCTTTACCTCCAACAATTCCGATTGAGAATATTGTAGGTAATACAAGACAGCATTCCAGGCATATTTATGAGGTGCTGCTAATATAGCCGCTTTCCCAATACGTTCATAATATTCACGCGACATTACCTTGTAATACTGTGTGAATAAAAAGGAATCAAATTTGTTCATATCCGCATTTTGCGTGTTCTGGATTGTTTAAATTTATATTTCTTATAATTCATGTGTCTGAAATTTATATGTTTACCGTTACCTCCTCCAAAAATATAAGGATCATAGGAAAAGTTTTTACGTGTAGTTGATTTAATTATTGTTTTAGTAATTGTATACAAAACCATTGGTCGTGTGTCTAGATTAAAACACCAATCTGAACTAATTGATCCATGAATTGCCCCAAGTCGTGCGATCTTATCATATGCCTCAAGGTACCACGGGGCTATAATTGTGCACGAATCACGACCATACTTTTTATAAATGTTTTGGAAAAACTCCTGCCATGTTTTAGAATCGCGCTTGATTGGTTCCAACAGAAGTTCTATCTCAGGGTTTTTAAAATCAAAATCATTAGGCACATTTGTTGTGGTCCATGTTTTCTGATACATATCAATAAGACTTTTAGAAAACTCATCAACAGGTTCAGCATTGAAACGATCCTGATAGTATGTCTTTCCTTTTAGTAAAAAATTATAGATTGAATTTGAAATATGGTATCTTCTTCCATCAGGTAAAATACAGATAAATTTGGATGAATCCCGCAAATATATTGTTTTGTTTACATGCGGATACATCTGACGCAATATAGTAAGGCCTAAATCAACCATCGCTATAGTATCTTTTCCATGAATGGATTTGCCTGTTTCTTCACACCCACCCTTTTCAGTTTCTAACCAATCTAATGTTGCTGTATTTTTCTTTACTGAATATGCTATCTGTACGCAATCATTTCCTGTGCCGATACTAATATAATCACGATTTGTAATTTTAATTTGAAATAAGCCAAACTCTGTGCTGGCAACAAACTTGTCGGGCAGATCCATCCCTAATTAGGCAACCTAATAGGTGGCGGCATTGTTGGCGTACCAGCTGCTGCTCCAACTCCCCACTTAGGGTCCTCAGGATATTTTGGCTTGGGCAACACCTCAATGCTGTAGCGCAGATTAGACGGTTTGATCTTGAAACTCTGTGTTCCAAACAGTGTAGGACTCATATACTTTTTCAAAGCATCGTTCGTATTCATAAAATTCATAGCGCACATATGGATCCCAATAGCTTGTGCATCAGTGCTGTCATAATTGTCGTTCGCCGCCGCTTCCTCAGAAAGTGGAGCAACGCAAGTCAGATTCTGCCGGATTTTACTGATCGCGTCCGTTTTTGCATCTGCGGATAATCCACGAACTTCCTGTGGGCTCATTTCCAGTTTATAACCATCGCGCGGCCCAACATTAATATAATCACTGAGCGCATTGCCTTCCGCACGAACATTGCTTAGAATGACGACTTTCTTGAATAAATTTGTCATTGGAATACTAAATACGCGATCCTGATTACGACAATTGTTAAAAGCAGATTCAAGACGATAGCGTTCTAGTGTTGCACGCAACACATTCGCTGTAGCTGTGTATGTGCTAGCACGGGGTTTTCCACGGAATCGTAAGTATAATAGTACAGGATCTTCAAAGCCGGGGCGCGCCTCTACTTCAAACGCCTCATTCATGAGTGTTTGAAGCACAGATGCTAAGGGTAGACTGTTAATGCTAATGCGGCGCCACATAGAACCTGGTTCCACAATTTGTAAGATCGGCGCAAAGTTTGCTCCAGGTGTAAGATCAGGCCATATATCCAGCACAAATCCGCGTGCGCCGGCCAAAACGGCCGCACGCGCAGCCATTGGGCTCACTGCGCCGTCCTGTGCTGGTAAAAATACACCAGCAGCATTGGCTGTGCTAATGTAAAAGTTTCCCAAAATAAGTTGACTATCGGGCACCCCATCTTTTTTAAGCGCGGTCAAATACTGCCGCATACCTTTCCGTTTAGGATTGGAAAAGTCGTAGCCACTGACCGCCATAGTGGCCTCTTTTGTCAAGCGCTTAATGTTGACCGGCGTTTCCAATGCCCGATTGCTAGTAAAATAGTATGACAGCAGGCCGATTCCGACACCCACTAAAACTACAACAATCACAACAGGAATCAAACTCACAGGCGATTCCCTGGCACGGGATTTGAAACTTGCAAACAGATCGGAGAAAAATGTTTTTAATTCTGGATTCAATGTTGGGCTGTCTGACAGCGGCATACTTTACATTGGACTGCGAAATAAGGGGCTGCTTAACGCCCCGCAAGCATATACGCCAAGGAAAGTTTATCCATAGGGTTGATTTTTGGAGCAGCTGCTGCTGCTGCCTTTTCCTTATCGCGCGCAGCCTCCTCAGTCAGCTCGGCAATTTTCGGTGCTTCCAACAAAAATCGTCGTGCCTCCTCCGCAATTCCAGAATATACAAGATCTATGCTTGCGGATGCTTTCCGTATTACATCTATTGGTGGCATAGTTGCGGTCGGACCCGATAAAGACAAGGAGGCGCGTCGTTGAAAATGGTCCATAATGCTTAACGCCAACGCTGCTATACAATCGCGTCGGCCACGTGATCCCAACTTATTCCAAGTGACCTCCAGTAATCCAAATACTCCATTCCGATCCTCTACTGATAAATAAGCACCTTCGTTAGCAATTTCCCGCAATACAGCAATCAAAAACCAAAGTATACTTTTCCGTTGTTTTGGAGAAAGATGTGATGGACCACGCTCCTTTGCCATGGGTGAATCAGGCATGCCATCCAAGGTAAAGATCCAAACAATCCAAAATAACATGCGTTGAACTTGGTATGATCGCAGTGCTGCCTCAAATTCATTTCCAATTGTGCGTAAATCCGCTCCATCGTGCGCAGAAATCCAGACATTTCGGGTAGCACGCTGATCCCCTACTCCACCGCCCGCACGCATACGACTGCGCATAGCCTCCGCTTCTTTAAAGCAATCTTCCGATTTTGGTAATGTTGGCAACGGTTTTTTTGTAGCTAACACAAGTGTTGCGGTCGCCTCTGCTACAAGCTGTCTGACAACCGGTGTATTTCGCACCGCTTTAATATCGCCCCCGCTCTTAGTCCAGAACGATCGTAACTGTTGAATTGAATTGTACCAAACACGGGGCCATGTTGGAAGTCCAGGCCCAACATGAAGCGCCCATGCGTGAAATAATGTTACTTCAAGGCGTCCAAGCCCAAGTTCCGAACAAACTAATTCCGCCGACCAGCGCTGCGATCGCGCGTTGTCTGCGGTTCCAATTGCGCGCATAAGTGCGCCTGTTACATCGCCCCACGCATAACCACACAATGTGTGCTTATTTGTAGCATGCGGTTCTCCCATCATTACTCTTTTAGGCGATTTTACGCAACGTACCCAAACGTATTTTCAGCAGCGTAATACATATGAAGGGCGTTGTCATCCGACTTGTATGTATTCCAGGCCTCTCCTATTGTCATACTAGAGGTTGGTAATGTGTTGTTAATGAACAGAAACAAGGCTTTTTCAGGAGGAAGTTTCAGTGTATGGCGCACAACATATAAAAATTGTCCAATTGTATAAGACTTTTTCACTAAAAACTTATTTTTCGGTAGCAGCGGAACCGTAGTATCCGCCCCTTTACTTTTATGCAACAATATCGGGGCTGCGTCAGGATATTTTTTCCGAACTCGTTCATAATCAGCTGGGCTGAGTGTGAGCTCCATATGTCGCTCTACTATAGCATCTAAAATATTAGAACATAGAAAACAGAGAATGGAACTTAAGATTCCTGTTTTAGCATCACAGGCTGGTATAGTTGTTGGCGGTGTCGTATTCACACTTGTGTCTAAAACTGGGCAAGCTAGCACCTATGTTATTGAACAGGGTACAAGCTTGACAGCATTAGCCTTGGGCGCCACAATGGAACTTGTTGCTGGCCCTGTAGCAGGCGTAGTGACGCATAAAATCGTTGCGAATGCTGGCGAATCATATGTTGTTCCTGCTGCGAAAGCTAGCGCAAATACAACTGCTATAGTAGCTGGAGCTGTCGCAGGCATGGCTACTACACTTATAATGTCTGCTTCCATTTATGGGAGTAAATTTATTGTTAAGAAAATTCAGGAACATCATGAAAAATCTAAACCGAAAGTCCAAGTGGAGGATCCACTTGCGTCATATGAATTAAAGGAAGAAGGTGAATTTATGACCCTTCTTTTACCGGATGATCCAGCTTTACTAAAGGATACAGTTGAGAAGTAATATACGCCTTATCCATTATGTAAGGTATTTTCTTAGAAACACTTATGGTTACTACACCAGTTTCATTCATTTTACTGGGTTCTTTTAACTCAGTACAAGTCCAAGTGTTGGAAACACTGTGAACACATTTATACCAACGATATTGCGGGTCCATGTTTGCTCTTTATTTCTTACATATGACTTTAGACCAAATGATCGTGAAGGTGGGTCAAATGTATACCGAAAATGTAATTATATATTATAGAAATGGAGGAGCGTATATTTCCTAAAAGAGCTGTTATAGTAACAAAGGCAGCAGCATTTCATATAACCATTTCATCTTTCAAAAACAGAAATACATCTGTTATTGAAAACTATACAGTAAGCCTAGGTTCACGATCAAAAAAATGTATTCAAATGAATGTGCCTAGCCTTGAAAGTGGGCAAAAAACAGGTATACTTATGTGGGTTGAAAAAATAGACTCTGTCTGTTCGTTGAATATTACTGATTCAAAAAATCTTTCACACCATGCTTTAAATTTAGCACTTACGATTGCCAGGGATATAAACCCAGAATGCAATCGTTACGATTTTGATGATTGTAGTTCATTCAAATGCCAACTACCCGATCATGTTGAAACCATGTCTATGAAACCATTTCATATAGCATTTCATGGCAGTACATGGTATGAAAAATACTTTGGCGCAAAACTTATCAAAGATCATGCTTTATACGAATGCCTTAAGTTAAATTTATACGATCCTTCAAAAAAACCTACACATTTTAATTTTAGGCATGCCACACTCCAAGATGAACTTAATCCATTATATTCAAGCACAAATACCTGGCATGATTTCTTTCAGGGTATTCAAAAGAAATATGGTGATAAAAAATGTGGTGTTATATATCCATGGATAATAGATGCAATGTTTATAATTTTTGAAAACAATCAAATATTTGAATACCAGAAATGGTATATTGATCTAACTAAAACTCCAAAAATAGAGTTTCTTTCCTATGAAGATGCTATGAAAGGTGGTACACGAAAAAAACGCAATGAAATCTTTTATAATACTACACCTTTGAATGTAAGAAATCCGTTTCGCATTCAAAGCATGAATTACAAAGCATTTTTAGGGCATGATCTAAAAGCACGCTTGTAATTCCAACATAATGGGGGCATTGTACTACTTGGTAGCAGCGATTGCTGTGGTTGCCATACTCTATGTTGGATACAAATGGTACACAACGCCTAAACAGCTTCCACCGTCATTACCAGATACAGGGGCCTATTTGATCCGATCCGATTCACTCTACGGTGGCTATCCATCGCCCCTTCTATACAAAAAACGGGCCGAAAATGAATATGTGCTAGCCATGTACGATCCTATGATGACTGATACCATTGTAACTGTGAATGCCGTGGAGCTACAGGCTTTTTTGGATAATTACAAGGAAAAGTATGATGTGCTTCATGCGCCACACATGGAACATCTTGTAGCCGCATTCCGTGATAATATATTAGCGTATCAATCTAAATTACTTTTTTCCGAAAAAGCAGAAGAAGTGGAACTTGCCGGCATTCCTCCCGCGGATCTGTTGGAGAAAATTATCACTTTTATAAACGTGCAGCTAAACTAGAGGCATGGACCCTATTGATCTCATCCAAATTGCTTTGGTTGTGCTCATAGCTTTCTTGATTGCAAATTATGCATATTTGCGTTGGAGTTTCCATGTTCAGCGCACAGCAGAACTGGACGGAGCAGAAGGATTTGCAAACCCAGATGGCCCCGACGGTAATACAGTAATTCTAGGAAATGATCACCTGTACGATGAATTTTACGCAAAGGTGTATGACCAATTGGTGGATGGCGCGCAGCGTCAGGATGCTGAAACTGGGCTAACACTAGCCTGGGCAAAAGGATTCCGCCCCCAAACAAAACTTATGAATGTTCTTGATATTGGATGTGGGACTGGTGGTGATGTTGCTTTGTTTAAGAAAGCCGGTGTTGCTAAGGCGGTTGGATTAGACGCTTCCGATGCTATGATTGCTGCTGCTCGCAAAAAGTACCCCAAAGGGGATTACCGTGTTGGAACCGCAGAGCAGATTGGGCAATTTGCCGCTGGTGAATTCAACTTAATAACCATGTATTATTTCACATATTATTATTTGCGTGACCCCGAAATGGCACTGCGCAACGCATTTAACTGGTTAGAACCTGGTGGCTGCCTTGTAATCCATCTTGTAAATCGTGAAAAGTTTGATCCCATTTTGGAATCCGCAAGTCCATTTGTAGCGTTCAGTGTTCAGAAATACAGCAAAGAGCGTGTAAAACAGAGCAAAGTAACGTTTGATAAATTTACATATTCTGCGGAATTTAACCATGAAGGAGCTCTGGCCGAGTTCCGTGAGGAGTTCAAGTTTAAAAACGGAAAACTTCGTCGCCAAGTTCATAACCTGAAAATGCCTCGTATGGAAGAGGTCGTTGCTTTAGCGGAAGCAAACGGATTCAAATACAAACAATTTATTGATTTGACTGCTGTTGGATACGAGTACCAATATCTTTTCTGCTTTGTAAGGTAGAGACATATGGACAAATTTGCTGTACTTATGTCAGTCTTGATCATATTATTTGGCATCATACTATATTATGTTATGAAGCCACGTGTAATTGTACAGGAGGTTCCTGTATACACACCTGTATTTGAGCCAAGAATAGATTGGATTCCTTGGGGGTGGGGATGGGGAAGTAACAATACGATTGGCTCTGCGGTTATACATCGGCCGCAGCCACATTTCCCATTTCACAGACCCCATCATTCTGGCCCACGTCCCAGTCCACCGCCACCAAGTCCAGGCCCAAGTCCACCTGTAGGACATACCGGTCCTAGCATGCGTCACACACCATAATGGAACTTTGTAAAGCATAGTTATGATAATGAAGTAAGGGAAATGGAAAAAATTGAATCCGGTGGAGCGATTAGTTAAAGCCTGCGGTGAGAAAACCCATAAAGAGAGTTACTTACATTCCTTTCATTCCTTACATTCCTTTCAAAGATGTTCAAGTTCCTGTTTGGCAAGAGCAAGGCTGAGGTGGAGCAGGCAAGTCCTGTTGCTTCCAACATTCGTGCTCGTGAGGCTCAGCGCGCGGTGAAGCAGAATGATACAATGACGACCCTGGATATGCTGCGGAAGCAGGAGGGTGATCTGGAGAAGAAGATTGAGAACCTGGAGAAGCTGATTACGCAGTATGGACAGGCTGCGCTGACAGCAAATGCTGCTGGCAAGAAGGAGGTGGCAAAGATGAATCTGACGCGGAAGCTGACTACGCAGAAGCAGGTGGAGACATTCAATGGTATGCTGCTGCGGCTGACTGAGCAGCGTATGGCGCTGGAGATGGGTAGCATGACCAATGGTGTGCTGGATGCGATGGATATTGCCAAGACAAGCATGAAGTCTCAGCAGGAGAGCTGGAATGCGGAGAAGGTGGCCGATCTTACTGATGATCTGCATGAGGTGATGGACAATCAGGCAGAGGTGAATGATATTCTGCGCGCACCGCTGACAAGTGGTCCTTCTGAGAGCGATCTGGATGAGGAAATGGCTCGCCTGTCTGCGGAGGCAATGGGTGATGCTATGAGTCAGGTGTCCCCTGCGCCAGCCCGTGTGCCTGCGCCAGCACCCGCAACAGCAATTGTTATGCCTTCTCTGCCTGCTGCTCCTACAAATTCTCCAGTTGTTGCCGCGCGTGGTGGTGCTGGCGCCAGCATGGATGCTGAGCTGGCAGCGCTTGAGGCCTGCTGAAGCTTGTACCGCTATATAAACATTGAATAGAAAAATACCAAAAAAACTGAAAATACAAAGAAAAAATTTTTCAGTAGATTTGCCAGCGGTTCTTAAATACGTTCAAGGCGATCAGCCTCTACTTTTACTAGCTGCTTTTCAAGTGCTGCCATACCGAACCCCCTGTAATCATACTCACATTTATGATCCTCAGCAACTCTGTGAGAACTACAGAATCGCTTTCCACACCTACAATCACAATCTGTAAGTTTCAGCTTTCGTTTACATTCAGGATGCGCACAGCGCTTAGGAATAATGCTTACTTCAGTGATAGTAGATTCCATTGTGTCCACACAATTGCCTGTATGTTTGCGCAGAGCAATTTTTTAGACCACTTTGGCGAAAAGGCAAAGTCTAAACTCAGTAATCATGTAAGAAATACAATGAGTTTCTGGTCAACATCCTCCGCTGCTCCGTCGCTATGGATGGCAACTGGACTTCAAACACTGCGTCCTTCCGTTATACGAAAAGACGCACCGTCATACCCAAAACAACCACAGCGCACGCATACACGTCGCAGCATGCAAAGTGATACGAAGATCATAGCAGAGTTTTGGAGGTCACATTACAAAGGTCATGAGTGGAAATATGATCCTAGTCCTGGCGTGGTTGAATCACTTTTAGAATCTTACATTATTGATCCATCTGTTTATATTTTTCTTTTGTTTACAGATACGGACTTGTTGATAGCTACAATTGTAAGTGCCTTTGCTGGTCCCACACACATGAGTCATGGAGCTGTTTTGAACGAGTGTAGGATTATAGAGGGCCTCTGTGTTCATACAGAGTATCGTGGCGATGGCTTAGCAGGATATATGATAGCGTATATGGATGCAGTTACATCCGCGACTATACCAAGTATTCATATGTGGGCACGTGAGTATCCAATCGCTCCACCCTTAACAACTGCTTTTTCTGTGAAAACCTACGCATATGTAATTGGTTCCAAAGCAAAAAAACTTGTGCATTACACTACGATGAATATTGAAGTATTCAACCTTTTATGGAAAAAATACAGCACAGGCTGGACACACTCAACGGAACCTGCTATTGTTTGCTCTCAACCTGTGCTGCGAAGGAACGACCTACATGCCTTTATTTCCAACAATATTGTTGCTGTAATCACAAATACACGACGTGTTGCTGTGGGACATGAAGAAGGTTCCGCATTATGGGAAGTAGTATGGTGTGGTCGTTTACACATTGATAAACTGGAACCTATACTACATATGTCGGAAGCACAGGATTTCTTAACATCAGTTGCCGCCGGGCTAGGTTGTATACTGTTTGCGTCTGGAACCGATCATGATGTATGGTTAGCTCCGTGGCAACATGGGCGATCTGGTGTTCACGCGTGGTACCTATACAATTATGTACCACCCGCATTCGGATCCTGCGCGCTACACATGATCCGCGAGGAAATTTAGTTTTTGCGTAGTCTAGAATTTATCCAACTCTTCAGCTGCCTTATTGAGCGCATTCACACCAGCCTTTGGTGGAACATAGTTTCCAAGTGTTTGACGCACAAGAGCAGCCAGTGCTCCATTGTACACCTTCTCTACTGCCAAGTAATGCTCAGAAAGCAGTTTACGTGCCTCCGCAATAAGTTCCTCCATAGCGGCGATTGCGCCACGCTCAGAGTCACGGAAGCGGTTGTCCAATTCAAGGTAAGGGGGTTGACGATATCCGGTAGTCTTGGCACTTAGCGCCTTGCGGATTAGGTCCACACACGCCTTCAAATGTTCATCGTACATAGTCCGCAACATACCATGCGCACTTGTAAGTACACGTTGTGCTTCTACTGAAGAAGTGCCACGCTTTCCGCTTGTGCTAATCTTGCCGCAAAACTCTTTCAGCTGTCGTGGGACTTCACGGAAAGCAGCATTGTCAAAGGAACTTGTAGTAGCGCCACTCTTCACATAGGGGGCCAATGCCTTAGCACCAATAAAGTTAGACACCATAGCGGCGCATTCTGCTGCTGTGCTACTCTCCATTGTACCCTCAGGGCGATCCACGTAGAGCGCATTCAATAGTGAGTATGCCACAGTGTCTGTTGTGCGTTTTTCTGCCCAACCGTCTGTACAGAACAATGTGTTCAGAATCTTTCCGTCCATTTCAGAAGCCAACAAAAAGGCACGATAGCTTGCGGGACTCACACCTTCAG
>JACCDW011489472.1_pt1 | contig 12229 bp, 12 predicted proteins | sample 7449781 | NCBI WGS metagenome assembly JACCDW01 (sample SAMN15323449, study PRJNA562643) | freshwater metagenome | isolation source: river surface water | place: USA:Blue River Watershed | collected 2017-08-18
CCGCTCTTTGGCAGTGGCCCAAAAGAGCTGATCTGACTCTTGGCATACGCTCCACCAAAACTTTCGGAGATTCCCATGACTTCGCCGGTAGAACGCATCTCAGGTCCGAGAACTGCATCTACTCCTCGACCGTCAGTTCGGCGGAAACGATTCCATGGAAGAACAGCTTCTTTAACGCTTATACCGCGAGTGATTTCGTGATCACTTTCTGGAAGTAGTCCCTCTCTCTTTAACTCTGCAATTGTTGCACCGACCGAAATCCGAGCCGCAGCTTTCGCAAGTGATACACCTGTTGCTTTGCTAACGAATGGAACCGTGCGAGAGGCACGTGGATTTGCCTCGAGAACGTAGAGGATATTTCCAGCCATTGCGAATTGGATATTTATTAATCCCCGTACACCGACTCCCTCTGCGATGGCGAGTGTCGCCTTCCGAACCTCATTGCGAGATTCTTCAGAAATTGTCATCGCTGGAAGTACACACGCTGAATCACCAGAATGGATACCTGCCTCTTCAATATGCTCCATGATTCCGCCCAAAAAGAGCTCTTCGCCATCGAAAAGTGCATCGACATCCAGTTCGATTGCTGAATCGAGGAATCTATCTACTAGTACCGGATGATCGGGCGTTATCTCAGTTGCTCGTGAGATAAAGCCAGAGAGGGATTGATCGTCGTAGACAATCTCCATGCCTCGCCCACCCAAGACAAACGATGGACGCACAAGAACGGGATATCCGATACGTTGTGCAATTGAGATTGCCTCTGACTCTGAAGATGCCATTCCAAATTCAGGTGCAGTGAGATTCTTCGACTTCAATGCATCACCAAAGGCGCCACGTTCTTCGGCAAGATTAATTGCCTCAGGGCTGGTGCCAAGGATTGTTACCCCTGCTGCCTTTAATCCCGCAGCTAAACCAAGTGGGGTTTGACCACCTAGCTGGGTGATAACACCGAGAACAGGTCCAGCTAAGGTTTCGGCGTAGATAACTTCCAACACATCTTCCAGGGTTAATGGTTCGAAATAGAGGCGATCACTGGTGTCATAATCTGTCGAGACCGTCTCAGGATTGCAGTTGATCATGATGGTCTCAAAATCTGCCTCCCGGAGTGTAAACGCAGCATGCACACAGGAGTAGTCAAACTCAATTCCTTGTCCGATTCGGTTTGGACCAGAGCCCAAGATAATTACCGCTGGGCGGGTACGTGGACGTACCTCGCTCTCTTCTTCATAACTTGAATAGTGATAAGGGGTATGGGCTTCAAACTCAGCCGCACACGTATCAACTGTTTTGTAAACCGGATGAAGATTGAGATGGTGCCGCGTTTTACGCACATCCTCCTCTGAGATTCCGCGTAGTTCTCCGATTTGTTTATCAGAGAAACCAAATGACTTCGCATATTTGAGTGCATCGAGAGTGAGCTCGCCGGGAAGGGCGATCTCTCGAGCTGCATCATTTATTTCTAGCAGTTGTTTTAGATACCAACGGTCAATTTTAGTTGACGCGAAGACATCTTCAATATCTGCACCAGCCCAGAGAGCACGATGCACCTGTTGCAAACGGTACTCGGTCGGCATCTTCATCGCCTCAAGAAGTTCTGCGATATTGATGGAGGAAGTCTCTGATGGAAAGGAAAAAATCGCTTCCTTTCGTTCAAGAGAACGGAGCGCCTTCATGAGCGCCTCTGGAAAAGAGCGACCGATGGCCATCGCTTCGCCAACGCTCTTCATCGTCGTTGTCAGACGAGGATCGGCATCGGCAAATTTTTCAAAGGCAAATCGAGGTGCCTTGACAACAATGTAATCAAGGGTGGGTTCGAACGACGCAGGAGTAACTTGTGTTATATCGTTCTTAATTTCATCTAATGTGTAGCCGATTGCTAATTTGGTAGCAATCTTAGCTATGGGAAATCCAGTTGCCTTTGAAGCAAGCGCAGAGGATCGCGAGACTCTCGGATTCATTTCAATCACGATGATACGACCGTTGTCAGGATTAACGGCAAACTGAATATTGCAACCTCCCGTATCAACCCCCACCTCTCGAATGATTGAGATAGAGAGGTTGCGAAGTTTCTGGTATTCAACATCTGTCAGCGTTAAAGCCGGCGCCACCGTAATCGAATCGCCAGTATGCACGCCCATCGGATCAATATTCTCAATAGAACAGACGATAACAACGTTATCCACTCGGTCACGCATGACTTCGAGTTCGTACTCTTTCCAACCTATGATCGACTCTTCAATCAAAACCTCAGAGGTTGGAGAGTGACGAAGGCCAGCTCCAGCAATCTGACGGAGTGTTTCTTCGTCGTGAGCGATACCAGAGCCAAGACCACCCATTGTGAATGAAGGTCGAATCACACAAGGGTAATTCAGTTCTGCCGCTGCCAATAGAACTTCGTCCATGGTGTGACAAATTATTGATTTTGCCGATTCACCGCCAACTTTCTCAACGATTGCGCGGAAAAGCTCTCGATTCTCTCCGCGCTGAATCGCATCAACATCAGCGCCAATAAGTTTGACGTTATGTCGCTCTAGTATTCCCGCCTCAAAGAGGCCAATCGCAGCATTGAGTGCGGTTTGGCCTCCCAGCGTGGCCAAGACTGCATCCGGCTTCTCTTTGATAATGATGCGCTCAATGAACTCGGGTGTAATTGGCTCGATATAAGTTGCATCAGCAAACTCGGGATCGGTCATGATGGTCGCCGGATTGGAATTTACGAGAATTACTCGAATTCCCTCCGACTTGAGTACTCGACATGCCTGTGTTCCAGAGTAATCAAATTCGCAGGCTTGCCCGATGACAATAGGACCAGAGCCAATAACGAGCACGCTTCTAATAGAGGTATCGACAGGCATTATGCGTTTACCGCCTTTCGTGGATAGCGATCCATGAGATCGGTAAATCGATCAAAGAGATAACTTGCATCATGCGGTCCGGCTGCAGCCTCTGGATGATATTGAACGCTAAAGGCGCCGCGCTCAAGGAGTTCCAGGCCTTCAACGACTCCGTCATTGAGGCAGATATGTGTTACTTGTCCAGGACCGAATACGGTAGAGAAAACTGAATCTGTCGGTGCTTTGAGTGCGAATCCATGGTTGTGTGCCGTGATTTCAACTTTGCCTGTCTTGCGATCCATAACCGGTTGATTGATACCGCGATGACCGAATTGGAGTTTGTAGGTTTCAAAACCGCGTGCTCGACCAAGGATTTGATGTCCAAAACAGATTCCGAAGACTGGAATCTCCTCTGTCAGGATATCTCGTACTAGAGCGACTGTATCTGTCATTGTCGATGGATCGCCTGGGCCATTGGAGAGGAAGACACCATCTGGTTGATAGGAGAGAATCTCCTCAACAGTTGAGTTATACGGTAGAACATGGACATCGATACCTCGCTCTGCCATGTTCCGTGGCGTCGCTGCCTTAATTCCCAAATCAAGAGCAACAACTGTGTACTTTCGCTCCCCTTGCGCTGGAACCAAATACGGTTTTTCGGTTGATACATCACCGCAGAGATAAGAGCCCGACATAGGGCTCTGCTTGCGAACTTCCACCACCATCTCCTCACGAGATAGTTCTGAATCAGAGAAAATACCAACTCGCATTGCACCTCGGTCGCGAAGATGACGAGTAATCGCGCGGGTATCGACTCCTGATATTCCGACAATGCCCTGTTTGATGAGCTCCGCTTCTAGATCAGAGGAGCTACGCCAATTACTCGTAATGGAAGAAGGGTTACGCACGACAAATCCAGAGACCCAGATACGACTAGATTCGTTATCCTCAAGATTGATGCCGGTGTTTCCAATATGTGGAGCGGTCATCACAACAACTTGACGATGGTAAGACGGGTCCGTCAACGTTTCCTGATAACCGGTCATGCCGGTTTGAAAGACCGCCTCGCCAAATGTCTTACCGACAGCGCCCCAAGAGCGCCCTTCAAAGATTCGACCATCATCGAGAACGAGATATGCCTTGCTCATTTTTTACCGACCTTATGGGTGAGGTGACCATTAAATACAGTGGCGAGCACAGTTCCTTGGAACTCCATGCCGTGAAAGGGTGTGTTTTTGCTCTTAGAGGCGAGTTGAGCGCGATCGACGACCATTCTTCCTGCCGGATCGATGAGGGTGAGATTAGCTGGCGCGCCGACCACCAACTCCCGACCGTGGCGAGAATATCCACCTATGAGAGCTGGGGTAATGCTCATCACCTGGGCCGCTCTCTCCCAGCTCATTACACCGGTTGAAATCAAAGTCGAATAGAGAATTGGAAATGCGGTCTCTAGCCCCACCATGCCGAAGGCAGCGCTCTGCCATTCGCACTCTTTGCTCTCAACTGGATGAGGTGCGTGATCCGTTCCGATGATGTCAATGGTTCCATCTACCAAGCCCTCGCGTAGCGCGGCCACATCCGCACTTGTTCGTAGCGGCGGATTTACCTTGAAAATGGGATCGTAACTCGTTGCAGATTCATCTGTCAGCAAGAGGTGGTGAGGCGTGACCTCTGCTGTTACCTTCATTCCTTGCGACTTTGCCCAGCGAATAATTTCTACTCCACCAGCTGTGGTCACATGACAGATGTGAAGACGTGCCCCAACCATATTGGCTAGCAAGATATCGCGCGCGATGATTGACTCTTCCGCAACTGATGGCCAGCCTTTAAGTCCGAGAGTGGATGCTACTAAGCCCTCATTCATCTGAGCGCCTTCAGTTAACCGAGGATCTTGAGCATGTTGAGCAATCACTCCATTGAACTGCTTGACGTACTCAAGTGCACGACGCATCAATAACGGATCTGAGACGCAATTACCGTCATCACTAAAGATTCTTACCTGTGCTTTGGATTGAGCCATAGAACCTAAATCCGCTAATTCAACTCCATCCAGTCCTTTAGTAACAGCGCCGATGGGAAAGACATCAACTAGACCAACATGAGCGCCGATCGCTGCTACTTGCTCAACGATTGCGGCAGTATCGGCCACCGGTAGGGTGTTTGCCATTGCACTCACTGCGGTATAGCCGCCTCGTGCTGCGGCAAGTGAACCTGTCGCAATGGTCTCAGAGTTCTCACGACCTGGTTCGCGAAGATGGGTATGAAGATCTACAAAACCGGGTAGAGCTATCGATCCAGCCGCTTCCACAATCTCATCGGCGTGAACAACAATGGTGGAAGCAATCTCCTTGATGGTTCCTGACTCAATCAGGATATCTACCGGCTTTCCTCCTAAGATAGAGGTCTGCTTCACCAAAATTGAATTAACCATTATGTGCCTCCTGGCCACCAGCAATGAAGAGATAGAGAATGGCCATGCGAATCGAAACGCCATTTGCAACTTGTTCCACGACCACTGATTGCGCACTATCGGCCGCCTCTGCGCTGATTTCTAGCCCGCGATTCATTGGTCCTGGATGCATCAAAATTGCCGAAGGCTTAGTGAGTGAAAGTCTTTCGGCATCTATTCCGAATAGCGTTGAATATTCACGCTCGGATGGGAAGAAGAGATCGGTCATCCGCTCTTGCTGTATGCGCAACATAATGACCGCGTCAATTGTCGGCAAGACCGCATTAAAATCATATGAAACACGTACTGGCCATTCTTCAACCCGATGTGGCAATAATGTGGGAGGAGCAACCAATGTTACGGTTGCGCCGAGCTTATTGAGAAGCAGTACGTTGGAACGCGCAACCCGAGAATGAAGTATGTCTCCCACGATAGCAACATGGATTCCCGAGAGATCACCTTTACCATCTTTAAGATGCTTTCGAATTGTGTATGAGTCGAGCAGCGCCTGACTTGGGTGTTCATGGGTTCCGTCTCCAGCATTGATGACAGTGCCGTTCATCCATCGTCCTTGTGCAAGTCGATGCGCTGCTCCAGATGCTGGATGTCTGATGACAACTGCATCGGCACCTAAAGCCTGCAGCGTTTGAGCTGTATCTTTGAGAGATTCACCCTTGCTGATGCTGGAACCTTTAGCCGTGAAGTTAATGACATCAGCTGAGAGCCTCTTTGCAGCTGCCTCGAATGAGATGCGGGTTCGAGTTGAATCCTCTGCGAAGAGATTTACGACTGTCTTTCCACGCAAAGTTGGAAGTTTCTTCACCGGACCCTCAGAGACGCGAGCCATCTCGGCAGCGGTATCGAGGATGGTGATAGCAAAATCCTTATCAATATCGTTAATGGAGAGTAGATGCTTCACTGCGACTCCCCCTCAATCGACACTTCATCGCTGCCATCGTGTTCGACTAACTTCACCTTCACGCTCTGAGAGAGCGAAGTTGGAAGGTTCTTTCCTACAAAATCAGCTTTGATTGGTAGTTCACGATGTCCACGATCAACGAGTACCGCCAACTGGACGCGCGCCGGACGACCAATTTCACCAAGCGCATCTAGGGCCGAGCGGATGGTGCGGCCAGAGAAGAGAACATCATCCACGAGGATAACCGTTCTACCTTCAACGCCAAGAGGAGGAATCCTTGTCGCCATTAACGCTCGCGGAGCTCGAAGGCGAAGATCATCGCGGTGGAGAGTGATATCGAGTGTGCCAACTTGAACCGGGGTTCCCTCGATGGATTCGATGATTGCCGCCAAACGGTAGGCGAGATGGGCGCCACGAGTGGGGATACCCAGAATAGTGATAGAGGTGGAACCGGAATTTCGCTCAAGAATCTCATGCGAGATCCGAGTCAGTGCGCGAGAGATATCGGCATCGGTAAGAGCAGCGCTCATCTACTTCTCCTTTCCTGCCTCTCTGGACAGGTCGTTAAAGGAACGTGCCCTACCTTATCACTCATGGTCTGTCCTGTGGACAGCCGCGCGCCGTGAGCCTAAAACCTGCTTAATCTGCCCTCTTTACGGTCTAGAGGCCGAGAGAGATGAGGGGAAATGTTAGAAATAGAAGAACGCTGTGCGTCGTTAATACGTGAACTCCGAAAGAAGAGAGGCCTGACACTCAAAGAGTGTGAAGAGCTTAGCCAGGGGCGCTTCAAGGCGGTTGTGATGGGTTCGTATGAGCGCGGTACTCGAGCAATCTCATTAGAACGGCTACAGGAAATTGCTGATTTCTACGAGGTGCCTATCCAATATTTTTTCGGCTCAGATAGTTCAAAGGTAGTTGAAAGAATCTTTACTTTCGATCTTCGAAGAATGAAGAATTCAGGTTATACGGAGGAAGGTTTTGAGCGAGTGAAGGCGCTTCTTTCTCACTTCATCACGATGAGGGGTGACTGGAATGGCGAAGTTCTCTCGATCCGCCAAGGTGATGGCAACATTCTCACTGCGGTGAGTAACGATAAAGAAATCGTCGCAAAGCTGGACTTCCATGGATACCTTTTGCGACCGATAAGTTAGCGAACGATACTTTCCTTTATCGATGAGATTTTTCCTAATAATCCATGGATAAAGGTCGCTGAATCGTCAGTTGATAAATCCTTGGCCAAAGTGATTGCTTCATCAATTGCAATCCCATCTGCAAGTTCCTCGCTCCAGACAATTTCGTAAATGCCTAATCGCAAAATGTTTCGGTCAACCGCGGCTAGACGGTCCATATCCCAGCCCTGGGCATAAGTTGCAATGAGTTCATCGATCTTCCGCTTATTGGTAGTGACGCCCGAAATTAATTCGCGTGTAAATTCTCTAATCGGACGCGCATCCGGTCCTTCTTCTGCGACGTCGCGGGCTTCAAGCGTTGAAAGTGCATCACTATTTCGGATATCGCTCTCATAGAGGATATCAAGGGCTTGTTTGCGTGCTTTACTGCGAGCAGACACTAGTTGGCGCGACCCAGATATGAACCATCGCGAGTATCGACAAGCACAACCTCGTCCTGCTTGATAAAGAGAGGCACAGCGATTTGAATGCCAGTCTCAACTGTTGCTGGCTTAGTTCCGCCAGATGAACGATCACCTTGGAGGCCAGGCTCGGTATAAGTAATCTTGAGAGCTACAGAGGCTGGAAGTTCGATAAAGAGTGGGTTGCCTTCGTGGATAGCAACGATGGCTCCCGTATTTTCCAGCATGTAATTTGCCGCTCCGCCAACAGTCGCTTCAGAGATTGTCATCTGATCGAAGTTAACGTCATCCATAAATACAAAGTCATCGCCCTCTTTGTAGAGGAATGTCATTTCGCGCTTCTCGACAACGGCTGTCTCTACCTTAACGCCAGCGTTGAAAGTCTTATCGACAACTTTGCCGGTCATTACCTGCTTCAGCTTGGTGCGAACAAATGCTGGACCCTTGCCTGGCTTTACATGCTGGAATTCGACAACTGTCCAGAGCTGACCTTCGATATCAAGGACCATTCCGTTTTTAAGATCGTTTGTTGTTGCCATGATTTAACTCCAGTTCAGCCGTCCCGACTATCAGGACACAAGGCGCGAGTTTACCCTACTTCTTAAGTAGCGATGTAAGTGCGCGCAGCGCTAGGCGATATGAATCCGGTCCAAAGCCGCCTATCGTGCCGTTGGCAACGCCTGAAATTACAGAAGTATGGCGAAACTCTTCTCTCGCTAATGGATTGGAGAGGTGAACCTCAATCAGGGGCGCTTTGACGAGTTCAGCAGCATCACGAATTGCATAGGAGTAATGAGTGAAAGCGGCTGGATTGATAATCACTGGCAGATTTTTGTCAGCGGCTTCATGCAGCCACCCGATAATCTCTGACTCTTGATCACTCTGGCGTACATCGGCCTCAAAACCTAGTTCCTTCGCAGAAGAGGTGACGAGATCTACGAGTTGCGGATACGAGAGGTCTCCATAGATTGAGGAATCCCTGATATCAAGACGTGAAAGGTTGGGACCATTAAGAACGAGAACCTTCATGAGAGAACTCTCTCATATGCATATTTCAATTGCTCCTCTGAGACACCCTCAAGTCGCGAGCATTCTCCGATTTCCTTCAGGACAACAAAACGAATGGAATTGCCTCGCGCCTTCTTGTCGAGGGCCATAGCTGCATGGAGGCTCACCCAATTATGAGCTCCGGTGATGTTGTTCAAAGAGGTTGGAAGACCTAAGGACGAGAGAATTTCGCGGTGGCGAAGTACGAGAACTTCATCGATTAACCCTTGTGCATGAGCCAGCTCTGCAACAAAGACCATTCCTATCGAGACTGCCTCACCGTGGCGAATACCGTAATCAGAGACTCTTTCAATGGCGTGACCAAAGGTATGGCCATAGTTAAGGATCTCTCTGAGTTCAGACTCCTTGAAGTCATTACTCACGACCTTAGCCTTAGTTGTGATGGAGCGTTCAATGAGACTATTCACCAGCCCTTGATTGGCGCGAACTTCATTGATTGATTTCCCGCTCAGAAGATTGAGAATTTCACCGTCATCAATAAATCCGCATTTGACGACCTCTGCCAGACCGGCAGCAAAATCTCTATCGCTGAGAGATCGTAACCATGAGGGATCAATCAAGACTGAGATCGGAGAGTGAAAAGCGCCAATAAGATTCTTACCGTAAGGTGAATTAATCCCTGTCTTGCCGCCCACAGATGCATCAACCATGCCCGCTAAAGTTGTAGGGACGGCAACCCAATCAATCCCCCGCAACCAGGATGCTGCCGCGAAACCCGCGAGGTCTGTCACGGTGCCGCCCCCGATAGCGACAACGAGGTCACTGCGAGTGAAATTATGGCGCGCTAATTCTCCCCAAATATGCTCAACTACGCGCGCACTCTTGCCTGCCTCTCCATCTGGAACGGGAATGAGTGTCACTTCAGTATTTGCGAGATTGAAAGATGGCAAGTCAGAAGAGAAGGTTTCCGGAAAAATTAATGCAACTCTGGAACGCTTATTGATGAGCGGAGATAAATCTCCTCGCCAATCGCCGGTAATTCTTACCGTGTAATCACGTTCCGCGGAAACCATTACCTCAGCCATTGAAACCTCCCTTGCTCCGTAAATCAAATGCAATCGCAATCTCAGAAACGAGTTCATCCACGGACTTGCCATCTACATCGCAAATATAACTTGCAATGCCCTCGTAGATAGGAGCACGATCATTCATGAGCGCTTGCCACTGTGCTCGAGGATTTCCCATCAAGAGTGGTCTTCCTTGATTGAAACCAACTCTTGAGGAGACCTGAGATAGTGAAATCTTCAGGTAAACAATGAATGCGCCAGATGCACGTAATGCAGATTGAGCATCTATAGAGATACAAGCGCCACCGCCGAGCGAGAGCACAGTCTCGTCTTCCAGCAATCCTGTCCGGAGAATGATTTTCTCCAAAGATCTAAATGACTCTTCACCATCTTCGATAAAAATATCTGAGATTGCTCTACCGCTCTGACTCTCAATCATCTGATCAGTATCTCTAAAGGTGAGGGAAAAATCCGAAGCTAATCGCGCTCCAACGGTGGTTTTACCGGAGCCCATCGGTCCGATCAAGATTATTCGCGGCGCCATCTCTATTTAAATCGTAGGTTTTCCATGTAAGCGAGGTAGTTTCGACGCGTCTCCGAAACAGAGTCACCGCCGAACTTCTCAAGAACCGCCTCCGCTAAAACCAGAGCTGCCATCGCCTCGCCAACAACGCCAGCTGCTGGCACCGCACATACATCAGAGCGCTGGTTGATGGCTTTCGCTGGCTCGCCGGTTATGACGTCTATCGTATCGAGCGCCTTAGGGACGGTTGATATTGGTTTCATGGCAATAGAAACACGCAATACTTCACCGTTAGACATTCCACCTTCGGTCCCACCAGCACGATCGGTGCGTCGAACAATCTTGCCATCTTCATTCTTCTCAATTTCATCATGAGCCATAGATCCGCGTCGAGTAGCTGACGTGAAGCCATCACCGATTGCAACGCCCTTAATTGCCTGAATTCCCATCATTGCCGCTGACAGACGAGCATCAAGGCGACGATCCCAATGAACGTGCGAACCAAGTCCAGGTGGCAAGTGGTAAGCCAAGATTTCGCAAACTCCGCCGAGAGTGTCGCCATCTTTGTGCGCCGCTTCGATCTCCGCGACCATCGCTTTCGAATATTCAGGATAGGCGCATCGCACTGGATCGGCATCGATTCGGGTCATCTCGCTTGGTTGCGGTAAATCCAAACCTTCTTCTATTGAGGCAGTACCAATTGAAGTAACATGGCTGAAAATTTCGATTCCGATACTTTGCTTGAGAAATGCGCGAGCGATTGCACCTAGGGCTACTCGAGCTGCAGTCTCACGTGCACTTGCGCGTTCAAGAATTGGTCGAGCATCATCGAAATCATATTTCTGCATTCCAACCATGTCGGCATGTCCTGGCCGAGGGCGAGAAAGGGGTGCATTACGAGCGAGATCTTTAATTTCATCGAGTGGCAGTGGATCTGCTGACATGACCTTCTCCCACTTAGGCCATTCGCTATTGCCCACCTGCACCGAAATCGGCCCACCTTGGCTCTGGCCTAGTCGAACGCCACCGAGAATGGAGACTTTATCTGCCTCGAAGTTCTGTCGTGCGCCACGACCTGTTCCTAACCTTCTGCGCGCAAGATGGAAGTCAATATCGGCTGTTGATATTTCTATATGGGATGGCATGCCCTCGATAATTGCTGAGAGGGCAGGACCATGAGACTCACCGGCGGTTATCCAACGCATGGGGTTATTGTCTCAGATTCCTCTTATCTAAGGCGACTTAATAGCCATTTCACTTCAAATACCGAGATATATCAGCAAGAAAGGCAGTGCGATGGAGGGTGCGAGAGGCACTGCACAAGAGAGAGTCCGGTAAAGAACCGATGCAATGAGTAGAGATACTGACAATGCCATGAACAGATAGCTGACATATTCAGTGGAAGCTATTGCGCCACCGTGAGTCAAAAGCAATACTGAAAACAACTTGAAGTCGCCTCCCCCAATGCGAAAGAGAATCGTTACAACAAGAGAAAGGATGATGATTGAGACGCTCCACTTGAAGGGAATCGGATTTGCATTGAGAGAAAGAATCACAGCAAAGACAATGAGATCTCGGTTATAGATCCGATGCTCCCGGAGATCAACCCAGGAAATGTATACCGAAACTATTGCAACCAGCGCCTGCACCATGGGTGCGAGGTTAGAACTAATTCACCTCGACTGGAAAAAGCCTGTGGATTAACGAATTGCTCTCTGCAATATTGGGCGAAGATGCGAAGCTAGCGCCGCTTCATCTAATTCTTTGTTGAGTGCAAGTGAGAGTTGATGAATACCCTGATAGAGCAGAAGCTCAAGGCCATTTACAACCACGCC
>JACCDW011933056.1_pt1 | contig 12229 bp, 8 predicted proteins | sample 7449781 | NCBI WGS metagenome assembly JACCDW01 (sample SAMN15323449, study PRJNA562643) | freshwater metagenome | isolation source: river surface water | place: USA:Blue River Watershed | collected 2017-08-18
AAGCCACGACTGAAGAATTTTAATTCACTCCTAGCTTTAACGTATAACTCCCAAAATTTTAATTTTGGGAGTTATTTTTTTATCTAATTATCTGGTTTTGAACCACTCAACAGAGAAAAAAAAGGTTTGATGTACAATTAGGTGAGCTGTGGACTGTTAACCGTGGTCTGTCAACGATTATCCGAAGTTTTAAATTGGCAAGTTCAGTCACCTGCATGATTGCGGATAATCAAACTAAAGCCTTCGGCGATTGGGATGCAGGTACACATAACCTACAAGCTGATCGTAGCGAGATCCAAGGGCTCGGTAATACACCAAGATCTCGTACTCATTTTCAGTTTGAAAATGACTCCCTTCTAAAGGTTCCAAATCCAACTTTCCTCCTCCGAGATCTGTCGCATATTGGTAATCGTACCATCCTTGTTTCAATAGTAGTGAAGTGCTGTAGACCTGCTTTTTAGCATCGTAAACCAGGGTAGCTTCAGGTGCTCGACCCCACTGGCTGAGGGCACCCATGAGTTTAATGGTTTTCCCTGGCGCTTCATTCAAGTAAAAAGTTGTGTAGATGTATTCGCTCTCCACTTCAGGATCCCCTCCGGGTCGGTCGTTCGTTTGCACCACATATTGCCCATTCAGATCCAAATACTGTGCATAAGCTCCACCAGGACGTGGAAGATCTACCCTTGCCTCCGCAGAAATTAATGATTCCTCTACCTTGATCGAAGCCACATTCACTCCTGTAGCACGGATAAACCGTAAGTCTAAAAATCGAAATTCATTACCCGCTCGGAAGGTGCTCTCCCCTTCAAAGGGTTCGTAGCGGATCAACTTGGAATTTTGGTTCAAAAAGGTAGGTTTGGAGAGAAATTTCACATTATCCCAGCGTTGGTTTTGGCGCATGTACACCTTGACCTGAGCAAGTGGATCAATCACCTCTAGGTTACTGTAATTCACCGTTGCATTGATTTGCTGCAAGGCACGTCGATCTTCAGTTTGCACTGGAGGCACCAATTGCGCGCCCACAGCAGCTAAATTTTCAACGATCATAAACCTCCTCGTGAAGATGACCGCATTTTCATCCCGGTTTTTGTAAACTTTCAGCAGGTAATTTCCGGATTTACTTACCCTAGGAATAGTAAACGAGTACCGGATATAGGGCATTCGTGTGTTCACAGAGTAGGCATAATCTAGGATATTGTACTCATTAAATGCCAGCGAAAAATCGGTGTCCTTCAAGGCTGATTTTTTCCAATCCGCATCACAATGGACCAGTTTGGCCGTATACAACTCGGGGTCATAAGACAAATCATCAAACAACACCACCAAAGTCTTTGAATCTGTCAGGGAGACCACAGGAGATTGCAGCTGACTTTCTGTCCCTGATCCTTGGGGATACATCCGGACCGACAAAATATGGTCTACGAATACTTTATCTTCTAGAACTTGCCCAAAAATCCGGAGTGGCAGGGTTAGAAAAAGAAGGAATAGGATTCGTAATTTCATAGATGCATGGTTAATCAAGCAAGTGAAACTTGCTGTTGAAGCTGGGAGATTTGATCCACTAACTTCTCCCAAGACGAATTGGAAGCTTGAAGGGATTGATCCACTTGTTGGTAGCTGGTTTGGATTTTTTGGGCCTGAACCTCATCCAAATACAAGGATGAATCGGCTAATTTATCTTCCAACTCCTTTTTTTTACCCTCTAGCTGGCTGATTTCCTTTTCGATAAGTTGTAACTGATCTTCCAGTTTCTTTAATTCCCGTTTGGCCTGCTGAGCCTCCTCCTTGCTTTTTGGGGGAGCCACTTCCACTTTAACTGGCTTTGGCGCAGCTGCTGTGGTAGGAACTTCCACTTGCTGACTACGCCAAAACTCATACTCTTCATAGGTTCCTGGATATTCTTTGATTTCGTGCTGCTCGATGTACCAAATCTTGTTGGCCACGCCTTTGATAAAATGACGGTCGTGAGACACCGTAATAAAGGTTCCTTCGTATTGCTGCAAGGCTTGAATGAGAATGTTTACAGATTGAAAGTCGAGGTGGTTGGTCGGTTCATCGAGCAATAAAAAATTTGCCTCAGAGATTAGCGTTTTAGCCAAGGCCACACGCGATTTTTCTCCTCCTGACAGCACCTTGATTTTCTTGTACACTTCCTCGTTGGAAAACAAAAAGCATCCTAGTACCCCTCTCAGCTCCATTTCTGTTTTCTTACTTCCCGCCTGAGACATTTCCTGAATGATCTCATTGTCCAAGGTCAATGCCTCCAACTGGTGCTGAGCAAAAAAGGATTTGATCACATTGTGACCCTCCTGCCTGGCTCCTTGGAGAACTTCGCTACCAGCAATGATCCGAAGCAAAGTGGATTTGCCCTTTCCATTGGCACCAATCAAGGCGATTTTATCTCCGCGCTCAATACGTGCGGTGGTATTTTTTAGTATGGTCAAGTCCCCGTAAGCCTTGGATACCTGATCCAAAGTGACCACATCGCGACCCGATTTCTGGGAGAACTTAAATTTAAAGTTCACAAAGGCCTCGTCATTGACTACTTCATGAACTCGATCTAGTCTATCCAAGGCCTTGATGCGGGATTGCACCTGATTTGACTTGGTGGCTTTGGCACGGAAGCGCTCAATGAACTTCTCCGTCTGCTTAATCATCTGCTGCTGGTTCTCAAAGGCGTTTTGCTGCAGCTCCATACGGAGTTTTTTCTCCTCTTTGTAAAAAGAATAGTTGCCAGAATAGGCCGTCAAGGTCTCGTTGGCTACTTCTACGGTGGTGCTGATGCAGTTATCAAGGAAGGTTTGGTCGTGAGACACCACGATGACTGCCCCCTCGTAATTTTTCAAGTAATTCTCCACCCATTGAATGGAAGGAAGATCAAGGTGGTTGGTAGGTTCATCCAGCATAAGTAGGGATGGCTTTTCCAAGAGTAACTTGGCTAGCATTACCCGCATTCTCCATCCTCCAGAAAATTGCCGTAGTGGCTTTTGAAGATCGCTGGTTTGAAAACCAATTCCTTCCAGCACTTCCTCTGCCTTAGCTTTGATGGTGTAACCCTCATTGGACTCAAATCGATCCTGCAAAAATGCCAGCTTATTGATTACTTCATCCGAATAATCGGTTTCCATCAATTTCAAAACCTTCTCGATTTCGTCTTGGATGGCCAAAGTTTCTTTGAATGCCGCCAAGGCCACATCCAATATGCTATCGTCAGATTGGTAGGAAAGCAAATCCTGATTTAAAAATCCAAGGGTACAGTCTTTTGCTTTTTGCACATCGCCAGAGGACGGAAGGTAGTCGCCGTTGATGATTTTTAGTAAGGTGGATTTGCCGGTACCATTTTGACCTACAAGGCCAATTTTGTCTTTAGGCTTGATATGCAAATTGGCATTTTCGTACAGCGCACGGCCGCCAATAAAGTAAGAGAGGTTACTAATCGATAACATGGCGCAAAAATAACCAATACCCTGCTCTAATCTGAATCATTCTCTGAAGTATTCGATTAAATTTACCCAAAATTCAAGCCCATGAACGCTCTCCTTCGATTCTCTCCGACGCTTTTAGCAGTAATCCTCCTCTCCTTTTCCGCGTGCAAAGAGGAAAAAGCCGCTTCTGATGTGGGTCCTCTCGGTCAAAAAATATCCATTGCGGATGCCAAAGCGGATGTTCAGCTAGACAAACTGAAGCTTCCAGAAGGCTTTAGCATCGACGTGTGGGCTGCGGAAGTGCCCAATGCACGCTCCATGGCGGTCTCCGAATCGGGGATTGTTTTTGTGGGAAATCGTCAAGAAAATAATGTCTATGCGCTAGTCGACGAAAATGGAGATGGCAAGGCAGACAGCAAATATGTGTTGGCCACTGACCTCCGCATGCCCAATGGAGTTGCGGTTAAGGATGGAGACTTGTATGTGGCAGAAGTGTCGCGGATACTTCGATTCAAAGACATTGAAAACAACTTAACCAAGCCAAGCTACGAAGTAGTGTATGACGGATACCCCGACGAAGCGCATCATGGCTGGAAATTCATTGCCTTTGGTCCAGACGGCATGCTTTACATCCCTGTAGGTGCACCTTGCAACATTTGTGTGTCTGAGGATCCTATTTTTGCAAGCATCACTCGATTGGATGTCAGCAAGCCCGGTGCAAAACCAGAAGTCTATGCCCATGGCGTCCGAAATTCAGTAGGCATGACCTGGCATCCAGAGACCAAGGAACTTTGGTTTACCGACAATGGACGTGACATGTTGGGTGACGATACACCGGACTGCGAACTCAATAAAGGCACTGCACTAGGGCAGCATTTCGGTTACCCCTACTGGCATGCCGGAACCATCAAGGATCCGGAAGTAGGTTCAGAAGGAAAGGAAGCTTCGTTCTACACCGCACCAGAAGCAAAGCTTGGCGCACATACCGCACCGCTAGGATTACGATTTTATACAGGCGATCAATTCCCTGCCAGTTACAAAAATCAATTGTTTATTGCCAAGCACGGAAGCTGGAATCGCAGTACAAAGTCTGGTTACGAAGTGATCTTAGCCCGATTGGATGCAGCAGGCAAGGTAAGCGGGCAAGAAGTGATGGTTTCGGGGTGGCTTGATCAAGCCACGCAGGAGGCCTGGGGCAGACCTGTAGATGTGCAGCAACTTACGGATGGCAGCTTGTTGATCTCTGACGATGTAGCGAATTGCATTTATCGGTTGAGTTACACAGCGAAGCCGTAGAAATCCATGGAATTTGGAGCTTTTTCATGCTCTTCTGGCAACTTTAGGTTTAATTGGAATCCAACAGTCTTGAGTGAACCTCTATTCCTATTACCTTACAATACCAAGCTTTCTATAACCTAGTTTGAATTAGTAAAGTAGAATGTAGCTTTACCTTCAAAAGTTTGGGCTCCAGTAAGGCCTGCTAAAATCAGGAGCTCCCTGATTTAATCCGTCTTTTTTATCAAAATGATGGTTGAAATATAAATTATCCATTTTGAAAATTTAATCAACCACGATTTTTTAATTGGCTTATACATACAGTTCAAATCATCTAATTCATTAATCAATTCTATTTCCCCAATTGGGTTTAGGAAGTGTCCACAAAGGGCAATTCGCATCAAAATTTGGTGGCTTAGAAAGCTCCTGAACAGGCCAAGATGATAAATCTTGATTCAATCTTCCATTGCAAAACATTTCTTCTAGGTCCTCCGCCTTGCTGACATGCCAGTTGCCTAGCGGCTGATTAAACAAGGAATTTTTAAACATTCGGGTAAATCTTCGGACATTTCGCACCTCCCAATCGCCAATAGGCTGGTTGAAAATAGAATTGGAGAAGAGCATGCTCATGTCCTTTACTCGACTGACATTCCAGCCACCAATAGGCTGATTGAAAGGATTTTTGGAAGCAAAAGGCAACCTGTCGTTAAAATCTTTAAACATCCCTTTCATCGTGGTCACCTTTCCTACATCCCAATCCCCTATTTCTTGGTTGAAAAGGGATTTGGAGAACATAAAGCTCATGTCCTTAACCTTGGAAACCTGCCACTTCCCAATGGGCTGGTTGAAAAAGGAATTGAAAAATAGGTAGCCCATATCCTGAACCTGAGAAACATCCCAATAATCGATGGGTTGATTGAAGCAGGAATCTTGAAACATGCTCCGCATGGTCTTTACCTTGCTGACATCCCAGTTGCCAATGGGATGATTGAAGATGGACTGGGCAAACATCCGGCTCATGTCTTCCACTTGACTTACATCCCAGTAATGAATGGGGTGATTCAGTTTAGTTGCAGAAAACAAGCCCGACATATCGGTAACTAAAGAAGTACAGAGCTTGGATAGGTCTGCTTGCTGCCTTACGCGCTCACGAATGAGCGTGTTATCCACTACCTCATAGTCCACCCCGTTAAATGAAGCGATTTCTCCAGGACCTAAGCCCTGACTAATTAAAGTCGTGTTTTTAGAGACAATCAGCTGAGGTTTCATTTGGGTTTTTACAAACGACTTTGGATTCACCTTTTTTTGGTGATGTAAATCCAACTTGTTAGCGGTTTATGAATCAAATGAAATCATAAAGTAAAAAAGGAGTTGTCAATGAAAAAATTTAATACAAAAGTTGGACAAGTATTTATTCTAAATAGTATAAATGATATTACTCCAAGTGGCAAAAAAGGATTTATAACCACTGCGGATACTCCTTCACAGAAGGCAGTCCACGGTTCACAACTCAATTAATTGAACTTCAACTGATATTTAAATTGGCTTTCGTAAATCCAATCTGTGATCGGATAATTACAGATCAGGTAAAATTAAACTACGGCTCAAAAATTTACTTTTTTGAGCCGTAAAAATAGAAAAATTGAGCCAAAAGCTAATTGTGGCTCAATTTATTTGCTATTTCGGCTCATTTTACACTAAATTTGAGCCATAAATTGATACAAAATGAGCTTTAATTATGGTGGGAATAGCTAATGCGATCTTAAAATTTATTAGAGAAAACCCTGCGTGTTCTTCTGTTGCGATTCATCAGGCTGCAGGAAAAGGTTCTTTTGCCACAACCAAGCGAGAAATTAGCGCATTGGTGAAAACCGGCCAACTAATAGCCGAAGGCCAGTCACGCGCTACCCGTTACCGAATTAGCACTACAAGCCAATTATTTGCTCCTATTGATTTAGCCTCCTATTTCGAAAAGGAAATTGACGAACGCGAAATTCAAAGCGATTTTAATTTCAGTTTAATAACCGATGTATTACGTGATGTCGATCTATTTACCCCAGAAGAAGCAAGCGATTTAGCGCAGTTACAGGCGGAGTTCCAAACTAATATTTCGCAGATTTCTTCCTCGGCCTACGCGAAGGAAATGGAGCGGCTGGCAATTGACCTGAGTTGGAAATCGTCACAAATTGAAGGGAATACCTATTCCTTACTTGAAACCGAGCGATTGCTAAAGGATAAAGAAACAGCAGCAGGTAAGCCAAAAGACGATGCGATCATGCTGTTGAATCACAAGGAAGCAATTCACTTTATCTTAGATAATCCTGATTACGTGGTTCCTTTATCGATTGCACGCATTGAAGACGTGCATAGTATCCTCATCAAGGATCTCGAGGTGGAACGTAATATTCGGCAGCGGCGTGTAGGTATTTCCGGAACCAACTACAAACCCTTGGACAATGAGCACCAGATACGAGAAGCGCTTGAAGATATGTGCCGTTTGATCAACAGGAAGGAGAATGTATTTGAAAAAACCCTATTGGCATTGGTACTGCTTTCTTACATCCAGCCCTTCAACGATGGCAATAAAAGAACAGCACGCATTATCAGCAACGCCCTCCTGATTGCTAATCACTATTGCCCCATCTCTTTCCGTACCGTTGACGCTTTAGCCTATAAAAAAGCGATGCTGGTTTTTTATGAACAGAACACCATCAGCGCATTCAAAAAGCTATTTATCGAGCAGTTTAGGTTTGCGGTAAAAACCTATTTTTAACCTTAATGTACAAAGTACCAAGTACGAAGTACGAAGTAGGGATTCGCAGTAGGACATGAATTCTACTCAGAACCTGCCTGCCGCAAGCGGGGTACATGGTACATTGTACTTGGTACATGTAAGGGATTTGTAGTAGGACTTGAATTCTACTCAGAAAGTATCTTGGTACCTGGTACTTGGTACCTGGTACACTCCTTACTTTTCCAACAACTTTTGGAAACTCATTTTTTTCTTATTCCAGCCTTTTGGCAGCTTCTCGATATCTTCTTCATGAATAAGTAGTGTCAAGACCGAGCGTCTATTTGCCTGGTGCTGATTATCCGAACATGCTTCCCCATCTACACATCGATTGGAAATTCGGGATTCCTCGTGCCAATCTATCTCCATTCGGCTTGCTGTTATCCCTTGATTTTTCAGATAAAAGAACACTTCCATGGATCTGTTTTTACTCAATCGCTCGTTGTAACTGGTGGATCCTCTTGAATCGGTATCCGAATCAATTTGCAACCTTAGGAAGGGATATTTTTGGAGTAGCGCTGCCGCATTTTCAAGTATTTTTTCAGCATCGGCTCGAATGTCATAAGCAGCAAAATCAAAGTAAATATTGTCCTCCGCCAAAAATAGGGATGGCGATACACGCACGGGCTCAATTTCCGCGATTACAGGGATAGGCTCAAGGGAAATGTCTTTGATTTTTGCTTTTCCATCTGGATCATTAGTCACCAAAGGTACCCGAGCGGGCAAATAACCTTCTTTATTGATTTCAAGAAAATATTCTCCTTGGCTCAGCTCTGCGACAAAGCCATCCTTCACCTTTTCCAGACTTACTTTTTCCCCACTTATATTTTTAAGCTCCACAACCAATTCTCGATCCAATAGCGTGCTGTCCTTTCCAAGAATTCGAAACGTGAAATAATCAAACAAATACTTGCCTGCATAAATGTCATCCCTGCTTTCAGTCATGCCTCTGTCCGAACTCAAGAATTGGTTGCCCTGCCCATCCATGAAATATCCAAAATCATCTTGGGGCGTATTGTACACCTTCCCTAAGTTCATCGGTCTGCCTTTGCCTAATTGACCGGCCATGTAGATATCCAGTCCCCCAAGGCCATCAAAGCGGTTGGATGAAAAATAAACGATACCATCGTTCACAAAAGGAAAAACTTCATCCTGTGGTCCATTCACATATGCCCCAAGGTTGAAAACCGATCCATAGCCGTTTTCAAGTATTGGCACCTGGTAGATGTCAAAACCACCAAAACCTCCTTGCCCATCAGAACTGAAATACAGGACATTGTTGTCCACAAAGGCATGCATTACACTGTAAGCTCCCGTCTCATTGAAGGGCAAAGCTTGGATGTTAGCAAAGGTTCCATCCGCCCGAACCTCTGCCCGGTAAAGCCCAGGATAAGATTCCGTGGATTTGCCCAAACCTAATTTATCTCCTTTCTCCCGCAGCACTCCCGTAAAAATCACTTCTTGTCTCTCCCCCACCTTAAAAAATGCAGGCATACTAACGTGAAAAAACTCTTCAGATCCCTGGATGGCGGGCTTGAGCTCCCCCTCCTTTTCAACCAAGATGAAATGGTAGCCACGATCATTCAAGCCGTCAATCTCTTTCTCTGAAAACGCCCTTTTGATGTCAAAGCGAAGGTATTTTTTCTCTATCTTCTTCTCCAAACCTCTATCTGTGACTAGGTAATTCGTTCCCGTGCCATCGGTCCTCAATCCATAGTCTGTACCTGCACTGTTGTATTTTTCTATGGGAATAAATCTCAATCTTGGGTTGTCTGAAACTTGCCGCTGACCAAAAATCTTCGCTGCTTCTTCCGCAGTTAATTTTATTCCAAGCCCTTCTACCGTTTGCCCTGCCTGCACCCCCGAATTGACGTAGCGCAGACTATCGTTTCGGGTTGATTCCTCAAAAAGGATCGCTTTTCCCCACCATGAAAATGCCTTTTCGTAGCTGCGAATCATTCCAAAGCTCTCTGCAGCACGCTTGGCCGCATAGTACGTCTCCTTGGATGCAAAGGCCGCCTCATACTGGGAACCTGCAAATTCATACCGCTTCAAAGCAAATTCTTGATCGGCATAGTTTAATAGATTTTGCTGACTGTATAGGGGGAGGGAAACCAAGAGTAGGAATCCAAATACTAGACCCTTTTTTATGCTATTCTTCATGATTAGAACCATCTAGGGTTGTAAATAATCTTTCGCTGACGGTTTAAATACACCCCGACAGACAACTCGTGGGATTCGGTTCGGTAACTATTGAGTGCATTCAGGTTGTAGTCGTAGGCATAGCCTACTCGCATGCTCGGCGAAACAAAGTATTCCATTACCAAGGCCACTGCATTTCGCTTACTCAAGTCTTCCTGAAGTTGATCTTCGAAAATCCGCACATTGGATCGAAAGGATCCACCCAACCAAACCCGCTCCCCAAATAAAAACATAGCGTTCAGGTCATAACTCGTCGGGGATCCTTTCACGTGCTTTACCAGGATAGAGGGCTTGAGCTGTAGGTCGTGTGCAATTCTGACCATCCCGCCAACGGTGAAGTAGTAATGAAAATCATGGAAGGCAACGGCAATGTCTTGACGAAGCAATGCCCTTCGACCGATCAGGTTGTAGCCGGAAAGGCCCGCATAAAATTTATCGCTGTGGTAAAAAATTCCCGTATTCATGTTGGGCGTAGTGGCTGCCACGCGACTGCTCGGCAATAAGGGATCAGGATTTACCGTCACAATTCCCGTAGGATCAAAAGCATACTCTGAAATACCCGCACTAACTCCCAAAGAAAGCATACTTCTATCCCCTGTGGTAATCCGATACGAATAGGTCAACATCCCTACATTACTTTCGGTTAAACCAATCCGATCCTTCAAATACGTCACTCCAAGTCCCATTCTCCCTTCATTTGCACTTACATCTGCGGTGAAAGAAAGGGTTTTGGGTGCTCCAGGAAAATTAATCCACTGGCTTCGGTAGGTCGTTTGAATGTACCCATCCCCCTTATAGCCCGCATAGGCTGGATTGATGTGCAAGCCGTTGAATATGTACTGGCTGAACTGGGGCAATTGTTGCGCCTGAACAGACATGCTGATCACCGTCAGTAACACAATCAACCCTTTGAAACTGTATTTTTTATTCACCTGATCTTTATTTTCTATGTTTTTCCAACACATCCATTTCATATTTTACTACCTGATGCGTTCTTTTACCACCTCGACAAAGCCCTTGAATGAAATCTGCTTTCCATTTTCATCCGTTATCTTCAAAATGTAGAAGTAGGTACCAGAAACCAATCCTTCAGCACCCCAATCGTTTTGGTAGTTTTTACGCTCAAATACCTGATCTCCCCATCGATTGACAATTACGAGCTCATTACTTACATAGCGTCTCAATCCAGGGATTTCAAAAGTATCGTTCGTCCTATCCCCATTTGGTGTAATGGTGTTTGGAATAAAGAACACTTTCAATCTGACTGGGACTGAAGCCAAATTGTCTGCAGGGCTCATTTCACGTTCCTTAGAAGAAACACTTGCAGTGTTTAGGAGGGTTTGCTCTTTTCCATCAGTAATCGGAGCAGCTTTGACTTTTAGTGTGATGTCCGTTGCCCCAGCGATAGGCATTTGGGTGATGTTCCAGGTAATTTCCTGGCCCTTTACCTGCGTGGTAACCGAGACTTGACTAGAAACCGAAGACACATAGCGTAAGCCTGCAGGAAGTTTATCTGTTACGACTACCGCAGTAGCTGAAGTCTTTCCTACATTTTCAACTCGGATGGTGTAGGTAAATTCATCCCCTTCAAACCAAACTGGTGCATCTACAAGTTTGGTTACCTTGAGATCAACAGGCTGGAATACCTCCACAATGACCATGGCTTCTCTACAATTGGTAGGATCCAACACATCACAGATCGTGTAAATCACCACATAAACCCCCTGGGCAGCACCTGCTGGAAGAATCAGATTTCCATCTTTGTCTACGATCACTCCGGTCAATCCCCCATTATTTTTTATGCTGATCACTACCTGAGAGGCCACAATTGGTTTGCCGTCCAAGGCATCGTTGGCCAACACATTTCCTGCAACCCCACCTGTAAGACCATTGACCTGATTTGACTGGAAATTATCAAGTCCGGCCACAAGGTCATTACCTGTTACCTTAATTTCCAAGGTCTGGGTAGGACAATTCGCGGTCTGTCCTGGAGCACATACCGGAATCGTGTAAGTGTAAGTTCCGGCTGCCGTAGCGGTAAAACTATAGGTACCATCAGTATTTACGGTCAGCGTGGCTCCAGACTGCTGGGCGGGCTGCCCATAAGTAGTACCCGCTGGGTTCGTATCGTTAGTAGAAAGATTACCAGCCTTCGGCACATTTGCCAAGGCGGTGTTTGTATCGTTCATCAAACTTGGTGCCGTCACCGTGATCACCAAGGATTGCGTAGGACAGTTCGCTGTTTGGCCTGGCGCACATACCGGGATGGTATAGGTGTAGGTACCTGCCGCCGTAGCGGTGAAGCTGTAGGTACCATCGGCATTTACCGTAAGCGTAGCTCCTGCCTGCTGGGCTGGCTGACCATAAGTTGTTCCCGCTGGGTTTGTGTCGTTGGTCGACAGATCACCCGTCTTTGGCACATTCGCAAAAGCCATGTTTGTGTCGTTGACTGGACTAGGTGCCGTCACCGTGATGGTTAGCGTCTGCGTAGGACAGTTCGCTGTCTGGCCTGGAGCACAAACTGGAATCGTATAGG
>JACCDW012016626.1_pt1 | contig 12224 bp, 8 predicted proteins | sample 7449781 | NCBI WGS metagenome assembly JACCDW01 (sample SAMN15323449, study PRJNA562643) | freshwater metagenome | isolation source: river surface water | place: USA:Blue River Watershed | collected 2017-08-18
AAAAAAGTGGCGGGCCGTGTACCCCTACACGACCCGCCTTTGCTTTCTTAGTTACCCCAAAACTCCCGCTAGGCGGGAGAAGTGTTCTTACAGGTCAGACAGAACTCAGGGGGGAAGGTTCCGTCAATCTTCACCGCGCGAATTTTGGACCTATTAGCGGCGCCGGGTACCCCCTTAAGCACGAGCGGGGGTGCTACGCGGGACGGCCTCCATGTTTTAACTTGCTCGCTTAAAGGTATTTATAAATAGGTTCGACCTGATTGCGCTGACTTTGCACGGTTCAGCTTCGTGAACCCCTTCGAAGCGCCCTTCACGGTTACCCGGCGTCGTTTTCTTCAGCGCTGTGCGGCTGCGGCCGCCGCCACCGGTCTCCCGATCTGGTTCGTGGAGAGACAATTAAGTGCGAATGAAGGCGGTCCCACCAAGGTGGCGGCAAACGATCGACCTGGGGTGGCGCTCGTAGGATGTGGTGGAATGGGGAAGGTAGACGCGCTGAACGCCGCGAACTACGGCGACATCGTGGCGGTGTGTGATGTCGACTCCGAACACGCGGCGGCGGCGGTGGCGAAGCTGACGGTGGAGGGCAAGGCCCCGCCGCGGATCTACCGTGATTTTCGGCAGATGCTGGAACGTTCCGATGTGCAGATCGTGCTGAACGGCACGCCGGACCATTGGCATACGTTGGTGAATTTGGGCGCCGTGCGGGCCGGCAAGGACGTGTACTCGGAAAAGCCTCTGACGCTCACGATCGACGAGGGGCGCCGATTGGTGGCGGAGACGCGCCAGCGGGGTCGCCTGATTCAGACCGGGACGCAGCAGCGGAGTTCACAGCGTTTCCGGATGGCGTGCGAGCTGGTGCGCAATGGGCGCATCGGTCGCCTTCAGGATGTGAAGGTTTGGCTGCCGGCCGGGCTGCGCGAGGGTCCTTTCTCCACTGCCACCGTGCCTTCGTCACTGGATTGGGATTTTTGGCAGGGTCAGGCGCCGCGCGTGGATTACGTGCCGGAGCGCGCCCATGTGAAGTTCCGGTTCTGGTACGATTATTCGGGCGGCACCACGACTGACTGGGGTGCGCACCACATCGACATCGCGTCGTGGGCCATCGGGCCGACCGCCCCCGTCCGCGTTGAGGCCACGCGTCTCGCGGAGCCGATCCCGGGCGGCTTCACCGCCGTGAGCGACTATCAGGTACGTTTCGTCTACGGTAAGGGGGTCCGTCTCACCGTCGCCACGACGCGCGATGACACGTTCTTCGGCGAGGTGGTTAACCCGCAGGGTCAGCGCAACGGCATCCGCTTCGAGGGCAGCAACGGCTGGATCTGGGTCAACCGCAGTGAAATCCGTGCGAGCGACATCGACCTGCTACGGACGCCGTTGGCGGCCGATGCGGAGCGGCTCTACGTCAGCACGGATCACATGGCGAACTTCGTGGACTGCGTCCGCACCCGGCGTGCCCCGATCTGCGACGTGGAGGTCGGTCACCGCTCCGCGACGGTTTGCCACTTGGGTACCATCGCCCTGCGCACGGGACGTACCCTGACGTGGGATCCGGAGGCGGGTCGCTTCACCGGCGAACACGCGGCCGAGGGCAACGCTCACGTCGCCCGCGAAATGCGCGCACCCTACGACTACAGCTTTGTCGCCTGACGCGTCCGTTGCGTAGCGGCGAGCGTGACCCGTTCGTTTTCGATTCATGACGATGGCCTCCGATTTCCTGTCCCGCCTCCCGCGGTTGCGAGAGCGACCGCGCGTGCTTGTGCGGCTGGGCGGCGCCGCGGTGGGCGCGCTCGCCTTGGTGGTCCAGGCTTTGCCGTCCGCTGCCGCCGCGTCGTCGTCGGTTGAAGCGGCTGAAACGGTGAGCCGCGCCGCCGTGGCCGTCTCCACACCCTCCGCTTCCCCATCTGTGCCGGGCGGTGGCGGTGCCGCGAGTGCTGCTGGCGTTGCCGAGGGTACGCTCGGTCGTGCGGCTCCGATCGCGATCACGGGCGAAGCGTTGCGAGCGGACCTGGAGGCGATGCTGCAGTCGCCCCGCTTCACGGGTGCTCAATGGGGCGTGAGCGTGGTGTCGCTCGCGACGGGTGAGGTCATCTTCGCTCACGGTGCGGAGCGTCGGATGAGTCCGGCGTCGAACACGAAACTGTTCACTGCTGCCTTGGCGCTCGACCGCCTCGGCGGTGCGAGCCGGCTGCAGACTCGGATTCTGGCGACCCGCGCCGCTGACGCCGCGGGTGTGTTGCGCGGCGACCTCGTGATCGCTGGACGTGGCGACCCCGGCTGGAACCCGCGTCGCACGGGGCAGTCGTGGAGTGAGACCTTTGCACCGATGATCGACGTACTGCGCCGTGCCGGAGTCCGGCGGATCACTGGCGACGTGATCGCGGATGGCACCTACCTGCGCGTGCCTCCGCACGGAGCGAGTTGGACGGCCGATGATCTCATGGAGGACTACGGCGCCGAGGTTTCCGGCGTCGTGCTCGATGAAAACTACGTCGAATGTGACGTGGCGCCAGGGGCTCAGGTCGGAGCCCGTGCGACCGTCGGGTGGCGGCAATCGGGGCATGGACTAACCTTGGACAACCGCGTTGTGACTGGCCCGGCCGAGAGTACCCCCTCATTGCGCGTGATGCGCTTGGCGGGCGAGACGGTGGTGCGCGTTTTCGGCACGATTCCGTTGGCCGCGAAGCCGCGCACGTTGGAAGCGACGGTACCGCGGCCGGCGGAGTGGTATGCGTCGGAGTTGGTGGTGGCGTTGCGGGCGGCCGGGATCGGCGTAGACGGGAAGTCGCGCGGCGTGCGCTGGCCGGAGACGCCGGAAGAACCCCGGGCGATGGTGACTCTCGGCGTCGTGGAGTCCGCGCCCGTCCGCGAATTGGTGCGGGTGATGATGAAGGATTCTCACAACCTCCGGGCGAGCTTGCTCTTCGATCTCGCGGGTGAGCTGACGCGCCTTCCGGAGACACCGGCGTGGCGGACCTCGGAGGAGTTGGGGGCGGCGGATCTCCAGGCGTTTCTGCGGGAGCGCGGAATTTCGGGGACGGAGGCGCTTTTGGAGGAAGGCTCCGGACTCTCGCGCAACAATTTGGTGAGTCCCGCGGTGATCGTGGCCTTGCTGCAGCGGATGGCGGAGCACCGCGAGGCCGCGGCGTGGCGTGATTCGCTGCCGGTGGCTGGAGTCGATGGTTCGCTGCGCTCGCGCTTCCGCGGAGGGCCGGCGGAAGGGCGCGTCTGGGCGAAGACCGGCACGCTCCGCTGGGCGCACTCGCTTTCGGGCTATGTCGACACGGTCGGCGGTGCGCGGCTGGCCTTCTCGGTGATGTTGAACCGCCATCGGGTCGAGCTGGGCGGGCCAGAAGCCCGGGCGGAGCTGGATGCGCTGGTCGAGCGGTTGGTCGCCTACGGCGGCCGCTGAGTAGGTCGGGTCCACCGCGTCGGTGGTCTCGCGAAGACGGCCTCCCGGCTCTTCGATTCGGGGATTGCGACGGCGGATCGGTCGCGCTGCGCTGCACGGATGAGCGGATCCGAACGACTCTCTTCCCTTGATGCGTTTCGCGGGGCGACGGTGGCAGCGATGCTGTTGGTGAACAACCCGGGTTCGTGGTCGCACGTCTATCCGCCGCTGCGGCATGCAGCGTGGCATGGCTGGACCTTCACGGACCTGATCTTCCCGTGCTTCCTGTGGATCGTGGGTCTATCGATGGCACTTTCCTTCGCGCGACGCGCTGACTCAGGCGGCGGAGTCGCGGGCGTGGGTCGGAGTGAGTCGGCCGATCGTGGCCGGGGGATCGCACGGCACATCTTCACCCGCTCGGCGATTCTCTTCGGCCTCGGACTCTTCCTTGCGGCCTTCCCGTTCGGACTTCTTGGAGACGCCTTTTCGCTTGGGACGTTGCGTATCCCGGGTGTCCTGCAGCGCATTGCGCTGTGCTTCCTGATCGCGAGTCCCTTCGTGCTCTACGGCTCATGGCGCGGGCAGGTACTCGCGGCGCTGGGTCTGCTGACGGCGTACGCGGGGCTGTTGCTGGGGGTGCCGGTACCCGGTTACGGACCGGGTGTGCTTGAGCCCATCGGCAACCTGCCCGGTTGGATCGATGCTCGCTTGCTGGCTGGGCATACGTGGTCCGGCGCGCCGGCTCCGGGTTTCGATCCCGAGGGCATTCTCTCCACGCTTCCAGCGATCGCCTCGACTTTGCTGGGCGCGGCGGCGGCGCCCTTGCTGCGCCTCTCGGTCAGTCCGGCACGACGGGCCGGAGCGTTCGTGGTGGGGGGAATCGGATTGGTGGCGGCCGGACTCGTCATGGAAAAACTGATACCGATCAACAAGAACCTTTGGACCCCCTCGTTCACGCTGCTCATGGCGGGCTGGTCGTCGTTGTTCTACGGCATCTTCTATGGCCTGATCGAAGCGGCGGGATGGCGCCGCTGGTCGGTGCCCTTCACGCTTTACGGCCGCAACGCGATTGCGGTCTATGTCTTCGCTGGCCTGTTGGCCCGGCTGCTGTACCTGATTCACTGGACGGGACCGGACGGTCGGGCCGTGACGCCGAAGCAAGTCCTTGCGGGAGGAATTACCTCCCTGCTCGGTGATGGCCCGCTGGCGTCACTCGTTTTTGCGATCGGGTTTGTCGGGGTGAGTTTTGGCTTTGCCTGGGTCCTGTGGAGGCGCCGCTGGTTCATCAAAGTGTAGGAAGAGCGGAAGACCCGATGGCGTTGGGTGGCGGGAGCGTGGTTCCGCCCCGAGCCCATCGCGGCCGCCTTCGACACGATTCATTTCGTGGAGTCCGCAGCGCGGCGGATCGGAAAACGTGGGTGTGGCTCGCGGACCGGGGAGAAAGCCGGACTCGCCAGCGACAGGTGCCGCGGGCACACTTGCGGTTCGGTGAAAGGGCGCGACCGTGTGTTCTCTCCCGAGTGATCCGTCATGTCTGCTCCATCGATCCCTGACTCCATCCTCCGAATCCCGGCGCGCACGCCTGAACTGGGTGCCCTGCTGGCGCGTTGGTGCGCGATCAACTCCGGCTCCGGTCACGGGGCGGGCTTGGAGCGGATGCGGCTCGCGCTTGCGGAGGCTTTTGCGGGCGCCTTTCCCGCGGCGGAAATTCGCATCCTCGCGTCGGACGCGCCCGGCCGTAATCCCGAAGGCGTAAAGTCACTCAGCATCCGACTGCGCCCGAACGCGCCGCGGCAGATCCTGCTCTGCGGCCATTACGACACCGTGTTTGAGGCGGATGATCCTTTCCAGACTTGCCGTTGGACGGATGCGGACACGCTGAACGCGCCGGGCGCGTCGGACATGAAGGGCGGAATCCTGACGATGCTCGCGGCGTTGGAGGCCTTTGAGGCGGCCCCGGGCGCGGAGGCCCTCGGTTGGGAAGTGCTGCTCACGCCCGATGAAGAGACCGGCTCGCACGGCACACGGGCGCTCTTTCTCGAGGCACGTCAGCGCCATGATTTCGGCTTGGTCTTCGAGCCGGCGCGGCCGAACGGCGACCTTGTCCACTCGCGCAAGGGCACGGGGGTCTTCGTGGCGGTGTGTCACGGTCGGGCCGCGCACGCGGCAAAGATCCCGAATGACGGCCGCAATGCGATCCTCGCGCTCGCGGAGTTCCTGCTCGCGGCGAGCCGGATCCCGGCGGAGCTGCCTGGCGTGCTCGTCAACGTCGGCAGCATCCGCGGCGGTTCTGCGGCAAGCAATGTCGTGCCGCACCTCGCGCAGGCTGAGATCGATGTGCGCGTCACGCGCCTCTCCGACCGCGAACCGCTACTTGCGCGACTGCAGGCGTTGGTAGACGGCGTGAACGCGCGCGATGGCTTTCGGTTGGAATTGAAGGGCGGCATGAATCGTCCTCCGAAGGAGTGCCTACCTCCTGAGGAGCAGGTGTTCGCGGCGTGGCAGGCGGCGGCGGCGGATCTTGGTCAACCGGCGTTCACGTGGGTCCACACGGGTGGTGCCTCCGACGGAAATTTCCTCTCGGCGGGCGGCCTGCCGAATCTCGATGGGGTGGGACCGATCGGCGATCAGTTGCACAGCGATCGGGAATTCTGCCGCGTGCCCACGGTGGCGTCGCGAGCGCAGTTGGCGGCGCTGGTGTTGCATCGCATCGCGGTGGGCGTGGTGCCGCTTCCGCCGCATCCGCGCACGGCTGCGAGTCGCTAACTGAACCGTCTGCAGCGATCCGTCCGACGACGTACGCCCCACTTGAGGCGGGGCTTTGTCATAGGGCGCGGTGGCGTCGATGCACGGCCGAGAGCGAGGGGCGCTCAGCCCGCCGGGAAAAGCGCACCGAGCACGGCGGTGCGGCGCGCCCCGGTCACGGCTGGCAGATTCCCCGTTTTTCCCTCGATGTGTCGGTAAGCGAGCCAGGCAAAGGCCATCGCTTCGACCCACGCTCCCGGAACGCCGCATGCGTCCGTGGCGTCGAGGCGCGACAACGGCAACGCGGCGCGAAGCGCGGCGACAAGGGCCGGGTTGCGCGCACCGCCGCCGCAGAGGAGCACCTCGGGGCCTGACATCCCCGGCAGGCGATGGATGGCGTCGGCGATCGTGGTGGCAGTCAGTGCCACCAACGTAGCCTGCACGTCCGCATCGCTCGTTCCGGCGGGGCGTGACGTCAGGCGCGACTCCAGCCACGCAGTCGAAAAGTACTCGGGCCCGGTGCTCTTCGGCGCCGGCTGGGCGAAGAACGGATCGTCGCGCAGGATGTCGAGCAGAGTTGGGTGGACGCGGCCCCGCAACGCGAGCGCTCCGTCGCGATCCATCGGCTCGCCGAGCACGCGCTGGCTCCAGCGATCCAGCAGCGTGTTGCCCGGGCCGGTGTCGAACCCGAAGACGGGGGCATCCCATCGCGCGGGTAAGGAGGTGAGATTGGCGATACCGCCGATGTTCACGATGACTCGGTCGCGTCCCGGGATCCGGAAGATTCCCTCGTGGAAGGCGGGCACGAGCGGTGCGCCCTGACCGCCAAGGGCGACGTCCTTGCGCCGCACGTCGGCCACGACGGGAATGCCGGTCTCGGCGGCGATCACATGAGGATCACCGATCTGGAGCGTGAACGGTGTGGCGAATCCCGGACGGTGGCGGATGGTTTGTCCGTGACTGCCGATGGCACGGATTGCGTGGGCCGGGAGGCCAGCACGATCGATCAGCTCGCGGATGGTTTGGGCGATGAAGCGACCGAGCGTGACATCGGCGACCCCGAGGCGGTCGATCTCGTTGTCGCCCGGGGTGGCAAGTGCGAGCAATGCCTGCCGCAGGTCGACGGGCAGCGCCCGACTGTGGGTAGCGACGAGGCTAGGCTCCGGGGAAAAGCGGACGATGACCGCGTCGATCGCGTCCATGCTGGTGCCCGAAAGGGTGCCGATGAAGAGATTGCTCATCGGTGGGAATGGCCCTGAGTCCGAGGAAATCGGCTCGCTTCCGGAGCCGGCTCGCGGCGCAATCGGACTAGGGTCATGCTCAACACCGAAACACCCAGTAGCCAGCACGTCGACTTGGATCTGTACCCGAGCGGTGCGCTCGTGTCGGCGCTGATTGAGGATCAATCGCGTGCGGCGGCGGCCGTGGCGGCGGCCGCGCCGGCGCTGGCGCGGGTCGTCGATGCGGCGGCGCCACGCTTGGGGGCAGGTGGGCGGCTTCTCTACGTGGGTGCGGGCACCTCGGGTCGCCTTGGGGTGCTCGACAGTGTGGAGCTGCTCCCGACGTTTTCGTGGCCGAGCGACCGCTCGATCGCGGTGATGGCGGGTGGACTCTCCGCGGTGTTCACGGCCGTGGAAGGCGCGGAGGACGACGCGACGCAGGGAGCGGCGGACCTGCGCGCGCACGCCCCGGGGCCAAAGGATGTCGTGCTGCTGCTCGCGGCGTCGGGCCAGACCCCTTACGTCCTCGGTGCGTTGGACGCCGCGCGGGCGGCGGGCGCCTTGACGGTCGGCATCGCGAACAATCCCGATTCGCCGCTCGCGACGCGTGCGGAAATCGGCGTGACCCTCGAAACGGGCAGCGAAGTGATTTCCGGGAGCACGCGCTTAAAGGCCGGCACCGCGCAGAAGATCGCCCTGAACGTCCTTTCCAGCGCGATCATGGTGCGCCTGCACAAGGTGTACGGGAATCTCATGGTCGACGTCATGCCGACGAACGTGAAGCTCCGCCGCCGGGCCCTCGCGTTGGTGCAGCGGGCAGCGGCGGCGGACGAGGCGGGGGCGGCGCAGGCGCTCGCCGCGTGCGGCGGGCACGTGAAGACCGCGATTGTCATGCTGCGCGGCGGGTGCAGCGCGGATGAGGCGCGGCGGCGGCTGGCCGCCGTGGATGGCAGCGTGCGGGCGGCGATCGCGCAACGCGGATGAGAACGACGGCTTTGGGCTGGGCGCTCGCCGCGGTGTTCCGTGCGGATCGACGGACGATTGCGGCACCGGCTCGGTCCGGTACGCGTGGATTGGCCACACTCGCGGTTTTACTCGTGGCGCTCCTGTGTGGAGTGGTGCGGGCGGAAGGCCTGACACCGGCGGAGATGCCACCCCCGGCGCCGCGGGAATTCCGCGCCGCGTGGATCGCGTCGGTCGCCAACATCGATTGGCCAAGCCGTCCGGGTCTCTCGGTGCGGGAGCTGCGGGCGGAGATGAAGACGCTGCTCGATACGGCGGCGGCGGTCGGCCTGAACGCGGTCATCCTGCAAGTCCGCCCGGCGGCCGATGCACTCTACGCTTCGCCCTTTGAACCCTGGTCGGAGTACCTAACCGGTGAGCAGGGCAAAGCGCCGGGATGGTTCTATGATCCGCTGACGGAGTGGGTGGCGGAGGCGCATGCGCGCGGCCTTGAACTGCATGCCTGGATTAACCCCTATCGCGCCCGTCATCCCTCGGCCAAAGGCCCGCTGGCGGCGGATCACCTCGCGAAGACGCGGCCCGACGTCGTTCGGCAGTACGGGGAGTTCCTATGGATGGATCCGGCCGAATTGACGGCGCAGCGACGCACGCTGGACGTCGCCGCGGATCTCGTGGCGCGTTACGACATCGATGGCCTGCACATCGACGACTACTTCTATCCCTACCCGATTGACGCGCCAGCGGGTGCGGCCGTGGCGGGCAAGCTCGACTTCCCCGACGACGGTGCGTGGCAGAGGTATCAGCGCAGTGGCGGCTCGCTTTCGCGGGCGGACTGGCGGCGCAGTCACGTCGACAAGCTCGTGCGCGACCTGTACGCGACCGTGCGGCGCGTGAAACCCTGGGTGCGCTTCGGGGTGAGCCCCTTTGGCATCGGCCGTCCGGATCTGCGACCGGCGGGCGTGGAAGGGTTCAGTCAATATGATCAACTTTACGCGAACGTGGAGCGGTGGATGGAGGAAGGCTGGATGGATTACTGTGTCCCGCAGCTTTATTGGCCGAGTGACCGGAAGGCGCAGCCCTTTGGGCTGCTGCTCGATTACTGGATCGGCCGCAACCTGAAGGGCCGGCACCTCTGGCCTGGGCTTTTCACCAGCTCGGTGGCGGAGACCCCGAAAGGCTGGGCGGCGGAAGAAATCGTGAATCAGGTAGCGCAGGCCCGACGGCGTGCGGCTGCGACGGGGCATATTCATTTTAGCATGATCGCCCTGCAGCAGGATCGACGAGGCGTGGCGACGCGTTTGCGGACGGAGACGTACGCGGAGCCAGCGCTGGTGCCCGCGACGCCGTGGCTCGGGACCCAAGTGCCGGAGGCGCCCCAGATTGTGGGGCGAAACCTGATGGGGCCGGGACTTGAGCGCTCGCTGCTCATCGCGCCTGGACTCGGGGCGGAAGTGGCCCGGTACGCGATCTGGCGCCGCGAGGCGGGGCAGTGGCGCTTTGCGGTGCAGCCGGCGCGGAACCGCGTGGTGTCCCTTGAGCCCCAGTCCGCCTTCGGGCGCGTCGATGCGGTGGTGGTCAGCGCGGTGGATCGCCTTGGCAATGAGAGCCCGCGCGTCACCGTGAGTTTACCCTGAGCGGATGACCTTCGCCCTGATATCCTTGTCGGTACCACCATGAACGCCCCTTCCGCCGCTGGATCCGCTCCCGCATCACCGCGCTCGAGCGCCGAGCGTTCCCCGTGGGGATGGATTCCCACGCTCTATTTTGGGCAAGGCATCCCGTACGTCGTCGTCATGACCCTCTCGGTCGTGATGTACAAGAACCTGAAGCTCTCGAATACCGAGATCGCGCTGTACACGAGCTGGCTGTACCTGCCGTGGGTGATCAAGCCGCTGTGGGCGCCCTTGGTCGACTTGCTGGGCACAAAGCGGCGCTGGATCGTGGGCATGCAGTTTCTCGTGGGTGCGGCGTTCGCGCTGGTGGCGTTGACCCTGCCGGCGGCTGATTTCTTTCGCTGGTCGCTCGCGGTGTTCTGGCTGCTGGCGTTCAGCTCGGCGACGCACGACATTGCGGCGGACGGCTTTTATCTGCTCGCGATGCCGCGGCACCAGCAGGCGGCGTTCGTCGGCGTGCGCAGCACCTTCTATCGTTTGGCGATGATCGCGGGGCAGGGAGGCTTGGTGTTCCTCGCCGGCCGCCTCCAGACGGCCTTGGGTGATGTCGCGCGGGCGTGGTCATGGGTCTTCATCGGCCTTGCCGGTGGCTTCGTGGTGTTGGCGGGGCTCCATGCGTTCGCGTTGCCGCGACCGGCGGCGGATCGGCGCGCTCCGGTGGCGGCGCGGAATCTTATGCGGGAGTTCGTCGCGGTCTTCGCCGCCTTCTTCCGCAAGCCGGAGCTAGGCGTGATCCTGGCGTTTCTGCTCCTGTATCGCTTCGGCGAGGCGCAGTTACTGAAACTCGTGACGCCCTTCCTGCTCGATGCGCGGGACCGTGGTGGACTGGGACTCTCGACGGAGGCGGTGGGAATCGTTTACGGCACGATCGGCGTGATTGCGCTCACGCTCGGCGGACTGCTGGGCGGCTGGATGATTTCGCGGCATGGCCTGCGCCGCATGCTCTGGCCGATGCTGCTCGCGACCCACGTCCCGAACCTCGTCTTCGTCGTGCTGGCCTCCCTGCAACCGGAGAATTTGGCGCTGGTCGCGGCGGCGCTCGCGACCGAGCAGTTTGGCTACGGCTTCGGTTTCACCGCTTACATGGTTTACATGATGCGCGTGGCGGAAGGAGAGCACCAGACGGCGCACTATTCCCTGTGCACTGGTTTCATGGCGCTCGGCATGATGCTGCCCGGCATGGCGGCCGGTTGGATTGAGGACCAGATCGGCTATCGCGCTTTCTTCATCTGGGTCTGCCTCGCGACCCTGCCGTCGTTCTTGGTCGCGGCACGCCTGCGGATCGACCCGAATTACGGACGCAAGGTGACTCCCGGAGCGTGACGCCGAACGGCGACTAACGCGTGGCGCTCAGCGGCGCCCGAGCAACTGGCGGGCGCCGTTGATCACGCGGTCCCACTGCAGGGCGGGACCCGGATCGACCTTGTTGGTCTGGATGTGGAAGTGCCCGAGCACGCCCTGGTACGCGCGAAGCTCGTCGTCGGGTAGCTTGCGCGTGACGAGTGCCCCCGAGGCGTCTCTCGGATAGTCGCAGGTGATCTTGGGAAAAACGGTACAGAGTGCGGCGGTGAGTTTCACCAGCGCCTCGTATTGCTGCGGGGTCAGATCGTACTGGGTGAGCGCGTCGCCTTGGATTTCGCCCGTGACGGGATCGGCCCGGTCGGGGCGGCCGACAAATCCCGGAGTGCGCACGGCGCTGGTGCCGAGTTCCGGCGGAACGGTGAGGACCGTACCCTTGGCATCGCGGCCGTACCAGCGGGCGAACGGATGCTTCTCCGTGGCGCGGTAGGCGCCCATGTTCGCGATCTCAATGCCGATGGAGCGGTCGTTAGACGTCGTGGCGTGCCAGGCGCGCTCTTTTAGATCGAGAGTCTGGTAGATCGTCCCATCGACATCTAACATGAAATGCACGCTCAGTCCGCGTTGATCGTGGAGCACATCGAAGCAGGCCTTGCTGATGCCGCAGACGTCGTAGTGGAGGACGAACTGATCGACCACGCGTTGGAGCGTTGGCAGATCCCAGCCGCCGCCGCGGACGCGCTCGATCTCTGCGGGCGTGAGATTGGCCTGCCGCAGCCCGTAGCGGTTGGGCGTACGCACGGCCGGTGCGGCGGCGCGCGTGGCTTCCCAGCTACTTTCGGCGAGCGGGACGAGACGACGCTCGGCGCGATAGGCATCGTAGCCACCCGGATCCAACCACGTTACGACCGGTGTCCCGATGTGAAAGGGCTGACC
>JACCDW010101200.1_pt1 | contig 12223 bp, 12 predicted proteins | sample 7449781 | NCBI WGS metagenome assembly JACCDW01 (sample SAMN15323449, study PRJNA562643) | freshwater metagenome | isolation source: river surface water | place: USA:Blue River Watershed | collected 2017-08-18
ATAGCATTGCCTGTAATTACATTATCAGATATTGAAAAGTATTTTGACTATTTAGGCAAAATTGGAGGAGTGTTCCCTGAGTAATAATTCTTGAAGGATTTATTCAAAACAGTGGCAAAAGGAAATTATAATTTTAATAAAAACAAAAAACCTCCTGAAATATTCTCTCAGGAGGTTTTTTTTATGCCGAAGAACAATAATTTTTAATTCTTCATTCTTAATTCTTAATCATCAATGTTCGCTCGCGAACATTGATTAAAGCTCTCTATTTCCATCGAAGTTTTCTAACAACTCCGCAACGCGGCTTAAGAAACGTCCACCTAATGCGCCATCCACAATACGGTGATCGTAGCTCATGCTCAACATCATCATATGACGAATAGCAATCACATCGCCTTGCGGTGTTTCTAATACCACTGGCTTTTTCTTAATGCTACCTACCGCCATAATCGCCACCTGAGGTTGGTTGATGATTGGTGTACCCATCAAGCTACCAAAGCTTCCTACGTTCGTTAAAGTGAAAGTACCGTCTTGAATTTGTTCAGGCTTCAACGCATTGTTACGTCCTGCTGTCGCCAAACGATTTACCTCTTTCGTCAAGCCAATCAAATTGCGTTGATCCGCATTTTTGATAACAGGAACGATCAAGTTACCGCTAGGAGTTGCTGTTGCCATACCCACGTTGATGTCCTTCTTAAGGATGATACGCGTACCATCCACGCTAGCATTAACGCCAGGGAATTCTTTCAAGGCTTTAGCAACCGCTTCTACAAATACCGGTGTATACGTGATTTTCTCACCTTCACGCTTTTCAAATGATTTTTTAATACGCTCGCGCCACAATACTAAGTTTGTTACATCCGCCTCCGCAAATGAAGTTACGTGCGGCGAGGTAGCCTTACTACGTACCATATGGTCGGCAATCAACTTACGCATGCGATCCATTTCCACCACCTCTACATTGCCTGTTATCGGTGCAGGAGCTGGTGCTGCTGCTGGCGTTTCTGCCACAGGTGCTGCCGCTACTGGAGCCGCTGCTACAGGTGCAGGAGCTGCTGCCGGTGCCGCTGTGCCACGCTTGCTGATATAATTCAAAATATCCGACTTCGATACACGACCGTCTTTACCTGTTCCAGGGATGTTTTCTAGCTCTTGCATAGAAATACCTTCCTGACGGGCGATATTCAATACTAAAGGAGAATAGAAACGATTGCCACCTACTACTGCAGGCGCTGCATTCGCTACCGGAGCCGCAGGTACAAATGGTACCGTTGTTGCTGCCGGAGCAGGTGCTGCTACTGGCGCTGCTGCCGCTACCGGAGCAGGACTTGCCACCGCTCCCGCTGCTGAGTCGATGACCGCAATCACCTTACCAACAGGAACGACATCGTTCTCGTTAAAAAGAATCTCCACCAAGGTGCCAGCGCCTGTACTAGGTACTTCGCTATCCACTTTGTCGGTGGCGATATCTAAAATCATTTCGTCCATTGCTACCTGATCACCTACCTTCTTCTTCCATTTCAAAATGGTAGCTTCCATGATACTTTCGCCCATTTTAGGCATTACTAACTCGTGACGTGCCATAACTTTGATTTTCGAACGGCGAAAATACGAAAAAAGACGGATATCTTTGCCTCCAATGGAAAACAGCAATTTCGTCGATTACGTAAAGATATTTTTTCGCAGCGGCGCGGGTGGTGCAGGCTCTGTCCACTTTCATAAAGACAAATTTACCCGTAAGGGTGGACCCGATGGTGGGGATGGTGGCCGTGGTGCAAATATCATCCTTCGTGGTAATGCACAACTATGGACATTACTCCACTTAAAATATAAGAAACATATCTTCGCTCCGGATGGTGCCAACGGCGCAGGAGAGCTTTGCACAGGGCTTTCTGGGCAAGATGTGATACTCGATGTTCCACTCGGAACAGTAGCACGTGACTTCGAAACAGGTAAAATTGAGTTCGAAATCACTGAAGATGGAGAAGAGAAAGTACTCCTTTATGGAGGTCGTGGAGGAAAAGGAAACGCACACTTTAAGTCGCCTACCCGTCAAACCCCACGCTTCGCTCAACCCGGAGAACCTCGCATAGAATCCACTAAAATTCTTGAATTAAAGGTCTTGGCCGACGTAGGCTTGGTAGGCTTCCCGAACGCCGGAAAGTCGACCCTATTGTCAAAAATCACCGCTGCAAAGCCTGTAATCGCTGATTATCCTTTCACTACATTGACGCCTCAGCTCGGAATTGTACAACATCGTGGACATCAGACCTTCATCATGGCCGATATCCCTGGAATCATCGAAGGAGCTTCTGAAGGAAAAGGTTTAGGAATACGCTTCTTGCGTCATATCGAGCGCAACTCAGTATTATTATTCATGGTCGCTGCCGACGATAATGATATCAAAGCAACTTTGAAGATCTTGAAGAATGAGTTGAAGAAGTATAATAAAGAGCTAATGCATAAACAGCACGTCTTGGCGATTACGAAATCGGATCTGCTCGATGAAGAGTTGAAGAAGCTCATCAAAAAGACATTGCCAAAGAAAATTCCTGTGGTTTTCATCTCTTCTTATCTAGGCGAAGGACTGCAAGAATTGAAGGATGTTTTGTGGCAAGAATTGAATAAATGAGAAAATATCGCGGCGCCAATTACGGACTAATCAATTGGGTGATTGTAATCGCTCTAGCATTGACATGGGGAACTTCTTTCGTGTTAATCAAACATTCCTTAATGGGCTTAGAACGCTTTGAGGTAGCAAGTTTGCGTATCGTAATAACAATGACGGTTTTGCTGCCATTTGTGTTTATCTATCGTAGACGCGTGACACGTGCGAGATACCCACTGCTCTTTTTAAGTGGCTTCTTAGGAAGTGGTTTGCCTGCTTATTTGTTTGCCACTGCACAACAACATCTACCAAGTTCTATCGCTGGCGTATTAAATGCCTTAACACCCGTATGGGCCCTCGTTTTAGGGATACTCATCTTCCGACATAAAACACATCTCTTGCAAGTGCTCGGTGTAGTCTTAGGCTTTTTCGGCGCGATGTTTTTGATCGCGAATGGCAAATTGCAATTAGATTGGGAGCATCTTCAATATGCCTTCTACATTATCATTGCTACCGCTTGTTACGGAGCGAATTTAAACCTGGTTCGTTCCAAGTTATCACACGTACCACCCATCGCTATTGTCGCTTATGCGTTCTTATTGATTGGTATTCCGGCCTTGATCATTTTAATTAGCACCGGCTTCTTTCAACGCATCGGTTCTGCCCCTGCCGCTCAACATGCAATGCTTTACATTAGTGTTTTGGCGATCGTAGGGACTGCCGGCGCCTCTGTAGTTTTCTACATGCTCGTGCAAAGAACTTCTACTTTGTTTGGGGCCATGACAACCTACTTAATACCTGTCGTAGCCGTTTTTTGGGGATTATTTGACGGAGAATCCGTCGGATGGTCACATGCCATCGGTTTAGCCCTTGTATTGATGGGCGTTTATTTTGCTACTAGAAAGAAGATTAAAGAAAAGCCTGTAAGCGAAACTCCGCTTGCGAAATAAAAGGATAGCCCCGCTCCTCCTGTAAATGCTTTGCTAAATATTCCTGTTCTACCTGACCAGGAGTGGGAACGTAAATAGCATGTTTGCAACCTAACACATCCAAATCCATGATCGTACTATAGCCACTACGAACTACCAAGGAATCGCAATTTGTATAGATAGATGCCATCTCTTCACTATCTGCGAAGTCGATGATTTCTAAATTAGCTGGTAACACTTCTTGTATTTTAGAGAGATGTGCGTTGCCGCGAACTAATAAAAATTTATAGTGAGCCGTGTCATTCAAAGCATTTATTTGTTCTATAATTTGTTGCTCAAAAATACTTCGCTGTGGCTCTGGTCCGCTCAATACAAAACTCATTTTTTTGTGCAAAGCCTCATTCCGTTCGCTTGCTTTCATTCGACTCAAAGGTCCTATGAATCGAGTATTTGTGCTTAGCTTCGCTTTATGAGACAATGCTCCACTTAAATTGTCGTGCGCGGCAAAGTCAGGAATCCAACACGCATCATACTTTCGAATACACCATTGTATAAAACCATTCGTCAGCGGACTCATCCATTGCCAAATTCGTGGCAACGGCAATTGTAATTGATGCGTAATGAAAATAGAATAACAGTTTTTATTGAAAAGTCCATAACGATTGTCGGAAATGACAACATCCAGATTTTCGCTAATCCGAATTTTTTCTAAAGCCTTATGTTCGCTATAGATAGAAAAGAGAAAGGAAGGCAATTGTTTCAAAAGTATCCACCAGAGCCACTTTGGATCGTTACTATAACGAATAGCTTTTCCCGGCAGACGTAATAAAGGTAATTGCGGATATAAACGGGCAAGGACTTCAAACGCGTTTCCATCAGCAGCGAGAATCACTTCATTTTCCAAACGCACTAAGTCGTCAATAATCGGGACACAACGGGTTGCATGACCAATACCCCAATCTAATGGAGCGACCAAAACGCGTTTTCGTTTTGGTAAAAGTGTAGAAAGTAGTGTGTCTTGCAATGGCTAAAATTCTATTTTAAAAATACGCATTTCCAACAAGAGTATAAAATCAAAGCGATTGGCTGTCTTTGACGAACAAATTGACGAATGGTGTGTTTTGTTAGTATGGAATTATCTCAACTAGATATTGATCGTGTAATACAAATGGCCTGGGAGGATAGAACTCCTTTCGAAGCGATTTTTATTCAATTCAAATTGACGGAAGCAGATACGATTCAGTTGATGCGAAAGAATCTCAAAAGATCATCGTTTAACCTATGGCGGAAAAGAGTGAACACGGGAGTAAGTCAGAAACATATGAAGCGTAGAGATCCCGATATCCTGCGATTTAAGTGCAGCCGTCAACGAACGATTACTTTAAATAAAATTAGCAAACGATGAGCAAAGAAATGAAAGTGATATTGGCGGAGGAGTTGAAAAGCTATACACGTTTTTATCGTGGGAATTTGGTGAACTGCTTGACAGGTGCCAAGCCTGCTTTCTTAGCAGGATCAAAGAGTGAAGCAGGAAACTCTAACCTAGCGCTTTTTACGAATGTGTTTCACCTTGGTGCAGATCCAGCTTTGATTGGGTATGTGCAACGTCCGGTAGGGCAGAGTGGGGATACGTTTAGAAATATAGAGGCCAATAAATATTTCACCTTGAATGTAGTTACTGCAGAGATTGCTGCAGCGGCGCATCAGACGAGTGCTCGTTACGCGAGCGAGGTTTCTGAATTTCAAGCTTGTCATCTAACGGAGGAATATGTCGATGGTTTTTTTGCGCCAGCCGTGAAGGAAAGTCCATTGCAAATAGGTTTGAGCCTATTCCAAGTTGTGCCAATGGAAATCAATGATACGAAATTAGTGATAGCAAAAGTGGAGTGGATTCGACTACAAAAAGAATTAATCTTGGAAGATGGCAATCTTGATTTTTCTAGCATACAAGCCATGAATGTTTTGGGTTTAGAAAATTATTATCAGGCTGCATTTGATTCGCATCGCCCTTACGCAAAAGTATGATGAGTGAAATTTTAAGCTTTGCCCAGCTGATGGAAAAGGTCGATGCAATCGACCCTATAGCCTATGCGCAAACACGCAATTTTACCAACGGCTCCGTTACCAAACTCTCACCCTATATCAGTCGCGGGATCCTTAGCACGAATCAAGTAGCAACACGATTGTTTCAAAAAGGATATAGTATGAAAGTGCTAGAACCTTTATTGAAAGAGCTATTGTGGCGAGATTATTTTCAGCGCTTGGGTCAGGTTTATTCCCAAGAATGGGATACTCCAATGGAAAGTGAAGTTCCTGCTTTTCTACTAGATGCGAGTTCAGAAGTACAAGCAGTGGATCATAGTATCAAAGAATTGGAGCAGAGTGGATACATGCATAATCACGTGCGCATGTATCTTGCTTCCATTACCTTGAATGTCGCTAAACATCACTATAATGGACCAGCCAAGTGGTTGTTCTATCATTTACTCGATGGCGATTTCGCCAGTAATACTGCTTCTTGGTTGTGGGTGAATGGAGATCGTGGCAAGAAAAAGTACTGGGCTAATCAAGAAAATATTAATTATTATACACATTCGTTTCAAGTCGATTCTTTCTTGAATTTATCATATGAAGAGCTGCCTGAAATACCTTCTCCAAAGCATTTGGAAAAGATGATTGCATGGCAACCTATTGTTAATCTTCCAAAGAGTGATGACTTGCTGTTAGACGAAAATTTGGATTGTCTTTTTTATACGCCTTATAACCTCGATCCGAATTGGCATAAAGACGAAGTATTTAATCGAATCCTTTGGCTCCAGCCTTCTTATTTCAAGCGTTGGCCTTGTTCGGATAACGTAATACGTTTTATACTCAACAATGCTCGTCAGATAGCAGGTTTGCAAGTATTCATCGGGGAGCTAGAAGATTTGCAACAAGTGATGAAGACGAAGAGAAAATGGCTAATGAAAGAACATCCGCTTTTCAAATTTGGTGCTTTCGAATATGAAGAGCGTGATTGGATTGTTCCTGCGCTGCAAGGTGAATTTCCTTCTTTTTTTAATTATTGGAACAAAGTTTCAAAAGTATTAAGTCGATGAAGAACATCAAGAAAGAGTTTTTACCAGAAAAGGTCTGTTTAGTTTGCAATCGACCCTTTACCTGGCGCAAGAAGTGGGAGAAATGTTGGGACGAAGTTAAGTACTGTAGCGACGGCTGCCGTAAGAAGCGTGGCTCAAATTCTTAATGTAAGTCAATTGTTTTTGTAGTAAGGAATTCTATTTTCGTAGTCTTAATTTTTCTATATGTCTAAGTTCGTTTATCATGCGGCGGATTCTCGTGGGAATGCCGATCACGGTTGGTTGCATTCGCGTCATACATTTAGTTTCGCTGGATATTATGAGCCTACTAGGATGCATTTCGGCGCATTGCGTGTATTGAATGATGATTTTGTTGCGCCAGGAATGGGCTTCGGTACGCATCCGCACGACAATATGGAAATCATCAGTATCCCTTTAGAAGGAGATTTGGAGCACCGAGATAGCATGGGTAATGGAACCGTTATCCGTCATGGCGATATTCAAGTAATGTCTGCCGGTACAGGCATTCGTCATTCGGAGTACAATAAGAATAAAGATAAGCCAGTGAAGTTCTTGCAGATTTGGGTTTTTCCGAATAAAAAGAATGTCACTCCGCGCTATGATCAATTGACCTTGAAATTAGAAGATCGAGTGAATCGCTTGCAACAAGTATTGTCTCCAAATGCAGCGGATGAGGGTGTTTGGATACAGCAAGATGCGTGGTTTCATATGGGACGATTCGAAGAGAATGTGGAAGTGAATTATTCCATTCATAAAGCAGGTAATGGCGTTTACTGTTTTGTATTAGAAGGAAGCTTTGAAATTGAAGGACAAAAGCTTCAAAAGCGCGATGGATTCGGTATTTCCGAACTTAGTAGTTTTCAAATTAAAGCATTAAGTAGTGATAGTGAACTGCTACTAATGGAGGTACCTATGGCATAGCCTTTGTTTATGTTTAGTGATAGAAAAGTAGTAATTTAGGGCTACGAAATAAACTGCATTTGCATTTTATGGGTAAACGCTAAAGTATTCTCTTTTATGTCTAAGTTATCAATCGTAATCCCTGCCTATAATGAGGGTGCCACCATTCATCTTATTTTGGATAAGATAAAGGCTGTGCAATTGATTAACGGAATTGAGAAAGAGATTATTATTGTCAATGATTGCTCTAAAGATAATACGGAGGAATCTATACAGAATTATATCGCAAGTAACTCCTCTTTGAACATTCGTTATTTAAAGCATGAAGTAAATAAAGGTAAAGGCGCTGCCTTGCATACCGGTATTAAAAGTGCAACAGGCGATTATACCATTATTCAGGATGCAGATTTAGAATATGATCCGGCGGAATATAATATCCTTTTAAAGCCAATAATGGACGGATTCGCCGATATCGTTTACGGTTCTCGTTTCATCGGAGGTAAGCCTCATCGTATTTTATTTTTCTGGCATACCATTGGTAATCGCTTCTTAACGTTCATGTCGAATATGTTCACCAATCTGAATTTAACAGATATGGAAACATGTTATAAATTGTTCAAGACAGAGATGATTCAGAACATTTCGCTTTTAGAAAATCGTTTTGGATTCGAACCTGAGATTACTGCTAAAATATCGCGTATACCAAATATTCGCATTTATGAGGTCGGAATCTCCTATTATGGAAGAACCTATGCGGAAGGTAAAAAAATTGGTTGGAAGGATGGTTTTCGCGCCCTCTACTGTATTACCAAATATGGTCTCTTTAAGAAATAGAAATCTAATATTCTTCTAGTAAAATTCCTTCAACAGCTAGGTGGTCGGAAAGCCACAAGCCATTACGGCGACGTTGTTCTATGGTTTTAATACCAGCTTTAGAGAAGTTGTGATAGAAAATAAAATCAATCCTTTTTCTAGGAGCTTGTGTCGTGTCGAATGCATTGAAAGTGCCCTTAGCTATCCCATCAAATGCTTGTGCAAGCTGTAGTCTCTCCTTTAAAAGTTGAATAGATTCATCGCTCTCTTCGGCATTGAAATCACCGCATAAAATTGTTTGCGAACTTTCTATCCAAGGCTTTTGATCAAGTAGGTCAAGTATTATTTCTGCTGAATGTTTTCGTGCAATTATGCCAATATGGTCGAAGTGCGTATTGAAAACTGTAAGGAATTTATCCGTTTTACGATCATACAAATAAACCACTGTAACAATACGATTGCACGCCGCGTCCCATCCTCGCGATACGGTATCCCTTCTCGGAGAAAGCCAGTACGTTCCAGCATTCATTAATTTGTATCGATGCATATTGTAAAAAATAGGGGAGTATTCGCCGCCAGTCTTTCCATCATCTCGCCCAATACCATAATAGGCAAAATCTCTTCCTAAACTATCTTGTAGAAAATTCACTTGTGTTACCAAAGCCTCTTGAAAACAATAAAGGTCGCATTGCTCTTGCTTCAAGCACTGTAGCAATTCTTCCTTGCGCTTATTCCACGCGTTTTCACCGTCGTTATAATTGTCGTAGCGAAGATTGAAGCTAATGACTCTAGTCTCTACAAACTGTGACGTATTGATTTGGTCTGTCTGTTTGGTATGCGTATTTGGTACTAAAAAATCAATATAGGTAGAATCTTGTGCAAAGCAGTGCTGTAAGAGTAGAAGTATAAATAACAAAAGGTTTGTTGAAATTGCTTTCATACTTCTTTCTGCTGTTTACTTTAAAAGCGCCGCCATTTTCTTCGCAATAAATTTCGCTGCAAATTTCGGCATCAAACGATATAAGATATCTAGAAAACTTGAATCCGGACCAACACAAACTCTAAATTTATTAGTTTCCATTGCATCTAAAATTAGTTTGGCTGCTTTATCGGGATCAAGTGCTTTGAATGAGCTGTTTTCCGCACTTGCACCGCCAGGGATTGCAACACCTGAATTGGCTGTGATGTTAGTCGCAATTGCTCCGGGAAATACAATGGTTACGCGTACGCTAGTGTTCATTAATTCAGCCCATAAGCCTTCTGTAAATAATTTCACCGCTGCTTTCGACGCGCCATAAACGCTTTGTCCAGGTACCGGTAAAAAACCTCCCATGCTTGAGATGTTCACGATATGTCCTTCCAAACGCGATTGTAGTTCAGGCAAGTACGTCTTCGTCATATACAACATCCCATAAAAGTTGATATTCATTACGCGCTCTATCGCCGCATATTCAAGTTCCGCTATTTTTACAAAAGGCTGTATTATCCCAGCATTATTAATCAAGCCATCCACCGCTCCGTGAGCTGCTTTGATTTCCTCCAAACTCGCCTCTACCGCTGCACGATTCGTAATATCCACAAGATGCGTCGTCAAACGCTCTGCATATTTCGCTGCCTTTTCTTTGGTCTCTGCTAAAAGCGTAGCATTAATATCGACAGCCGCTACTTTAGCACCACGCTCCAATAAATTCAATACCAAAGCACGACCAATGCCTCCCCCTGCTCCCGTAACTACAATACTTCTGTTTTGTACTAACATAACGCTATTTTAATTATTCATTATTTACCATTCACTATTCATTATTCATTATTCATCATTCATCATTCATCATTCATCATTCACTCTTCCTCTTCCACACCGGTACCGTAGAACAAGGCTCTCCATAAAAAATACTCTTCGCCACCATACGTAAATGATTCGTCACTTCTAAATAAGCACCAACAGGCACCTCTTTATCGCCACAGCCTTTTACAACGACGCGCTGTCCATCATACACCTTCCAATCTAGTTTGCCTAACACTTCGTGATAATAGGTATTTAACATCTCCTCTTTGGTTCCGAAAAACACATTCGAAGAAATGCCTGATAAATAGCTTGCTGCTAGCATAAAAGCCCAGTGCGGTATGATTGCGTCAGCAGAGCAGTAAACGTTGGTCCAGGTGCCTTGAAAGGGCGTAAAATCAAATTCTTTTAGAGCAGCACGGTAGTCCTTCTCACGCAAAATCAATCCCTGAAATAGGAAAGGTGCCAGATCGAACGTTTTTAGCTCTTCCTTCGGAAAGAAATCCTCAAGATTAAACGTAAGGATTCCGCTTTCCTCTACCTTATTGACAAATGTGTTCTCCATATACTAAAATTAAAAAGGGCTGTATGCAAAGTTAAGCATACAGCCCTTCTATTGTGCGCGCACTAAGACGCTAATTTGTTAAAAGAAATTACTTCTGTTATCCGTTACTGTAAATTGACGCTTCAAAGCAGCTGGTAATTGTTGTTCCAAATTGCTGGTTGCTTGCATTTTAACTGACACATCAATCATGTTGTAGTCTGTTGTAGCAGGAGCAACTTTCAATGCACCAGTTTGAATGATAAATACCGCTTGTGTACCCTTAATAGGTGCAGAAACCTTGCTAGTATATTTACCGCTGAACGCTGTTCCCATCATAGCGAATTCAGGACCGAATCCAGGAATGAATGGATTGTAAATGTTTGCGTCCATTGCACGATGAATCGTATCACCGATTGCTTGACCAATTGAAGCTAAGTCTGTTTTACCTGCAATTTTGCTTTGAATATCTTTAATAATCATTGCAGCCTTCTTCTCACGAATCACCTCTTGCGTGATTTCATTACGAACTTGATCTAAGCTAGCTGTTCCTTCTTTATTGATGGAAACCAATTTAGCTACAATCAACTTGTCATCTAAACGGTATGTACCAGAAACGTTACCTACTTCTGCTTGATAACTCCATTTAACTACATCACGTGCAGAAGCGAATCCTGGGATACTACGATCGTTTTCACGAATTGGTTCCGCTACACGCTTCATCAAATTCATTTTAATCGCAGCTGTATCAAATAAGGCAGCTGTATTATTGCTCGCAGCAAATTGATTGGCCATGGCATAAACTGCTTTTTCTGTAGATTGACTAGGTTTCAAGCTCTTTGAAACGACAAACAATTTTACAGCAGGTTTACCGCCTTTTTGGTCTGTCACCTGAATCAAGTGAACACCATATTGCGTACGTACCTTAACTAATGAACCAGTGCTTCCTTCGAAACAAGCATCGTTAAATTCAGGAACCATTTTACCTTCAGTGAAGTAGCCTAAGTCACCACCTTTCACTTTGCTACCTTGATCCATTGAATACTTCATCGCCATCGCTGCGAAGTCAGCACCACCTTTCACCGCTTTCATAATAGAATCAATACGACGGTTGGCAGCACTTGTATCTCCTTGTGCGGCAATTAAAATATGACGTGCACGAACTGAATCAGCAACATTCTTTGCTGCATAGATTTTCGCAATCTTCATCATGCCATTGTCGATATAAGGACCAAAAACACTTTTAACAGATTTGCCAAAAGCTGAATCTGCAATTAACATGTTCATATTTTCACGCTTAACGAATCCTACATTTAATGGCTCCTCAGAGTTTGCATACACAAACGCAGAGTCATTGGTAGAAGAGCGGAACAGAGGCAATAAAGTCACAAATTGCTTACGTACACGATCAGAATCTTCTTTAGAAGCCTTCATATCGAATACCACGTATTCTAATTTACGAGTCTCGTCAATGTTTTGATAGTTAGCAGCATGCTCACTCAAGTATTTGTTTAACTCTTCGTCAGTAGGCTTTACTTTATCATCGCTGAT
>JACCDW010444013.1_pt1 | contig 12221 bp, 11 predicted proteins | sample 7449781 | NCBI WGS metagenome assembly JACCDW01 (sample SAMN15323449, study PRJNA562643) | freshwater metagenome | isolation source: river surface water | place: USA:Blue River Watershed | collected 2017-08-18
ACCTCGTAAAACCGCAGAAAACAAAGTAACTGCAAACGACGAACGTTTCGCACTCGCCGCTTAAACACCGGTGAGCCTTGCAACGGTTGGCCTATGGGCCGGGCCAGGGTGGCGCAAGCTGTCCTGGCTGCAAGGGAATGCACATAGGCTGGCTGCCACCGGTGCACCTTCGGTGGCGGCGAGATTCAAGGGTGCTGGCGCCTTGAGCAGCGTGCCGCTGCGCGGCTCAAGGGGCGAGATTCAAACCAGACGGCTACACATGTAGAACTGCGCGGGAATGGCTTGCGGACGGGGGTTCAATTCCCCCCAGCTCCACCACTCTTGCGGGGTTTGGGCTCTGAGCTCAGCCCCGCACCTCATACACCCCCAGCTTGCGGTGCAGAGGTGACTCATCCGCGATGAACAAGAAGGCGGGCTCGCTGGCAGAGCGATTGCTCAGCGACACCGCCTCATAGCCCGGGGTGCAGCAGGTATCGGCCTCGGCCAAGGTGAAGCGGTGTGCGTGGGTCGCCTCGCTTGCGGATACGGCCGCTGACGTGGCAGCAGAAACCGCCACCTCCACCTCCCCTTCAATGGCATGAAACACCTGTGAAGGCGAGCGCGCCGGCAGGCGCAGTGTTTGCCCGGGGCGCAGCATCAGGGCGTAATAGCCCAGGTTGTTCTGCACATCGCGCCCGGTGTCGGGATTCACATAGCTCACCTGCACGCACTCCAGGGAGGGCTGGCTGTTGGCCAAGGCCACCAGGGCCGCGCGGGCGTCCTGCCAGGGGTAGCGCAGCATGGGGTAGTCCTCACGGCCGCGTTCGAAGTAGGGCGTGGGCACCACGCCGCCTCGTGCGTACACCTCGTCACCGCGGCAAGGCTTCACATCTTGGCGCTCGCCTTCGATCGCGTACGACACTTCGGCGTAGTACATCAGGGGCAGGTCCAACACGTCCAGCCACACCACGGGTTCGCTGCCGCTGTGTTCGTGTTCATGCCACTGCCCCGTGGGCGTGAGAATCAAGTCACCGCGCTCCATGGGGCACTTTTCGCCGTGCACGGTGGTGGTGGCGCCACGGCCCTCCACGATCATGCGCACCGCATTGGGCGTGTGCCGGTGGGCGGGGGCCCACTCCTGGGGCAGCAGCAGCTGCATGCCCAGGTACATGGCGGGGCTGGCCTTCATGTTCTCCAGGCCGTGCCCCGGGTTGGCCAGCACCAGCACGCGCCGCTCGGCCTTGTGCATGGGCGTGAGCTCACCTGCGCGCATCAGCAGGGGCCTGAGCGTGGCGTAGGGCCAGTGCGTGGGCTTGGTGTGGCGGCTGGGCACCTTGGGCGGCAGCACCGCGCGCAGGTTGGGCCACAGCGGCACCAGGTTCAAACGCTGCAGCTCGTCTCGGTAGTCTTGTGGCAGGTCTTCCAAGCGTCCCAGTTCATGCATGGCGGGGTCTCCTCTTCAGGTCTGCTGCAAGCAGTTGTTCACATTCCAGCCGTACAGCCATTCAATGGCGTCGTAGAAGCGCTCTTGTGTGCGGCCCTTCCACAGGGAATTGCGCACCAGGCGCTCCACACCGGCTGCGTGATACAGCCGGCCCATCTCGCGGCCAGACAGCACGATGCGCGCCGTGCGCGCCACGCGCTGTTGTTGGTACAACTGCAGGGCCGCATCCCAGTGGTGCTGCGTGGTGCGCAGGGCTTCACCCAGGGTCACCGCGTCTTCCAGGGCCATGCAGGCGCCTTGGGCCATGTATTGGGTGGTGGGGTGGGCCGCATCGCCCAAGAGCGTGGCGCGGCCAAACACCCAGTTGCCGATGGGTTCGCGGTCGGCGGTGGCCCAGCGCTTCCAGGTTTTGGGCAGCTCAATCAGTTGGCGGGCTTTGGGGCTGATGCCCTGAAAGTAGCTCTCGACCTCGGCCTTGCTGCCATCGGTTACGCCCCAGGTTTCCTGTTGGCGGCTGTGGAAAGTGACCACCACGTTGTACTGCTCGCCCCCACGCAGCGGGTAGTGCACCAGGTGGCACTTGGGGCCCGCCCACAGGCTAGCCGCGTTCCACTGCAGGTCCTGCGGGAAGTCGGTTTTGTCCACCACGGCGCGGTACACCACATGGCCGGTGACGCGCGGCGGGTCGTTCACATACTGTTGGCGCACCACGGACTTGCCGCCGTCTGCAGCAATGAGCGCTTGGCCCACCCAGCGTTGTCCGTTTTGGTCGACCACGGTCACGGTCTTGTTGGCCTCGTCCTGCTCCACACGCTCCACCCGGGTATGGGTGTGAAAGCTCACCCGGCCGCTTTCCTGCGCGGCTTCCAACAACGACAGGTGCACATCGGCGCGGTGGATCACCGCATAGGGGTTGCCAAAGCGCTGCCGGAAGGCCTCGCCCGTCTCAATGCGCCCCACCAGCGACTCATCAATGGCGTCGTGCATCACCATGGCTTCGGTGTACACCGCTCGGCCGCGGGCCTTGTCGCCCACGCCCAGGGCGTCAAAGGCATGGAAGGCATTGGGCCCCAGCTGAATGCCCGCACCGATTTCGCCGATTTCCGGGGCTTGCTCCAGTACCGTCACCTGGTAGCCCTGGCGCACCAGGGCCAGGGCCGCGGCCAAGCCGCCAATGCCGCCACCGGCGACGACAACGGGAAGTTCAGTGCGGGTAGGCGGCTTCATGGAGGCTCACACGTGTTGATCAAACCCCGAAGCCCTGGGGCGCCGAGGTTGGTGTGAGCCTATCAGAGCAGGGGACGAGGCACCCTGCAGGCCATCGTGGATCGGGCCTGTCGCAGCGGAACGGACTGCGCTTGGCGGCCCGCTGCCCCGTGGAGACGGCCTGCTGTGGCGCGGATTGCGCGGCTTAGGAGGGCCGGCGCCGCCAGGCGCTGTGCACGCCGCTGAGCAACAACACCGCACACACCCCGGCGTTTAGCCCCATCAGCATGCCCAGCCAAGCGCCGGCCACTTCATGGCCGATGCCAAAGCCCCAGGCGGTGGCGGCAAAAAACGCCAGCACATGCAGGGCGGCCATCAACGCACGGGGCCACAGCCCCGTGGCCACCCCCGGGCTTGCCTTCGTTTCCAAGCGCAGGCTCAGCCCTGTTGGCTGCGGCGCTGCGCCTCACGCCGGCGGTTGGAGGCCTGCACCTCTTTGAGGATCCACAGGGTGACCCACAAGAGCCAAGCCAAGAACATGATGGTGTAAAGCTTCATGAAGGTCTCCGATCAAAGCCCGGCGCGGCCGGGCGGTCTGGGTGCCGCGGGCGCGGCGTGCTGCGATTTCCAACCCAATGCCAATGCGGCCGTGGCCAGCAACAACAGCGCCTCGGCACTATAGATGAATCCGTATCCGATGGACGGGTTTGTCATGGACGAACCCAACAGCCCTTGGCTGGCCAGGGCCCCCACGGCGTCGCGCCCCAGGGCCCCCAGGGCCACGGCCAGGCCGGCCGCAGTGGCCTGCACTGCCCCCCAGGCACCCAGGGCCAGGCCGGTCTGCTCGGCCGGGGCCTGTTGCATGGTGGAGGTGAGCGTGCCGTGGCTGAACAGGCCACCGGCCGCGCCAATGCCAAACACCCCCAGGCTGAACAGCAGCACGGAATCCAGCGGCGCGGCCATGATGACCGCCACAAAGGCCGGCACCCCCAGCCATGCCCCGCGCAGGGCCATGCCCATGGCGTCAGCCCCACGGGCCAGCACCACCGAAGCCGCGGTAAAGCCCAAGAGGCCACCGGCGGCCAGCGTGGCGGTGAGCCAGGTGGTTTGCCCCACCGTCATGCCGAGCACCGCCCCGCCGTAGGGCTCCAGCAGCACGTCTTGCATGGTGAAGGCCATGGTGCCCAGGCCAATGATCCACAAGCGCCGGCGTGCGGCCGCGTCGGCCACAAAATGTTGCAGCGTTTGGGCAAAGCCCACGTCGGGGGCGGGACGCTGGCCGCGCGCACGGTCGCGGCCTTCCTGTTTCCACAGCGACAGGCCATTGAGCACCAGGGTGGCCACCGCCGAGGCTTGGATCACCTGAACCAAGCGCGCGGGGCTGTAGTCGGCCAATGCCCAGCCAAACACCAGCGCGCTGACGATGGAGCCGGCCAGCAGCATCACGTACATCAGGCCCACCATCTTGGGCTGGTCGCGCTCGGGCACCAAATCGGTGGCCAAGGCCAGGCCGGCGGTTTGGGTGGTGTGCAGCCCGATGCCCACCAAGAGGAAGGCCACACAGGCCGCAGCCGGGCCCATCCACGTGGGCCAGGCCTGGGCATTGCCACCCCCGGAGAGCACCAACAGCGCCCAGGGCATGATGGCCAGGCCCCCGAACTGGATCATGGTGCCGCGCCAGATGAAGGGCACCCGGCGCCAGCCCAAGGCGGCGCGGTGGTGATCAGACCGAAAGCCCACCAGCGCCCGAAACGGCGCGTACAGCACGGGCAGCGCCACCATCAAGGCCACCAGCGAAGGGGCCACGCCCAGCTCGACGATCATCACGCGGTTGAGCGTGCCCATCATCAGCACCAGGGCCATGCCCACCGACACCTGAAACAAGGACAGGCGCAGCAGGCGAGAAAGGGGAAGGTCAGCCGAGGCAACGTCGGCAAACGGCAAAAAGCGCGGGCCCAGGGTGACCCAGCCTCGAACCATCGATTGCGAAAGGCGCTTCATGCCCAAAAGAGTTGGCACCGAGACCCCTGCAAGACCGGCCGCTACGGGAGGTTGGGCCGGCCTTGCGGGGAGGGCACAAGTCCCTTATTTGGCCTCTGGCGGTGCCAGTGAGACCTTGGTGGGTGCTTCCACAGTGGCCGTCGCCGCAGGCGCGCCATTGAGGAACTTCTTGACCCAGGTGGTATTGCTCATGATGGCCAGGTGCACGCTGAACGAGCCCACGGCCACAGCGCCCAAAAACAGCGGGACGCCAACGGTGGGTTTGACCACCAGCCACATTTTTCCGTAGATCATGGTGTGCGTCTCCCTTTACTTGAGCCAGGGGGAGTACATATAAGCCAGCAGGTGCGCCAGCGCGGCAATCATCCCGAAGATTTGGGTCCCCTGGATGATGTGGCGATGAAGCTCCTCGGCCTCGCCTTCGGTCAAGCCCGTGGGCCAGACCTTGTTTGGATCGGACATGTCGATCTCCTTCTTGGTACGTACTGCAACGTGCGAAACCCGCACGCGGGTACTTCACCTCCCCGCCGTCATTATTCCCTTACATGGGGGAGTGTCAATACAGCTTGACCAGGAGATTGTCCGATGTTCTGGACAAATGCGTCGCCGGCGCCACAAACCGGGCTACCCCAGTGGCCGGGGCATGGCGCCGAAGCGCCCTGGTGCTCCGGCCACCGGCGGCAGGGGCTGGATGCTCAAGGCCGGGGCAAAGAGCTGCTCCAGCGTCTGGTGCAGAGCGGCATCGTGGTGCGCCGCGTGGGCGTGCAGGCGGCCCTGGCCCATGGCGGCCACGCGGTCGGCCTGCAGGGCCAGGTTCAGGTCGTGCAGCACCGTCACCACGGTGTGGGTGGCGGCCAATTCCCGAAACAGCCGGGCCAGGGCCCACTGGTGGGGCGGGTCGAGGTGGGCTGTGGGCTCGTCCAACAGCAAGATGGAGGCACCGGTAGCGAGGGCGCGAGCCAAGTGCACCCGCTGGCGCTCGCCGCCGGAAAGCCGATGCAGCGGCCGGTGCTGCCAGGCCATGCAGTCGGCCCGCGCCAGGGCATCCTGCACCGCGGCTTCGTCACCGGCCTGCCAGCGGCCCCACAGGCCGGTGTAGGGCAGGCGGCCCAGGCACACGGTTTCACGCACGGTGAGGTCGCCACTGCTGCTGTCTTGCTGGGGCAGCCAGGCCACCGTGCGTGCGCGCTGCGCCAGGGGCATAGCCGCCAGCGGCCGCCCATTCACCTCGACTTGGCCGGCTTGCAGGGGCAGCAGGCCCGCCAGGGCCTTGAGCAGGGTGGACTTGCCCGCGCCATTGGGGCCCACCAGGGCCGTCCAGCCGGGGCGCAGTTCCAACTGCACACCGTGCACCACGGCTTGGCCCGCCAGCGCCACGTGCAGGCCCGTGCACCTCAGGCTGGGCGTTGCCGGCGGCGCGGTGTGATTCGTGGGGTGCGGTGCGGGAGCCATGGTGAAAACAGCTTGTCGAACTCAAGGCGCGTGGTGGACGCTTCTGCGGTGCAGCAGGGCCAGCAGGTACAAGCCGCCGCCCACCCCGGTGACCACGCCCACCGGCAGTTCTTGCGGGGCCAGCACCCAGCGCGCGCCAATGTCGGCGGCCAAGAGCATGGCCGCGCCCATGCACGCGCTGGCTGGTAGCAAGAACCGGTGGCCAGAAGGGGCCAGGTGCCGCACCAGGTGTGGGGCCACCAGGGCTACAAACAGAATCAGTCCGGCCTGTGACACGGCCACGGCGGTACAGGCGGCCATCACGCCCACCAAGAGCAAACGCACCGGCCCCAAGGGCAGACCCAGGCTGGCGCCGGCCTCTTCACCCAGGGTCAGCGCATCCAGCACGCGGGCCAAGGCCACGCTCAAGGCCAGGCCGATCAAGGCCATCACCCACAGGGCGACCGCTGCAGCCCCATTGAGCAGCTGCGTGTTGCCCAACAGCAGGCTTTGGCGCTGCCGCCACGCATCGGGCACGAAGGTGGAGACCAGATCGGTGAGCGCGCCCAGCACCACGCCCACCACCAAACCGGCCAGCAGCAAACGGTGCGTGTGCTGTGCCCCACGCGCCAGGGCCAGGGTGAGGGCCACACCGCCCAGGGCGCCGATGAAGGCTGCGCCCATCACGCCCAAGCGCACTATCGGTTGTACGGGCTGCAGCGGTTGCCAGGCCGCGGTGGCGCCCGCACTGGCCGCCGCCACCAGCGTCACGGCCAAGGCCGCGCCCGAGCCCGAGCCCAGAAGGTAGGGGTCGGCCAGCGGGTTGCGAAACAAGCCCTGTGCCAGCGCACCGCCCAGCCCCAACAACAGGCCCAGGGCCACCACGCCCAAGGTGCGTGGCAGTCGGATGTCCCAGAGGATGGCGGTGTGTGCGCTGGCGGGTGCATCCGGGCCACCGCTGGATGCCAGACCCCAGCCCAGCGGCTCCCAACCCTGGCTGCCCACCATCAGGCTCAGCAGGGCCAGGCCGCAGATGCACAGCACCAGGCCCACGGCGGTGCGGGCCCGGGTGAGGGCCATGGTGCTGGTGGCAGAGGAATGGGGGGCGTTCATGACCGGAGCTCGGATGACCGCCTCAAGGCCGCGCCAGTTGCGTGCGGTTCAAGCACGCCGCCAGCACTTGCGCTGCTTGGCCCAAGCGGGGCCCGGGGCGCACCAACAGTTCCCAACGGTCCGGCGGCAAGGCACAGGCGGGGTCGGCCAAGGCGCGCATCGTGGCCCAGCCGGGGCGGCTGCGCATCCGCTCGAACCCCGCCTGCGGGGCCACCACCACGTCGGGTTCGGCCCGCACGATGAACTCTGGGTTCAGGCGCGGAAAGGGGCCGGCCGATTCCGGCGTGATGTTGCCCAGGCCCAAGCGCTGCAGCGTTTGACCGATGAAGGAGGCAGGGCCGGCCGCATGCGGCTCGCTGCTGACCTCCACATAGACCCGCCGCCCGCGCAAGGGCGCGGCGATGGCTTGTGCGGCCTGCTGAATCTGCGCCTGCGCATCGGCCCACAAGGCAGCGGCCAGATCGCTGCGGCCCAAGCGTGCGCCGACGGCCATGAGCGCTGCTTGCACATCGGCATGGCTTTGGGTGGGCAGCGCCAGCGTGGCGATGCCCAAGTCGTTCAGGCGAGGAATCAGGCGGCTGGATGGCGGCACCAGCACCAGATCGGGTTTGAGCGCCACCAAGCGTTCCAAGGGCGTGTCGTCCAGACCACCGAGCGTGGGCAGCTGACGCACCGCCTCGGGCCAGTTGGAGTGCCGGTCCACCGCCACCAAGCGCTCGCACGCTTGCAGCAGGCACACCGCTTCGGTGAGGGAGGGCACGAGGCTGATGATGCGCTGGGGTGGGGCCGCTGCCATCGCGGCTGCATGACCGAAGGCAAGGGCCCACAACAGGCACCGCATGAGGCCCACCAAGGGTGGCGCACAGGGCTTCAACGCCCCTCCCACCGCAGCCCAGCGAAGAACTGCCGGCCCGGCGCTTGGTAGTCGCGCGCGGGTTCGATGTCGCGGTCCAGGGCGTTGAGCACGCTCAGGCGCAGCGCCCAATTCGGCATCCACGGGCCCAGGGGCCGCAAGGCCTGCAGGTCCAGCCGCGTGCCGTCCCGCAGGGCCACGCCACCTTCGCGCCGCGTGCTTTGCCACAACCAGGCGCTGCCCAACTGCCAGCCCGCCACCGTGTGCTGCGACTGCAAGCGCCACTGATGGCGTGCGCGGCGGGGCAGGGTTTGGCCCGCGCCATCGCGCGCATCCACACCGTCATAGGCCAGGCGCCATTGGGGAAGGCTGCGGGCATCAGCGCCACTGCGGTTCTGGCCCACGGGCCACTGGGCTTCCAAGGTGTAGCCCTGCAGGTTCGCCTGTCCAATGTTCGCCGCGCAGCCATAGGCATAAGCGGGGCTGCGCGGGCATTGCGCGGGGTTGGACGCATAGGCGATCAGGTTGTTCACCCGGTTGCGCCAGGCGGTGGCCTGCCATTGCAGGGCGCCGCTGCGCTGCATCCATCCGGCTTCCAGGCTGCGGCCTTCTTCCGGGGCCAGCGTGGCCACGCCATAGCCCGGGTAGTACAGCTCGTTGAAGCTGGGCGCGCGAAAGGTGGTAGCAGCCAACAGGCGCAGGCTGGTGTCAGCACCCAAAGCCCAGCGCACACCACTGCGGGCGGTGCGGTGGCTGCCGTACACCGAGTTGCGGTCTTCGCGCCCATCCAGCTGCAGTTGCACCGCGCCGAATTGGCCGCTGTAGGCCAGGGTCAGGGCGTCGTTGTTGCGTGCGCCTGGCGGGGTGTAGGCGTTGGTGCTCACGCGTTCTTGGAGTTGGTCCCAAGCGGCCAGCAGCTGCTGCCCTGGGGCCCAGGCCCAGGCCATTTGCAGGCCCGCTTCGCCGCGCGTGGTGCGGTAGCGGTCGATGGTGCTGGCACCACTGGCGGCGTCTTCTTCGCCACGGCCCAGCCGGGCACGCCACTGCAAAGCGCCGCTGCTGCCGTCGTAACGCAGTTGGGCCGCGGCTGTGTCGGTGCGGGTGACAAAGTCGCCCCGCGCATTGGGCAGGTAGCTCGGCGGTGGGTACTCGGCGGCGTCGTAGCGCGAAAAGAGCTGCGCGTGCAGCACCGAGCCTTCCACACGGTGGCCAGCCACCGGGCGCCACACCGAGCTGGCCTGCAGGGTTTGCCGGCGGTAGCCGTCGGCGTCAGGGTTGTAGGTGCCAAAGCGGTCATTGGGCCGCACCGCACTCACGCCGGCACTGGCTTGCCGTACGGCCTGCAGCTGGGCGGTCCAATCGCCTTGGCTGAGTTGTGTGGAGGCCGACGCTTCGCTGCTGGACAAGCTGCCAGCGGCCAGCGCGGCGCGGTGCCGTGTGGCGCCTTCACCTGCAGCGCTGGCGCGGGTGGTGATGAGCACCACGCCGCCCACGGCATCGGCCCCGTACACGCTGGCGCCAGGCCCGCGCAGCACTTCAATGCGTTCAATGCCGGCCAGGCCGATGGTGGAGAAATCAAACTGACCCAATGAGGCTGAGCCCATGCGCACACCGTCAATCAGCACCAAGGTATTGGCCGCTGATGCGCCGCGCAACAACACGGAGCTGGGTTGCCCTGGCCCACCAGTGCGCGACACCTGCACGCCGGCCAGGGCCTGAAGCGCATCGGCCAGGTTGTCGGCCGGCAGCGCGGCCAGTTGTTCGCGGTTGATGACCACCGCATCGGCGGTGAGCCGATCGGGGGCCTGCGGCAAGCGAGACGCCACCGTGACCACCAATTGGTCGGCGGCGGTTTGGGCACTGCTGTGGCCGGCCAGTGTGGTGGCAGCCAGCGCCATGGCCATCGCAGCACGAACGGCTGAGAGGGCCCTGAAGTGGGGCAGGGGGGACAACATGATGAAGCACTCACGACAGACGTGCGCACCAGCTTCCCCGCAGGCGCACACCTTACGGCGCCACGCTTTGCGGGCGTGGCACCACCCTGTCGGCCGGTATCCGGGCTGGCGGAAACAACCCGTGTCACCTTCCCAGGGTGGCAACCCCAGTGGATGCGAGACACGAGCGGAAGGCTCAGCCCTGGTGGGCCACGCCATCGTCCGCTTACCGTTGCGGGGGCAGCTCAGGTTGGGTGCCGGCGTGTGGCCTGCGACCGTCCTGATTCCCGTTTAACTGGGCCAGCCGGCGGGCCGGCCCGAGCACCAACCAGCGCATGATACGGGCGATGCCTGACGGATGGCCAACAGGGTTCGCATGCGCGTCAGCGCGCGTGTGAGGACAGATGGGCCAGCGGCGTGGCGGCCTGAACGCCCAGGGCTCGGTCGCCGTCGGGCAGGTCCAGGGCCTGCAGGCGCGCCACCAGTTCGTCTTCACGACCGTGCCCACGCCGAAGGGCCACGCCCACGGCCAGGATGTCCACGAACAGCAGCATCAAGATGCGGCTGACCATGGGCACATGGGTCTCCAGGTCTTCGCTGTGGTCGGCCAAGAGCACCACGTCGGCGCGGCGCGCCAAGGGCGACTGGCCCACCGTCACCGCCACCACCACGGCCCCACGGGCCTGCGCCGCGTCGGCCACTTCGATCAGCTCGGGTGTCCGGCCACTGCTGCTGATGATGAGCACCACGTCTTGCGGCTGAAGCACGCCGGTGGCCAGTTGGTGCAGGCGTGGGTCGGTGTAGGCGTTGCACGAAAGGCCCAGGCGCAGAAACTTGAACTGCGCGTCCTGCGCGACCACGCCCATGTAGCCACTGGCGTGCACCGACAGCCGTTGCGCGCGGCTGATGTGGTCGATGGCGCGGTCGATGCTGTCGCGGTTGAGGCTCTGACGCACCTGCAGGATCGCGGCGGCGGTGTTGCCCATCACTTTCCCACCCAACTCGGTCATCGAGTCTTCAGGCGTGACCTGGGTGTGGGTCACGGGTACCGTGCCGGTGAGGCTGCTGGCCAGTCGCAGCTTGAAGTCCGACAGGCCTTCGCAGCCCAGCGAGCGGCAAAAGCGGATCACCGTGGGTTGGCTGACCCCCGCGGCTCGCGCAATGTCGGCAATCGGGTCATTCAGGATTTGCCGAGGGTGGGCCAGCACGTGCTCGGCCACCTGGCGCTCTGCACGGCTGAGCTCCTCCAGGCCACGCCGAATCTGCGCCAACACCGACATGGCGCTTTCGCCGCGCCGGGCCTGCAGGTGGGCGTCCAGGATGGCCGATGCGCCCAGGAAGGTGGCCTCAGCAGACTGGATGACGTAGGTGGGGATCTGGCGCACATAGTCGCTGTGACGGCCGCGGTCTTCAAAGCGGGTTCGAAACGAGGAGCGTTCAAAGTACGGCCCCAAGCGCGGCACGATGCCCCCGCCGATGTAGATGCCGCCAAAAGCACCCAGCGTCAGCGCCAGATTGGCCGCTGCCGTGCCCAGGATGCCGCAGAACGCGTCCACGGCCTGCTCACACAGAGCATCGGTGCGGGCCAGGGCTTGTTGGGTGATGTCCGGAGCCGTCAGGGGTTTGGCCGAGCGTGAGCGCCGTCCGGCCTGGTCGCACAGTGCCGCGTGGATCAGCTCCAGGCCTTGTCCTGACAACAGCCGCTCGGTGGACACATGGCGGTATTGCTTCCAAGCAAAGCGCAGGATGGCCACCTCGCGTTCATCGCGCGGTGCGAAGCTGGTATGGCCGCCTTCGGTGCCCAGGGCCACCCAGCCGCCCTGGGCCGGAATCAGGCCCGACACACCCAGGCCAGTGCCTGCGCCGATCACGCCCACCACGCTGCGTTCGCGCGGCTGGCCGCCACCCACCGCACTCCGCTGATGGGGTTGAAGCCGCGGCACCGCCATGGCCAGCGCCGTGAAGTCGTTGACCACCAGCAGCGTGTGCAGGGACAAACGCAAGCGTTCTTCTTCAATGGAAAACTGCCAGTGGTAGTTGGTCATGCGCACCCAGTCGCCTTCCACCGGGTTGGCCATGGCCACGGCTGCATGCTCGATGGGGGGTGCTGCAACGCTGTCGAGGTAGGCGCGCACCGTGCTGTGAAAGTCCGGGTGGTCGGCGCAGGGGATCAGGCGTACTTGCTCCAACACACCCGGTGCCGTTTCAAGGGCGAAGCGGGCGTAGGTGGCGCCGATGTCGGCCAACAGTCGGGGGCTGG
>JACCDW011888616.1_pt1 | contig 12217 bp, 8 predicted proteins | sample 7449781 | NCBI WGS metagenome assembly JACCDW01 (sample SAMN15323449, study PRJNA562643) | freshwater metagenome | isolation source: river surface water | place: USA:Blue River Watershed | collected 2017-08-18
AATCCAAAACTTCGGCCGCACGTTCGTCATCCAATTCCTGGATGATGTCGAGCTGCTCTTCTTCTGGTAGCTCCTCAAGCACATCGGCCAAACGCTCGTCGTCGAGTTCCTCGGCAACCTCAATCATTCGGTCATCTGGCAAATCTAAAAGTGCGTTCGCCAAGTCGGCTGGGCGCAAATCCGAGTAGGTGGCAATCAACGCCTCTGCACTCTGCGCTTCGGCATCCTTGCTCTCGCTAATCTGATCCCAGCTACTAAACAAAGTTGCTCCACGAGCAAATGGCGAAGCCGATGTCTTTGGGCGACGCAAGAACAGCTCTGTAATCAACCAGTCGTGCGACTTTGCCACTTCTATGGCAACATCCTCGATGGTTGCCGTGCCGCTGCCATCCTTGAGAGTCACCTTGCGGCCGAGCATCTCGGCAATCACGCGCTGCTCGCCACCGCGAACGCTAAAACGACGAAGGTCGATCAAACCGGTGGTGATCACCTGACCGTTGGCAATTGAGGTGATGCGGGCGATAGGCACAAAAACTCGGCGGCGGCCGGTGATTTCCACGAGCAAACCGGTTACGCGAGGGGCCGAAGTTTTACGGTAGGCCACAAGAACGTCGATGACTTTTCCTACGCGGTCTCCCGCCGGGTCAAAGACGCCACAGCCAGCCAATCTGGCGATAAATACTCTTGTCGCGCTCACCTTTCAACCTTAGACGAGCACTTGAGGGTATGCCAGAATGGATTTATGGCCACCCCTAAACGCTCAACTCGCATGTTTCCGCCCGCTATGCCGCAGGGGGAAGTGATTGCCGATTTCATCCAATACGAGGATGCGGTGGCATACGTTGAAAAGCTGGTGGCTGGTGATTTTCCGGCTGGCATGATCGCAATCGTGGGCTCAGACCTGCGCAGTGTTGAACGCGTGCGCGGCAAAATGAGCTACGCCCGAGTTGCACTAAACGGAGCCATTACCGGTTCTTGGATAGGTCTGTTCTACGGCCTATTTTTTGGCGGCACCCCAGACACCACTTCGGCGGCAAGTTTTGCCACCTCGGGCATTGGCTCTGCAATTTTCATTGGTGCCGGAATCGGCATGCTGTTCCAGGTAATCCGATTCTCAGTTTCAAAGCGTAAGCGCGGCTTCATCAGCCAGTCTTCATTCGTAGCCAAGAAGTACGAAGTTCAGGTGCCAGGCAACATGGTTGGCGAGGCAGCGGCTGCCGCTTCGAAAACTACTTCAGCTTAGCTATCCACTTTTCAACATCGTCGGCCTTGCGCGGCAGCGCCTTGGTTAAATTTTCAACGCCATTCTTGGTAACCAATACGTCGTCTTCGATTCGCACGCCAATGCCGCGGAATGCCTTTGGCACGAGTAGGTCATCCTTGTGGAAGTAAAGCCCAGGCTCGATGGTGAAGATCATGCCCTCTTTGAGGATTCCGTCTAGGTACATTTCTTTTCTCGCCTGAGCGCAGTCGTGCACGTCCATACCTAGGTGATGTGATGTGCCGTGAACCATCCAGCGTCGGTGGAATTGATTCTCCGGCAAAAGTGAATCTTCAACGCTCACCGGAAGTAGTCCCCACTCGCCACACTTTTGCGCAATCACCTTGATGGCGGCGGCGTGGATGTCGCGGAACTTCACGCCTGGCTTGGCAACTTTGAATGCTGCATCGGCTGCTTCGCGCACTGCTTCGTAAATCATCTTTTGCGTTGGCGAGAACTTGCCGTTTACCGGCAGTGTGCGGGTAACGTCGGCGGTGTAGAGGCTATCCACTTCGACCCCGGCATCGAGAAGCAGTAGGTCACCCTTGCGCACCTTGCCGTCGTTGATAATCCAGTGCAGGATGCAAGCGTGCTCGCCAGAAGCCGCAATGGTTTCATAGCCGAGTTCATTGCCGTTGGCACGCGCCTGTGCAAAGAACGAGGTCTCAACCACGCGCTCGCCGCGAGGATGTTTGACTGCATCTTCTAGATTGCGCACCACCGCTTTGAAACCCTCAACCGAAGCCGCAACTGCCTTGCGCATTTCGTTGATTTCGTAGGCATCTTTGATCAGGCGTAATTCAGAAACAAATTCTGCAAGCTTTGCATCATCGAGAGTGACGATGTCTTTCTTATTAAGCGATTTTAGAAAACCGTCGTAGCCACTAATTGATTTGGTTGGCAAATTCAGAAGTGCAGAAACTTGCTTGAGCGAAGGGCGTGCACCAACCCAAAATTCTCCGATGGCTGGATTGGCAAAAAATTCATCGGTTTTGCGACCAGCGGTCTCACGAAAAAACAAAGTCGCTTTGGTGGACTTGCGCGCATCGATCACGAGGATCGAACCCGGCACAGTTTGAGTGCCCCAACCGGTGAGATGAGAAAATGCACTGTGCGCGCGGAAACGGTAGTCGGTGTCGTTACTTCTTTGCTTTAAGTCTCCAGCGGCAATCACTATGACTTTGCCTTTGAAAGCATTGGCCACAGCAGCTCTACGCTTGGCTGCGTAAGGAGCAACCTCCGACCGTTTTGGAAGAGCGTTATCCCGATCAGCCCAGTTGTCGCCGATGAACTTTAGGAACTGCTTACTGTGCGGGGTTTGCGAGCGATTGGTGCTTCTGCCAGCCAGCTTCTTTGCGTCTTTTGCCATGGCTTCATTCTCGCACCACGAGATTAGGCTGATAGTGATGAAGATTGATCTGCATTCACACAGCACGTGCAGCGATGGCAAAGAATCTGTCAGCACGGTATTCGCCGAAGCCAAGCGCGCCGGGGTGGATGTGCTCGCGCTCACCGATCATGACACCACCCATGGCTGGGCAGAGGCCCAGGTGGCGGCCAAGAATGAGGGCATCGGCTTCGTGCCAGGTATCGAGGTAACCACTCGAGCCCACGTAAAGAACCCCGACGGAGAACTACATAAATTCGGCGTGCATATGCTCGCCTACCTGCCAGATCCAAATCATGAAGCACTCAAATACGTGCTAGAAGAATCTGTGCTGAGCCGCGAAAAGAGACTGCAGTCAATCGTTGAGCTAATCGCCGAGGACTACGGAATCGAATGGCAAGACGTTTTAGACGAACTCGAGGATGGTGCCACCTTTGGCCGCCCGGCAATCGCCGATGCACTAATCAAAAAAGGTAAGTTCCGTTACCGTAACGAAGTCTTTGCTGAAATCTGGGAACAGAGTAATAAGTACTACGTGCCAAATCGAGGAGTGCCAGACACCATCGATGCGATTCAACTCATCCGCTCGGCTGGCGGAGTGCCCATCATCGCGCACCCGCTCGCCAGAGGAAAGCGTCCGCCAAAAGGTGCGGGTTTCCCAGTAGCTCACTTCGAAGAGATGATTGCCGCGGGACTAGCCGGATTCGAAGTTGACCACAGAGATGTTGAAGAAGATTCACGTGAGTGGCTGCGTTCGATGGCAGCCAAACACGATCTGATCGTCACGGGTTCATCTGATTACCACGGCATCGATGGCAAACCGAATCGTCTCGGCGAAAACACCACCACGCAAGAAATGCTGCAGAGAATTTTGGAACAGGCAACAGGCGCTGAGGCGCTGCTTTAGTTTGTCTTACGAGTGCGCGTGCGTTCGCGGTTTTGGCGAGGTGGACGCTTGTGTTCGCCAGTTCCATGAGTCTCGGTCTTTTCGCCGTTTGACTTGTGTGGCTTGTCGCCGCTCTTGCTGCGATTGCGGTCTGAGCGAGGGTTCTTGCCATCTTGGTGATTGCGTGAACTCTGGCCGCCCGGCTTATCCGGATTGGCCTTCGGCTGTGCGGTAGAGGCACGCAGACGACCCTTGGTGCCAGCAGGAATCTGCAGATCTTCAAATAGGTGAGCGCTGCTCGAGTAGGTTTCGGTTGGTTCCGGTTGTCCGAATTCGAGAGCTTCGTTGATGTGCTTCCAGCGGGTGAGGTCTTCCCAGTCAACGAATGTAACTGCGATACCGGTGCGACCAGCACGACCGGTGCGACCGACTCGATGCAGCAGCGCTTTTTCGTCTTCGGGCACGGTGTAGTTGATTACGTGAGTGACGTCGTCAACATCGATGCCTCGTGCCGCAACTTCGGTGGAAACCAAAATGTCTTTCTTACCAGCGCGGAAGGCGGCCATCGAACGCTCGCGTGCTTCTTGAGACATGTCACCGTGAAGTGCGCAGGCATTGAATCCGCGATCGATTAATTCTTCAGAAACTTTTGAAGCTTGACGCTTGGTCTTGCAGAAAATTACGGTCTTGCCGCGACCTTCCGCTTGCAAAATTCTTCCGACCACTTCATCTTTGTCGAGCGCGTGTGCTCGGTAAATGAACTGCTTAATGTCGGCTTTGGTTTGGCCCTCGTCGGGATCATTCGCGCGAATGTGAATCGGGCGGTTCTGGTATTTGCGAGCCATCGTGACAATCGCACCGGGCATGGTTGCAGAGAACAACATGGTCTGTCTGCCGTCGGGGGTGTAGGCAAAAAGTTTTTCAACGTCGGGCAAGAATCCTAGGTCGAGCATCTCGTCGGCTTCGTCGAGCACCATGAATCGAATGTTGCCGAGGTCGAGTTTCTTTTGCTTACTCAGGTCAATTAGACGCCCAGGAGTGCCGACAATAATTTGTGCACCGGCATCGATTTCAGCAACCTGACCCTCGTAAGACTTTCCGCCGTAGATTGCGGCAACAGTTGTTGAGCGATTGCTGGTGGCGAGCTTTAGATCTTCGGCCACCTGAATGCAAAGTTCGCGGGTTGGCACCACGACGAGTGCCTTGGCACCTGGCTCCGGGTTCAAGCCCAGGCTCTGAATCAGCGGGAGGCCGAAGCCGAAGGTCTTGCCGGTACCGGTCTTGGCCTGGCCGATGACATCGGCACCGGTCAGGGCAACCGGGATGGCCTGCTCCTGAATAGGGAAGGGCTGGGTAATGCCCTTGGTTTCTAAGGCGTCAGCGATATCTTGGTCGATGCCCAATTCGCGAAAAGTCAAGGATTCTCCTAAAAGCACAGAGTGTGCTCCTCATAGCCTACCCGCCTGCGGTTTTGGCGGGCAGGTATCCTTGAAACCATGTTCGACTGGATCAAGCGCCTTCTGCCACGCGTGAATAAGTTCACGTTGCCGGCTCGCGAAGATCGAGCGGCTCGCAACACCGAAAAGGTCAACCTAAAGCCATACACACCGGAGCCAAAAAAGTATCTGGGCCAGTTGGCATATCTGCAGCTTTCCCAGTTTGAGATTCTCACCAACGAACTTAAATATGCTCCAAACACACAGTACAAAGCTCAGCTTTCGGAGGCCGCGGCTAAGTGCTTCGAACAGTATCGCGCGGTGGCCAAGTTGCTGGCGGCTCAGGCGGTTGATCCGACCGATGCCATGGATCCATACGTGGAGCGCATCGAAACTTTTCACTCACGTCTTGCCGGCATGGATTTCTTTGAGGCAATTATCAAAACCTATTTGGTCAGCGGATTGCTGAATGACTTTTACAAGCGCCTGGCAATTGGTCTAGACGCATCCACGCGCACCGCCATCGAAAAGATTTTGAGTGACAAGACGCTTGAAAAATACGCGACCAAGGTGCTTTTGGAATCGATGGAAGCCGACCCACAGTTGTCATCGCGCTTAGCGCTTTGGGGTCGTCGAATCATGGGTGATGTTCTGCTTGAGCTGCGCGCAACTTTTGACAATCGCAAGTTGGCCGGAGTGGCCAAGAGTGGAAAGCTAACCGCGGAGCAAGAGCGCGAAGTTAATCTGCAGGCTTATTCAAAACTTGAGCCGCTGATTAGCGAATTGATTGCAGCCCACTCGGTGCGCATGGACGCACTTGGGCTAACTGCTTAAAACTACTTTGGCTATTTGCGCATTGCTTCGAGGCGCTTTGGTGCAAACCATAGTGCGGCTGGCATAACCAGCATCACGATGATCCAGATCCAGGCTTCGGTGCTCGGCATGCCCACCCAGGTAAGGATGGTCCAGACGATAGCACCCGCGATGAAGCTGGCGACCGATGGCACGAGCGAACCGTACTTGTCGCTCTTTAGGCCAACGTAAGGAGCAACCAGTCCGAGGATGACGGCATAGACAACTAGGAATGCGATTTCCATTAGGCGATAAATCCAACCCGGCGAGATTCTTCTGCGCCAATTTCTAGATAGGCAAGGGATTCTGCAGGTACCACAAACTTGCGTCCCTTGTTGTCGCTGAGGGTAAGCACTTTGCTGCCACCGGCCAGAGCACTGGCTACGGTGGATTCGATGTCTGCGGCTGACTGGTCAGATTCAAAGGCCAGCTCTCGAGCCGCGTTCTTGATGCCGATTCGAATTTCCATGGCTTCCTTTCGCTCAACCTTTATAGGTTATGACAAGCTAGGTAGGTGGGGTCGGCAAGTCTCTCGACTGATGAAGAAATCCTGCACTCCCACCACAGCGCAATTTCGCAAACATGCAATTGCCGACGACACCCTCGGTCTCGAGCTCTCTGCCGGGCAGGCGCAGGTGGCCGATTTGCCGCTTGGTTCGGTCGCGCTCGCGGTGGGGTGGCCAGGCAGCGGAAAGACCACGGCACTCAAGGCGCTTTTCCTTCGCCTTGCCAATCACCACAAACCCGAAGCTGTTCTGGTGGTCGCGGCCAACCGCTATGCCGCGTCAAAATTGCGCGATGAATTAGCGCTTAGCTACCAGGGGGCCACTCTCGGTCCGCTGGCACGTTCGCTCAGCTCAATAGCCTTCGGCATAATCCGCCACCATGCCATCGAAACCGGAAGTAAATTACCCGAGTTGGTTACCGGCGCTGAGCAAGATGCAATTTTGGAAGCGATCATGCAGCGAGTGGTGCGCGGTGAATTACAAATTGCATCGCTACCAAAACAAATTTCTAAAAGTTCTCTGGGTTTAAACGGATTTCGGGCCGAGCTTCGAGACTTGCTAGCGGTAGTAATTGAACATTCGATTTCACCTGATCAATTACGTGAGCTCGCAGCAGAAAAGAAAAAGCAAGAGTGGTTGCTCGCCGCCGATTTGTATCAGCATTATTTAGCCGAACTTGCACTTACTCCACATCGCTACGATCCATCCGCGCTTTTGGTAGAGGCTTCACGCTTACTTAACGAGTTTGACTGGCCGGGTCAACTTGCGGGGGTAAAACAGGTTTTGCTCGACGACGCACAAGAACTGACTCCCGCCGCTGGGTTACTAATTCGCACGCTAACTTCTCGCGGTGCCGGGTTGGTAATGTTTGGCGACCCGGATGTCACGACACTTGGTTTCCGCGCTGCCGATCCTGAAATGATGCATGAACTCGGATTATCGATCGCAGGCGATCGAAAGTTTGAGCAAATTTATATTTATCCGAGTCACGCAACTCACCCGGCCGGTATTGCCGAGGCGATAAGCCGAATCACCCCGCGCATTCCAGTGGCCAAGGCTGGCCCGCAACGCAAGGGGATCACACCTCCAGCCGGGTTAGCCGATCAAGATTCCGTAACCGCCAGAGTCTTCAACCTTCAGCAGGAAGAGTCGGCCTGGCTGGCTAACCAGCTCCGTTTTGCACACCTGGAGCAATCGGTGGCTTGGCAAGACATGGCCGTAGTTGCTCGTTCCGTTGATGAACTAGAGGAGCTCGAGAATGCTTTGGCCGCGGAGTCGGTGCCGGTGCGAGTCATCGGAGCTCGCACCGCTCTGCGCGACGAATTTGGCTCGGCGAGTTATCTCAAGTTACTCAAGCAAGTTTTATCAAATACAGCGGTTAGTTACGAGACCGCGATTGATTTGTTTACCTCACCAATTTCAGGATTCGATGCCGTCACCCTTCGTCGACTTCGCAGAAGCTTGCACAGCCAAGAGATCCAGGCAAGTGGGGTGCGCACCAGCCAAGATCTGCTCGCCGAACTATTCACGGCACCTGGCTCGGCCGCAACCATCGAAACCGTTGAGGGTAGGCGTGCTCAAAAATTAGTCGAGCTATTTTTCGAATTGCGAGCCCTGGCTCAACAACCGGAAACCACGGTTCAAGATTTACTCTGGCACGCTTGGGATAACAGCGCACCATCAAAAACCTGGGCCAAACAATCACTAGGTGCCGACGAGGTTGCACTTCAAGTTTCCAGAAATCTAGATTCCGTGGTTGCGCTCTTTGGGGCAGCCGCCAGGTACGTAGAGCGAAATCCACTTGGCACAGCAATCGAATTTGTGGAGCAGCAACTCTCTTTAAAACTTCCAGAAGACAGTCTCGGATATTCCGGCAATGCACAGCACAGTGTTTCTCTGCTAACACCGGCCGGATTGATTGGCCGCCGATTCAAGGTGTTGGCGCTGGCGCACATGCAAGAAGGCATCTGGCCAAACCTGCGTCCGCGTTCATCACTGCTCGGTGCACAGTTACTTGGTCTTTACGCACAAAACCCAAAGGCAGATTTGTCAGTTCAGCTGCGGTCCGAACTGCCATCGGAATTGCGCATGCTCTACAAAGCCGTTGGGGCAGCCACCGATAAATTGCTGGTCTCGGCAATCGATACCGAGGAAGAACAGGTTTCTCAGTTCGTGCGGGCAATCGCCGGAAAAGAAGTGGAAGCACAGGAATACACGCAAGATCGCCTAACTCTGCGCGGGGTGGTTGGCAGCCTCCGCCGCAACTTGATTCTGGCCAAGTCCGAGGGTGAACGCACGGCAATCGCTATGCACCTGGCCCGGCTAGCCAACGAAGGGGTGCCCGGAGCGCATCCAGATTCTTGGTACGGCCTTCTAGAGCCATCCACCACCGAGCCATTGGCCGAGCTCGGTGTTGCTGCCGACAATCCCAATCGCCTGGTGCTACACCCCTCAGAGCTAGACAACTTCTTGCGCTGCCCGCTGCACTGGTTTATCTCTGCTCACGGGGGTAGCGATCAAAACTTCAAAACTCGAGTTGGAACTCTTATGCACGAGGTGCTCGAGACCGCAACAACTCTCAGCGAAGAATCATTTTGGAACATCGTTCAATCAAAGTGGCACACGGTTGAGTTCGAGTCCGACTGGCAAGAGGCATCAGAAAAACGCCGAGTCCAAAAAATGATTAGCAAGTTGCTTGGTTACCTAACTTCTTTTGAAACCGCGGGCGGCAAAGTAATTGGCAAAGAAGTTAGCTTCAATCTCGAGGTAGCCGGCGCACATGTGCGCGGCACAGTCGACCGAATCGAAATTTATCCGAATGGCGACATCGTGATTGCTGATCTCAAAACATCAAAGTACGCAATTAAGAAAGATGTCGAGACCAATCCTCAGTTGGGTGTTTATCAATTGGCTGCAATCAATCAACGTTTCGACCAGATACCTGAAATGCAATCCGATCCGCAACTTGCTGGCGCCGTCTTACTCGAAGTTGGCACCAAAGAGGCGCAGGTGGTGGCAAAACAGGAGTCGCTCAAGTCAAACCCCGATCTGCGAACTGCACTGGAACTGCAACTACAGCAGATCACCCAGGGAATGTTGATGAGCGATCAGATTTTTACTGCCAATATCACCGACCACTGCAATGCCGAGTACAGCTTTGGTTCTTGTTCGCTACACCTGATTGAGCAGGTGAGTTATGGACGCTAAGAAATACAGTGCTCAAGAAATCGCGCAAGCCATCGGCAAGAAGCACAAGCTCACTGAAGAACAGGTTGCCGCGGTAGAACAGGCCTCGGTCACCTCACCCTCTTTGGTAGTTGCCGGCGCGGGCAGTGGCAAAACCGAATTGATGTCGATTCGAGTGCCTTGGCTAGTGGCCAACGGCTACGCCTTACCCGAGCAGATACTCGGGCTTACCTTCACTCGCAAGGCTGCTGCCGAACTGGGAAAGCGCGTTTTTGAGTCCTTGATTGCACTGCGCGACGATGGCCGCTACTGGCCATTCAAGGATGAAGCCGGCAAACCCATCCAGGATTTCACCCCGCCAAACATCAGCACCTACAACTCATACGCCAATAGCATCTTTCGGGATTACGCGCTGCAGTTAGGTTACGAAGCCGATGCCATACAGCTAACCGAGGCAACCGCTTTTCAATTTGCCAAAAACTTTTTGAATAAGCGTGGCACCGAGTTGGTGCCAGATTTAGCCGAGTTTGATTTCTCAACTTCAACCTTGGTCGACAAAGTAATTAGCCTGGCTGCATCGATGAACGACAATGTAATTTCTCCAGGGCAAGTTGAAGATTACTTGGAACAGGCTTTTGCGCACCTCGAATCTTTACCGAAAAAAGACGGGGAAGCATTCAGCAGCTATAACGGCTATCACCTTGAACTCATGAATAAATTCAAAGAGACTTCGCTAATTGCAAAGCTCGCGAGTGAATTTCTTGCAGCCAAATTGCGAGAGGGTCGAATCGATTATTCCGATCAGGTTGCCTTAGCTGCCAAAGCTGTGCGAGAAATCCCAGAAGTGGTTCAACGGGAACGTGCCAACTATACCCAAATTTTGCTTGATGAATATCAAGACACTTCTTATTTGCAGACTCAAATGCTCAGTGGTTTATTCAGAGACTCCGCGGTATTTGCCGTTGGCGACCCAAATCAATCTATTTATGGTTGGCGCGGGGCTAGTGCCTCTAACCTTTCCGAGTTCGCTCGCGACTTTAGCTCAAAGCCGGTAACGCAATATCAGTTGAGCACTTCTTGGCGTAATCCGAAACAGGTGCTCGAGTTAGCTAATGCCTTAGCTGCTCCTCTGGCTCAACCGGCCAGTTACCTAAGCGAGGAACAGAGCAAAATTGTTTCCTCGCTCAAGGTGGTTACGCTGAAAGCCGCTGACTTCGCCGGTGACGGAGTTATTGACATGGCATTTGAGCAAGACATGCACTCCGAGGCAAAGCGGGTTGCCCATTGGTTTGCCGAAAAACTAGCCAAGCCTGGCGAGCACACAGCGGCATTGCTGTTGCGCAAGCGAGCCAACATCAAGTTGTTCATGGACGCACTTCAGGCCGAAGACCTAGAAGTCGAAGTGGTCGGTTTGGGTGGTTTGTTAGAAATGCCAGAAATCGCAGATATCAAGTGTGCGCTCTCGGTAATGGTGCGGCCAGACTCGGGTACCGAGTTGATTCGCCTACTTACCGGAGCTCGCTGGCGCATTGGTGCAAAAGACATTGACGGTTTGTATCGCTATGCTCGCTGGCTAGGAAGCAGCAATAAGGAATTACGACAAGCCGATGGGCGTGCCGATGAATCTGCCGTTTCTATAGTTGATGCCTTAGATCGCTTGGCATCACCCAACGCCGAGCACAAAATCACGATTAGCAATGAGGGCCTTGAACGCATGCAAGATGCCGCACGCACTTTCCGTGCTATGCGAGAGCGCCTAGGTTTGCCGCTCACAGAATTAGTGCGAGCTGTGGCATCCGAACTTTGGATTGACATCGAATTGATGGCAAACCCATCGCGCAAGCATCCGCTGATTCACATCAATGAGTTTGTTTCCGTGGTCTCAGGGTTTCTCGCCGGCAATAATGCACCAACCGTTTCAAATTTGCTTGACTATCTCGAATATGCGGCCGAGAAGGAAAGCCTCGAGGCACCGAGGGCCAAAGCGCAGAGCAAAGTTATTCAAATTCTCACGGTGCACGGCGCCAAAGGGTTGGAATGGGATTACGTAGCTATTCCAAATCTGATTGAGAACGACTTTCCTTCAAAGCCGAGGTCGTTCAATGGCTGGCTCGAGAGCGGGCAATTACCCTACGCACTTAGGGGAGATTCCAAAACCCTTCCGCACTTTGATGTGCGTGCCTTTGGTTCGCAAAACGCGGTAAATAAAGCACAGGATCACTTTAAGAAGGATCAGGTTCGCGAGATGCTAGCTAGCGAAGAGCGCCGCCTGATTTATGTGGCAATCACTCGGCCAAAACAGGAGCTCATGCTCACAGGCAGCTATTGGAAACCCGGGGTGAAGAACGCCGCCGAGCCGTCACGGTTCTTGCTCGAGTGCATGGATACTGCCGTAGAGATCAAGGGCGACATTCCAGATCGCAGCTCAGATGAGCAGGTTATTCAGGCGCAAGTAGATGAATGGCCAAAAAAACCTTTTGAAGATAGTCGTCGAGAAAAGATTGAGTTGGGGCGGGCCGCCTTCGAAGAGGCGAGTCCAACTGAACAGCGCGAGTCGACCACTTCAAAACTGATAGACCGCCTACTGCTCGAACGAGATGTGAAAAACGAGCAGGCCAAGACGGTCGATTTCGGGGTCAGGGTTTCTGCGTCGAATTTCAAGGCTTACTTAGACGGGCTTGATCAGTTGGCCGGAAGTGTTCT
>JACCDW010892299.1_pt1 | contig 12215 bp, 10 predicted proteins | sample 7449781 | NCBI WGS metagenome assembly JACCDW01 (sample SAMN15323449, study PRJNA562643) | freshwater metagenome | isolation source: river surface water | place: USA:Blue River Watershed | collected 2017-08-18
AGTACTCGTCGGGCTTCTCCATGGATTCACCGACTGCTTTGAGGGCTGCGGTGTGGACGATGCCGTAAGGCTTGTAGGTGGTGAGAACTTCATCAAACTTTGCGGTGTCGCGGATATCGGCGACGATCAGAGGAATCTCCTTGTTGTACTTCTTGCGAAGGTACTCGATACGAGATTCAAGGCCCTGATAGAGCGAGTCATAGATAACGACATCTTTGCCACTGGCTAAGAATTCATCTGCAACATGGGCGCCGATATATCCAGCGCCACCGACGAGAAGCCAGGTCTGAGTTGTCATGTGGTGAGTCTATCTCTATTGAATCTCACAGAGTATAAGGCGAGAGATATCCCAATAAATAAGGTCTGCTCGAAGATAATTAGGCTATGAATATCAAGCGAATATCAGTTATCTCATTGACCGCCCTTGCTCTCGTTGCGCAGGCTATGCCGGCATCAGCTGCGACTAAGACGACTTTGATTCGCTTTATCCCTTCAATTAGCGCGACCTTGGATCAGGGCGTTATTACCTTGACTCCGCCTGAATCGAATTCGCCGGCGAAGTTCCGCGTTGAGATTACAAACCCGGCGGTGGCAAAGGCGGATGGGTTGAAGGTGACTCTGCTCAGCGTGGGAAATACCGAGATCTTCTATGTGCAGGATGCGGTGACGGGATATACGGCGGCAAAGCGTCGATCTAGCATCTTTATCCGCCCTGGTACGCCAGTGCTGGGTGCGTGGCCTGATCAATCGGTGGCGATGACATCAAATACTTTTACCTTGACTCCTCCGACATCACCGTCAAAGGGTGGATGGACTTATAAGTCATCTGATTTGAACGTGATCACGATTAATGGCGCGGTGGCGACGATTGTCGACGGTGGTGAGGCGACGATTACTGCAACGCAGGGCGCAACATCATCATGGTTGACTGCCAGCGTTACGAAGAAGGTCACTGTTACTGCGGTGACACCAACAGCATCGGCAATCCCTAATGTTTCACTATCGGTGAACGGAATCTCATCTTTTGAATTGAAGAATCCGACTAGCAATTCAAGCGGTGCGTGGACCTATACATCAAACCGTCCAGATGTCATTACTGTCTCTGGCAATAAATTCAACGCAGTCGGTCCTGGTGTGGCAACGATTACTGCAAAGCAGGCACGTGCTGGCATCTATCGTTCTTACACAACGACATTTAATATTGATGTTGTTGCCAATACTCCGAAGATTACAAATAGCGGCTTTGCCGATACTACGGTGACGATCAAGAGCGGTGCAGAGAATTTCTCTCTCTTCACACCACTTTCAGAATCCCCTGGTCGATGGGAAGTTGTCTCATCCGACCCAGCAGTTGTAAGAATCAATGAGATTACTTCTGTCAATGAAATTAAATTAAGCGCGCTCAAGCCAGGTAAGGTCACTTTGACTGCAACTCAGAGCGCAAGCGGAAATTACGCAAAGTCTGCGCCAATTAGCGTCACGGTTAGCGTGAAGGGCAATCCAACTGTTACTGCGCCAAGTGCGATTGAACGTATTGCGGGTGACCCTGCAATGACAATCAAGGCGCCTGCCAGCACATCAGATGGTGCCTGGAGCTATGCATCAAGCAATCCTGCAGTGGCATCGGTGTCCGGCAATATCTTGACGATTGGTAATGCAGGTAGCGCGGTGATTACTGCGACACAGGCAGCAACAACTGCATGGAATGCGGCAAGCACAACCTTTGAGGTGCGCGTCGGTGGAATCACGCCAACGTTGGGTGTGGCAAAGGAAGTTGTTGTTGCAGCTGGTGCAAAATTGCCGACAAGTGCGCTGCCAACAAGTAACTCTGCCGGTAAGTGGATTTTTGCAACAGATAATCCAGCAATCGCCAACGTCGTCAACGGTGAGATTGTTGGTGTTGCCGCAGGTAGCACCAAGATCAGCGCTTACCAAGAACCAGCCGGAAAATTTGGGCGTTCGAATATCGTCTCGATGGTGGTGACAGTCAGTGGTGTGGCGCCAAAGCCAACTGCAACGCCTGCACCTGCACCAACTGCGTCAGCGACACCTGCGCCAACCGCGCCGGTAGTCACTAAAGCTACTGCTGGTGCTTCATTATCGGAGCGCACAATCACCATCATCGCTAAGAATGCGAAGTTGAGTGAACTAAAGATCACTATTAATGGTGCGACCGCGAAGTTGGGTGCAAATATTGTGAAGCCAGGTAAGCAGACTGTTGTAGTCAGCGTTCTAGGTAAACCGATCTACACCAAGGTCTTCGACGTTAAGTAAACGCAAAGTAGTTCGCTGCGTCGCGCCTTTTCTATTGAAGAGGCTTGAAACTGGTGCTATAAATAGCACAGGCGAGAAGCTTTCGCTCCTCGCCTGTGTGTTCAACACTTAAGAACCCGCTGGAGGCCCGCCGCGCGAACGGCGGGCTTTTCTTTTGCACACCCATGTTGGATGAGTCTTGGAGCGAACTCTTTTCGCTGCTATTCTTACGACACATCCCCAGTTGCTTCGGTGGCTGGCCGCGAAACCCCAACTTCGGTTGGGGTTTCTGTTTTCTCCCAACGAATTGGTTTGGAGAACTCGCCGATTGAATCACGTAAAACTTCCGGGTACTGCGAAGATTCCAAGACGTTCCTACGAACTCTATAAACAAGCGGCTCAGCTGCTGCTTTAATCTCCTTTGAATCTCTCTCGTTTGGGAGTATTAGACCGACAATTCGCCCAATAGATTTTAAATATGTAACAGGCCTGACTAGATCTGAATCGGCCGTAAGAACAAATTGGGCATCACAAATATTTGTGTGTGCATCAATAAGCATCTGCGTTGCAATATTTACATCAGACCCCTTCTCCTTAAATTGCCTGACTTTTACCTTTACTGGGGTTCCATCTAATTCATACTGCCAAGGAATCACAGGCATGTATACATTCTTTGCTAAGAACGTACTTTGAACGACTTCAACGAGAGGATTGACCTTAAGGGCTCGAAAGTACATCTGTTGGCGTGCTGCCTGGCCCTCATCATGCGGTGGAGATTTAACGTTAGCAGTGAAATAGAAGATTTTCTCTATGTCATAGTTTTTTAAAATTAGTTCACACATGCGTCCTATATCGAGCCATTTATATGGACTGCCTACTAGGGCTCGCTTGTAAAGGTTAAATCCGTCAACATATACATGTGTTTTTAACTTCGACATCTCATAACCATAAAGGTTTTGGGTGCCACAGAAGTAGTTTGCTAAAAACCTTGTGGAGGATGTGAGCTAGTCGAGAACTACAACACCGCTAGGTGTTGAAAGGTGCACTGCGACGATTCCTGACTGATCATCATTAGTTGATGGATCAACCCACTCGATTGCGATGTCACCAAGTGCTGCAAGGATTTCATCCTTAAACCAAGAACTTGCAAGCTGATCTTTATCTGCAATAACAATCTTCTCGATCTCAGCAAGTGGTGTGCCATCTTGTGATGGATGATCTGTTGTCAGCCACTGAATAAAGAATGGGAGTTCGCGAACATCTGCAATCTCCTTAACGCCAATCTGCTTCCACTTAAGGTCTGAACCTGTTGGGCGAGCGCGGTGTCCTTCGACAGATTCGCGACCGAACTTCTCTTCGATTGGTTTGATGTCCTTGGTTGAAAAGACCCAGGTAAACCATCCGCCACCTTCATTGGCTTTGCGTGAGACTGCCTTGCCCCATGGAGTTGACTCTGTTGATGGGTGATCGAGAGGGCAGACAACTTCGATGTATTGACCGTTCTTCAGTGACGCTGTGAAGTTTCGTGTTCCAAAGCGCGGGTGGATTCCGCCATCAACGAAAGTCGAACCGAGACGAGCACCGAGGCGCTGGACGGTATCTGCAAGCTGATCATGGGAAGTCACATATGAAACATGGTCTAAACGCATGGGGAAATTATTCACCACCACTAGGGGTGGTCATTACCACCATGAAGCGGCGGTTGACGGTTGGCTATTGGATGCAGCGCAACCCTTGTGCAGGTAGCTCGCCATCGAGATAGAAGGCATCGATGGCATCGTCGATGCAGCCATTTCCGCGCCCCTGACCTGTATGGCCATCGCCGACATAGGTCAAAAGACGTGAATTAGGCAGGGTTTTGGCCAGCCCCTTCGCCCATTCGTATGGCGTAGCTGGATCACCGGTGGTGCCAATAATGATGATGGGAGCGTTGGTCTTTACCTTCTTCACGGTAAATGGCGCAGGTGTATCGAAGTATTTACAGAGCAAGCCGCTATAGGCCAGGTATGGACCAAATGCAGGAGCAGCTGCTGCAATCTCCGCTGCATCTTGGCGAATCTGATTAACTGAACGTGGATCGGCAAAATCTAAACAGTCGATGATGGGGCCGGATTCAAATTCGTTGTTGGGATAACTTCCATTGGGCTGGCGACCGCTGTATTGGTCAGCCAACTTAAGGAATGTGTCGCCATAACCATCAAGTGCTTCACGAATCGCACGGCGCAGTTCTGGCCAGCCTTCTTCGCTGTCATAAAGGGCCGATGCGGTACCAATCATGACAAGTGATTCTGTCACCAATCGCTTATCGTCATCCCCGCGATCTTGGGGCAGCGGTGAAGTCCCTGCGCTCTGCCAGATTGAGAGTAATTGTTTGGTTGCTTGTTCTACATCACCATCAAGTGGGCAATTCTTTCGCGCTAAACAATCTTCGATAAAGGATTTAAGGGCGAGATCAAAACCAATTGCTTGGCTCTTGGACATCTCAAGGTCAGAGATATTGGGGTCGACTGCGCCATCGAGAACAACGCGACCAATCTTGGTGGGAAAGAGATTTGCATAGAGTGCGCCCATATATGTGCCATATGACTTACCCATGTAATTTAACTTCTCATCACCTAAAGCTTCACGCAGAATATCCATATCGCGGGCGGCATTGGCGGTGCTATATGCAGTCAGGTGTTCGGTATTTGCCAGACACTGTGCAATAAATTCTTTCGACTCTGCAATTGCTTTCTTAAATTCGGCCGCAGAATCCACCTTGCTATCGGATGCATAACTTTCATCAGTCTCGCCATCAGTCAGACATGAAATTGGGGCAGAACGGTTGACTCCGCGAGGGTCGAAGCCGACGATGTCATAGCGGTCGGTCAGGTCTGGATCGAAGATATATTCAGCGTTATAGGCGTAATCCACCCCTGATGCCCCTGGTCCGCCGGGGTTAACAATGAGGCTGCCGATCCGGCGCTTGGGGTCTTGGGCGCGATAGCGAAGGGCAGAGATCTCAAAGGCGCCGGTGGTGATTCGGGCATAATCAATCGGCACCTTAAATGTTGTGCAATCAAAGTTTTCGTAGCAGCGATACCAGTCGAGTTCTTGTTTGTAATAGTCACCCAACTTATTGAAGTGACGTGAATGTGAAGTTGTGTAATTAACCATCGAGAGAACAAGTGCTCCAATGATGCCGAAGATTGCGATAAAGGTGAGGCGATTGCGCATTACGCCTTTGCCAATCGACACATCAACGCTTCGCAAGTTAACAATGGTGCCGCGTTATGTGCCAAGTTGGTACGCGCCTCCATGATGGCGCTAATTTTGCTGACAGTACTGTGGTGTGGATGCTTTGCTGCATAAGTGTTGATGGCATCGACTATATCGGTATTGATAATTGCATCGCTGCTACCTGCTTGCACCATCATCACATCGCGATAGAAAGTTGCGATATCTAATAACGCGCCATCAATCGAATCACGGACCATGCGAGTTGCGCGCGACTTCTGTTCTTTTTCAAGTTCTTTTACAGCCTTTGCCGCACCCGATGCCATGCCGCGACCGGTTGCACCTTTACCGTATGCCTCTTGTAGCGCTGCAATCTCTTTCTCATCACGAACTTCTGAGGCAGCGTTAGCAGTAGCTGTTGCAAGATCTACCAAAGTTTGCGCAGCTTTAAATGCAGCAGCTAATGAATTGAGTTGTAGGGGTAGGTGCATAATGATGGTGCGATTACTGCGCGCGCTTTCATTAAAGGCCAGATACTTTGCACGACCGATATGTCCTTGACTTACGCGCGCTGCAAAGTGCGCCATTGCGGGTGTTACGCCATCACGATTGATCAATACCTGTGTTACCGCTTCATCTGAAGGTGTATGCAGTTGAATATGGCGACAGCGTGAACGAATAGTGGGCAAGACATCATGCAAGGTAGGTGCGCATAACAACCAGACGGTGCGAGTGCCGGGCTCTTCGATCGCCTTCAACATCGCATTGGCGGCAGATTCAGTCAGGCGGTCGGCATCTTCCATGACCACCACCCGCCAGCCGCCCATCGATGGCGCCCATGCGACTCGAGTCAACAGCTCACGGATCTCCTCGACCTTGATGGATAAGCCCTCGGTCCGAATGATTTCAACATCTGGATGGCTGCCATTGGCGGCAGATTGGCACTCGTTGCAGGTGCCGCAGCCCTGATATCCGCATACCAACGCTTGGGCGAAGGCGACCGCGGCTGAAGAGCGACCACTGCCGGGCGGACCGGTAAAGAGCCAGGCGTGGGTCATTCCGTGTTGATTAGTTTCGGGAGTTTCGACCCCGGTGCGGGAGGCAGTGACTGCAATTTTTAAGATTTCAGTGACATGGTCCTGTCCTACAAGATTTTCGAAGGTACTCATCAATTTTGATTGAATTCAAGTATGAACTCGAAATACCCACCGAACATAAGTAAAACGCATTTCTTTGGCGAAACAATTGGGTCCAGATTAGTTCTTCTAATCTTTGCCACCTCACCTATTCTGGCAAATAAACGATATGCCACATACGCATTCTGAATCTGCCAAAACTTTTTAGTGAAAAATGTAAGTCCTAAAGGAAGTATCTTAAACGGGCGATTAAACCCTGGATGGATTGCAAGTAACACAATAGCTTTCTTATTAGCAAGATTCATAATTGTGATTGTGTCAGATAAGAGTCTCCACTCCGCTCCTTCGATGTCTATCTTTAAAACCAATTGTCTGCCAAATTTATGGAAAGAATCAATAGCTTCGGAAAGAGAACGTACCTTGATAGTCACTTCTTCGGAGTTCTGATTAGAAATACTTGATAAAATCTTTGGATTGGCCTTCTTACCCAATGTCAACTCAGATGATTCACTAGAAATAGCTTCGTTTCGAAGCTCTATATGATCGACGATATCTGGGTTGCATTGAATGTGGGATTTCGCAATTTCGTAGTCTGATGGAATTGGTTCAAAACTCAAGACCCTTGCTCCCAATTTAGCAGCAATAATTGACATTGAACCGGTCGCTGCGCCAACGTCAATGAAGTCGGTATTAGAATTCATATGGGCCTCAAGAAAAGATAATGTGTCCGGTTCGTAGGACTTATCTGCGATTTTTTCCCAGAAAAGTTCGCCGTAATAATCAATTTCTGGCATCGCTGAGAAAGTACCGAACCATCCTGTGTACGTATTCATAATGCAAATATAGTCGAATTTGGACTTCGGCTTGAGTTCCCATATCGTGGGTGTTCTATTTTCTCTTTGATTTATCTTCTGGCTTCAATTTTGGTTTTGGGGTCTTTGCCTTCGCCTTGGTAGCGGTGCTCTTGGCAGCCTTTGTTGCAGATTGGGTAGCGCTCTTGGTGGCGCGGCTTACTGCGTGCGAAGCAGCGATGATGGGACGTAAGACACGATGGCCCTGTGGGCTCTGGGCATTGCGTTTTAATTGTGGCAGCTCTGCAACGCGAGCGATGATGGTTTCGTGAATCTCTTGCACGGACATCGTGCCATCGATGACGAGGTAACGCTCTGGATCAAGTAACGCTAATTGCAAGAATTCTTGGCGCACGCGCTCGTGGAACTCGACTGGTTCGGCCTCCAAGCGATCCATCGATTGCAAACGACCGAGACCAATCTTTGCTGGCAAGTCAATCAAGATAGTTAAGGTTGGATACAAAGTCTCTGTCGCCCAACGATTGATACGTGCAACCTCTGATGGAATAAGAACGCGACCTGCACCTTGATAGGCGATAGATGAATCCATATAGCGATCGTTAATCACAACTTCACCACGAGCAAGTGCCGGACGAATCACAGCCTCAACATGGTGTGCGCGATCTGCAGCATATAACAAGGCCTCTGCCCGTGGGTTGATTGAACCGGTTTCGTGGCCGAGCAAAATCTTTCGAAGCTCTTTACCGAGATCTGTTCCACCTGGTTCGAAAGAGAGAACAACTTCTTCACCTTCTTGGCGTAACCAATCTGCAAGTAACTTTGATTGCGTTGACTTGCCTGTGCCTTCGCCGCCTTCAAAGGAGATAAAGATTCCATCGGGTTGCGCACCTGTGATCGCACCGAGTTCGCCTTGCATCGCTGCAACGACATCTGACCAGAGCGAAACTTGTGGGCGATCTTTCATCTGTCGGTAAGACAGGATTCCGATAGCCATACCAATTGCACCAGCAATAAGAATTGTGATTTGTGCCCCGTTGTATTGCAGCTGCACGTTATAGAACTCGTAATCAATAGTGCCGATAGTGGCAGCAACGATAGGAGCAGCAGCTAAAACCGCGACCAAGGTAATGCGAATCAATGACTGTACGAAGGCGAAGGTACGGCCGCGGATCTCGTTATTGACCTCCATGCCCAGCATCGTGAAGCCGATAACCCAACAAATACCGCTAAATGCACCGAGAATCACCACGATAAAGATAGAGATAACCAGGTTGGCAATCAGTGCCAGCAAAATTAAGAAGAAGCCAGCAATCGCAAGGGATGCACCAAATAAACGGCGGCGAGAGAACTGTGCAAATATCTTTGGACCAAAGCCGATACCGAGTGCCAGACCAGTGAAGACCGCTGCGAAGAGCACACCGTATGCGGCATCTCCACCACCGAGGTCACCGACAAATGTTCGCGCGAGGCCAATGACCGCGCCGGCTGCTGAGAATGCACCGACCATGCCAACGATAAGTCCACGAATAATCTTTGATGATGCAACTGCCTTCCACCCTTGTATGAGAGATTTTCCGATGTTCTCATCGTTCTCCTTACCAGATGCTGGCCCTTTAGGAATCTCTTTCAGTCCGCGGATTACCCAAGCGGCATAGAGGAAGCTAAAGCCATTGATGTAGAGCGAGATATAGACCGAGTCACTTGGAATAAGTGGACTGATTGCGGCAAGTGCGCCACCGAAGAGGGTTAAGAGTGAGAAGAGAACTGCGGCGATTGGCGCTGTTCCATATGAGGCAAGTAATGAAACTTGATTAGCGTTCTCTAACTTCTCTTTTGGTACCAAGTTAGGAACAGATGCCTCTTTCGCTGGTGACCAGAAGAGCGAGAGGCACTCGACCAAGATCATTGCGGTGTAGAGCCAGAAATATGTGTGCACAATCGGAATCGAGATATAGAGCGCTCCACGCAATACATCCATCGTTACCATTAAGCGGCGACGATCAAAACGATCTGCAATTACTCCGGCTAGCGGTCCTAAGAAAACCGCGGGCAAGAGACGCGCGATAAAGACACCAGCGATTGCAAAGTTTGCTGTTGCGTAAGATCCACCTGAAAGTTGTGCCGCCAGCGCAGTTGTTGCAAGGAGGCCTAGCCAATCTCCAATGGAGGAGAAGACCATCGAGTTCCAGAGCTTGCGAAAGGCTGGGATTGCGAGGACTCCACGAGTGGAATCTGCTGCCGGGGCGGCAGGGTGTGGCAATCCTTGGCTCATGGGCGTGAGTCTATCGGGGGCTCTGCTGCCCATAGATTCTCGCTAGAAAGAGTTGATTTGCTGCGCTGAATAGTAAAAGTAGCACATTTCCTCTTTGTGCTACATTAAATCTATGACTACCGCGAAGAAGAAAGCTCCGGCGCCAGCAAGAAAGGCTGCCGTAAAGAAGAAGGTGTCGTCGCTGGTGGAGGAGAAAATTGAACTTCAGATCGGTATCCGTGAACTCCGACAAGATGCATCGCGAGTTATCGAACTTGTTGAAGCGGGGGCGAGTATCACAATCACGCGTCACGGAAAAATTGTTGCCACCATTGTTCCACCAAAGAAGACACAACTTGAAAAGTGGATTGAAGAAGGTGCCGTTATCTTTCCTACAAGAAAATTGGATCTACGGTCATTCCAAAAAACCGAGCCTTACGATGGGCCAGATCTCTTACAGTTATTTTTAAAGGAGCGACGAGAGGCTCGGTTTTGAAATATTATCTAGATACGTCGCTCATTATTGACTTCATACTCGATAAACCAGCAGCTCGAGAAATAATCAAATCCTCGAATGGTCAACTCTTCACTTCTATGCTTGGGCGCGCTGAAACTATCCGTTCGATTGTAAGGTTCCATCCAACTCGACTTGATGATGCAATGCGGTTTTTAAACTCGATTTATCTTCTCGCAATAACTGATTCTGTTTGGCAACGTGTTGAAAGTTTTGATGCTTCAGTGACGCTTTCTACTGCTGATTCAATTCATATTGCTACAGCGGGTATGCTTCTGGAAGATGGTGGTGCGCTTGCTACTTTAGATAAACAAATGGCAAGAAACGCAGATTTATTGGGTTTGCAGGTGATCAGCGCCTAGTGGTGCGTTTTACAACGCCTGCATTGATTAAGGGAATCTCGGTAGGTGTTCCGGTAGTTGGAACAACTCGGACAGTGATTGGTATTGAGCCCATTACAGCGGGTTTCCAAGCACAGGTCACTGTGTATGGGGTCTGAATAGGGGTTGATTTCGCGATACATCCAGGGATTCGCTCGCCGCGTGCAAAGAAAGTCGCCTTACCGCTGCGATCGAGAGTTGCGCTTAAGTTGGCGACCACACCTTTGCTAAATGTTGTTGGTGTTGATGCAGATGCAATCTCTGGCTGAGCTGGCCGATCCACTCGATATAACTTAAATTCATCGAATCTGACGCCATTTCGTGCATAGAACGCGATACGTGCCATTTTCGGTGCAAGTCCAGGATAGATGGCGTCGGGTGCGGATGGATTGATGTAATCAAAGGTGGACATATCTGGGTTAATCCACATTTGTGAAGTTTTACTTATGTAATCTATTTGGAGAATTATCAGAGAGGTTGCGTTAAGAGTACCCGCAGATGCAGTTCCATCACTTTTTACTCCAAGTCCAGCATCCATAATTGAAATTGTTTGCGCTCCATTTGCACCAACTCCACCGCTCTGGACAGTGGCACTATCGAAGAAACGTAAGTTTGGTGTTCCTAATCCTGATTGAGTACTAAAGTTTGCAATCAAGTGGAGATAAAAGACTCCTGATTCTTGTGGAGCGAAGTCACGCCGTACAGCGCATAGTTGGCCATTGAAGACGCTGCAGGATCTAATTAAGCCACCTGCGGTGACAACATTAGGATAGGTAAATCCTGTTGAATCTACATAGAAATCAGAAGAGAGAGAATCTGACGCCCATGCACCAGTAAAACCAAAGCCGCCATTCTTTCCCACCAAATTTCCACTGTATTCAAAAGATTCGGATGCGATAAGTGTCAGAGTACTTGCAGCTTTGGCAGGGGTAACCGGCGCAAAGAGTGTGAGGGTGAGCGCGATTGCAGTGAAGATACTGGTGCGCTTGAACATGGGGTGAGTCTAGTGGCGGGTGGTGAATCTAAGAAATAACCATCTTTTTATAACCTTTTGGACATTTTGGATTCTCTGCCGTGACTTTCTTTACGGTTTTGCTCTTCACGCAAGTAATTGTTTTCTTTACCTTCGCTGCGGGTGTTGGAGTTGATGTGGCTGAAGGTGTGGGAGTCACAGTTGGTGTTGGAGTGGGTGTCGGCGTTGGAGTGGGTGTCGGCGTTGGAGTGGGTGTTGGGGTGGGTAGAGCTAGCGTCGATCCAACAATCCTTCCATAACTCTCTTCTCTGGAAGGCGAGGTAACAAAGACGTCAATTCCCGCTGTGCTGCTCTCTGGTAGATCGGAGATTGTGAACTCTTCGCCTCTATTTGTATATGTACGGGCGATAAATCTTTGATTTGGAGCCTCAAAACGGATTAGTGCGCTAGGAGCGTTCTCTCGGTTGAGAATAAAGAATGTAAAACTATTCTTTGTCTGTTTGGTAATTACATACTGAATTGGAAACGGTGGATCAGGCAATGGGGTCAACATAAAACTTGATGAAGTAGTAGCTCCGGTTGAAGATTTTGTCGAGATAGTAACTCCAGTTTGAATTCCAGCTTTTAATCCGGTGATCGTAAATAGCCCATTTCCATCTATTCCTGCATTACCGCTCCAT
>JACCDW011278446.1_pt1 | contig 12214 bp, 19 predicted proteins | sample 7449781 | NCBI WGS metagenome assembly JACCDW01 (sample SAMN15323449, study PRJNA562643) | freshwater metagenome | isolation source: river surface water | place: USA:Blue River Watershed | collected 2017-08-18
AACCAATACACTAGAAGTTGCACCAGGATTCGGTAGAGGTTATATGGGAACTACTGCATCTCCTCACGCACAATATGCTCAAGTTACCTTGGCTCCTACATTTCCAAGAGTTACTATCAAGAAGGCTCTGAACGATACTATCCGTTCTTTGTATCCAAAGTTGTTTGCAGTAAGTTCAACAACCTTTACTTTCAACGCAGCACAGGTTACATACCCACTACCTGATGATGCAAGAGAAGTTCTTTATATGTCTTGGCAGACCACAGGTTCTTCTAAGGAATGGTTACCTATTCGTAAGTGGCGCTTTGACCCATTAGCAAATACACCAACATTCAATACTCAAAAGACAATCAACCTATATGAGAATATTCAACCAGGTAGAACTGTCAAGGTCTGGTACACAATGGTTCCAGATACTATGGATGCTAATACCGATGACTTTGTAGATGTAACAGGTCTACCTGATTCTTGCCAAGATGTGATTGTTTATGGTGCTTGCTACCGTTTGCTTTCATTCTTGGATGCAGGTCGAATCAACCTATCATCTGCAGAAGCAGACCTAAACGATACAAAGATTCCATCTTCTGCTGGTTCTTCTGTAAGCAAATATGTCTTTGCTTTGTTCCAGCAGCGCTTACAGGAAGAAGCACTCAAACTTTCTGACCAGTTCCCAATTCGTATCCACCTAACTCGCTAAGGAAAGACAATGAGAAAATACTCCAGCATAAGCGTTGAGACAACGCTTGCATCTAGCATCGGTGCTACTGGTACTACTATGACTGTAGCCACAGGTACAGGCTCTGGCCTTTTAGGTGGAGTTTCCTTGGCAGCAGGCAACGTTGACCAGTTCACAGTTGCTATTGACCCAGATACAACCAATGAAGAAATAGTTTTTGTTACTGCTAACTCTGGTGATTCATTCACAATAGTTAGAGGTAGGGCTGGAACCACAGCAATCACTCACGGTTCCGGTGCAACAGTAAAGCACGTACTAACAAGTGATGACTTGACTTACTTCAATGCCACATTGCCAGCAACTTTAGTTGCAGCAAAAGGTGATTTGATTGTAGGCAGTTCAGCAAACAATGCAGATAATCTTGCGGTAGGTACGGACGGATATGTCCTTACCGCCGACTCGTCCGAGACTCTAGGAGTCAAATGGGCGGCAAGCAGTGGAGGTTCTACAACGAGCCTCTCTGACACATTTATGCTTATGGGCGCGTAAAGGAGAAATAATGCCAACAGCATACAAAGTACTCGGACAATCAGCACCGAGCGCAACCACAGCCACAACGCTCTATACCGTCCCAGCCGCCACAAGCGCTGTGGTATCGAGTATCGTAATTGCTAACCGTGATACATCTTCTGCAACGTTTCGTATTTCGATTCGTCCAGCAGGTGCAGCACAAGCAAACCAGCACTACATTGCATATGACGTAACCGTTGGAGCGTCTGACTCAACAGTTCTAACTCTTGGTCTAACACTTGCTACAACTGACGTAATTACTGTCTATGCATCAACAGCAAACCTTTCCTTCAGCGCATACGGAAGCGAGATTTCCTAAGAAATGATTACCCGCCTAAAGTTATCTACGATAGAGCAAGGCCTGCCTAAGTATCGTTCGATGCTGGCGGGTAATGATGCTTATACTCCAGCGTTTGAATCTATTGCTACAGTTAGTGTTGGGTCTGGTGGTACCTCTGAAATAGAGTTTGCTTCAATACCTTCTACTTTTACTCATATCCAATTAAGGTTTTCAACAATAACCGAAACTGGTGGTAAAGTAATAATTATGCGTTTTAACAGCGATTCTGGAACTAATTATACAAGACATTTCCTTAACGGTCAAGGAACATCTGCATCAGCAGCGGGAGGGACAGGTGAAAGTTCTATAAGAGCATTTGGTCAAAATATAGGAACAGACACTGCAAGCCCTGCGGTTGGCATAATAGATATTTTAGATTATACAAACACTAATAAATATTCTACTGTTAGGATTTTAAGTGGTATGGATGATAATGGCTCAGGTGAAATAGCGATAGAATCTAGTTTGTGGTTAAACACAGCAGCCATTTCAAATATAAAGTTTAGATTAAACGATTCATCTGATTTTGCCCAATACTCCCATTTTGCCCTTTACGGAATAAAGGCGGCTTCATAATGGCAGTAACATACGAACCGATTGCAACAAATACTCTTACCGGAACAACATCTTCAGTTACATTTTCTAGTATAAGTAGTAGTTATACAGACTTAGTTTTGATTACGTTCTCAAAAGGAACGGTACAAGGAGAGAATTTATTTTTAGAATTCAATAGTGATTCTGGTACAAACTATTCAAGTACTTATTTATATGGCACTGGGTCTAGTGCAATATCAGGACGCGGTAGTAATCAAAATGGACTAATAGTAGGAACAGCAGATAGTGCTGGATTCATAACTATAATCACTAATATTATGAATTATGCTAATACTACAACATATAAATCAGCAATTTCTCGCACTAACGATACCGCTGGTTTATATCCTGCGGTCGGCGCAAGGGCTGGATTGTGGAGAAGTACAAGTGCTATAAGTAGTATAAAGATTTATACAGGCGGTGGAGGTAGTTGGTCTTCTGGTTCAACATTCACCTTGTATGGAATAAAGGCTAGTGCGTAAAGGTCAGTTATGCCAAGAGGAAATTTTAGTAAATATAAAAACTGTACAATATTAGATTGCACTAAGCCACATCAGGCAAAGGGTATGTGTCAAATGCACTACCGTAGAAATCGTCTATATGGAAGCCCAGATGTAAAAATAAATGATGGGCGTAAATATGATGATGGTTATATTCACATCAGAATTACCGCAGGTGATGGTAAATTTGGGAAATATGCATACGAACATCGCCTTGTTATGGCAGAACACCTTGGTAGAGAACTTTTACCTACTGAAGTTGTCCACCATAAAAATGGTATTAGAGATGACAACCGTATAGAAAATTTAGAACTATGGAGTAAAGCCCAACCTTCAGGGCAGAGAGTAGAGGATAAAGTGGCTTATGCTATTCAAATCCTAGAACTGTACGCACCGGAAAGGCTGGCATAATGGCAAATACATATCTTACAATAGCCACTACTACCGTAGGGTCTGGTGGGGCCGCTAATATTGATTTTCAAAACATACCTAATACGTATACTGATTTGCTAGTAAAATTGAGCCTAAGAACAGATACATCTTTTGCTAGCAATGGATATTATTACACTTGGACTTTCAACAATACATCAGCAAATCAAACAAGAAGACAGATACAAGGCGATGGCGCAAATGCAGGTTCTGGAAACTTTACCAGTTTTGCTTTGTACTGTAACCCTTCAGATTATACTGCTAGCACATTTGCTACATCAGAAATATATGTACCAAACTATGCAGGAAGCAATAATAAAAGCGCATCAGCAGAATCTACTACCGAAAACAATGCAACTACAAGTTATGCCGGATTATTCGCCTTCTTGTGGAGTGATACCTCAGCAATAAATCGTATTACATTTACACCTGGCGCTGGTAATTTTGTTCAATACTCAACCGCAACGCTTTACGGAATCAAGAAAGACTAAGGAGAAACAATGCCAACCAAAATCGTAGTTGACTGCTCAACTGGTGAGTCTACAGAAGTAGAACTGACCGCAGAAGAAGTCGCAGAACTAGAAGCAAGAGCAGCACAGGCTGAGGCTGAACGAGTCGCTGCGGAGGCTGAGGCTGCTACCAAGGCTGCTGCTAAAGCAGATTTACTAGCCAAACTCGGCATTACAGAAGACGAAGCAAAACTACTTCTTTCCTAGAAAAGGAATTATCAAGTGGCAATAAGCAGAATAAAGAACTCTGGTATCAAGACCGGACAGTTGAAGTATGACAGCGCTGCTGCAGGGCTGCCTCCGACTATGGCTGCACCTACCGCAACAAAGGGAGATGCTTCAGCATTTGTTGCATTTACTGCTATAGATGGAGCAACTTCCTATAGGGTTATATCCAGCCCTGGTTCTTTTACTGGAACAGGTACTACGAGTCCTATTACAGTATCTGGCTTGACCAATGGAACTGCATATACCTTTCAGGTGAGAGCAGAAAACTCTGCAGGAGTAGGTCCTTATTCTGCTGCATCTAACTCAGTAACTCCAGCAGTTCCTACTTATAGTCTTTATGCTACTTACAACACTTCTACAACAATTGCTAAACCTGCAGGTGTTACCAAGATTGCAGCATTCGTAATTGCAGGTGGTGGTGGCGGTGCCGTAGGCTCACAGAACGCTACATACAACAACAGAAACGGTGTATACAATACACAAGGTGGTGGTGGAGGTGGAGGAGCAGGCTCTGCTATTGGTAAATTCTGGGATGCAGATGTAACAAATGCTTCAAACATTATTATCACTGTTGGTGGTGGCGGCAATAGCACTACCGCTGGTGGAAACTCTGCAGTTGGAATTTCTGGAACTGAATTCTTATCTACTACCGGTGGTGGTGGAGGTTCTGCTGGCTCCCTAGGAACAGGCGGAGCCGGAGGTACTTTATATAATGGTACAACAAATGTAACCAATGGAAGTTTTACTGCACAGACAACAAACGCTGGTACTGGTGGTAGCACAGCCGGTCCAAATGCTGGTGGTAGTGTGACCGCAAGCGGCCCTTCTACAAGTATGAACCTTAGTGGTACTACATATAACAGTGCTAACGGTTCATCTGGTGCTGGTGGTGGTGCCGGTGCTGTAAGTTTTGGCAGCCAGACTAATGGAGGAAACGCTTCTACCTATGGTGGTGGAAACGGTGGAAACGGCGGATATTCAAACGGTTCATTTGGAGCAAACTCTGGAAATAATGGAAACGCTGCCGGCCAGTCCGGTGGTGGCGGCGGCGGTGGTGGTGGCTATGGTAGGTCAGATAGCGGTACATCTATCGGAGGTTCAGGTAATGGTGGTAAGGGTGGAGATGGTAAAGTTGTCCTTTACGTTTATTCTTAGGAGTATAAATAATGGCTAGTTGGGCAATAATTCAAAATAATAAAGTAGTAAATCTAATCCTTGCTGACTCTAAAGAAATTGCTGAAAACATTACAGGCCTTGAAGCAATAGATGATGAAGGATGGATTGGGGTAGGGTTTGAAAAAACCCCTGATGGCTGGCGACTTCCTTATCCAGTTGATGGTCAAGAGTATGTCTGGAACGATACTTTCAAAATCTGGGACCTAGTAATGGAACTAGAGGACAGTTCAGTAGTAGGAATAAATGATACTATTGGGTTATGAAAATAACCTTTACTAAAGTCCTAGAAGTTCTAGACGAGTATAAACCAAAGCCAGCAGGGACTATTGTTCCTGATTGGTACAAAGATTTATCTTCCTATATTGGTGACAAGAAACAACCTAATGGCGATGGTAATACATCGGCAACAATAAAAAGATGTATGCCAGTATTTGATGCAATGACTGCTGGCTACATACTGTTTAGTCCTGTTGATATATGGATATCACAACGCGATGGACAACCTTGGTATGAATGGCCATCATATGAACCAATTCAGTTTCATCCAATAGAGCAAGCACCTAACCATCCAAATCGCAATGGACATAAAATGTCATATCCAAAATGGATGAATCCTTGGGCGATAAGAACAGAGCCAGGATACTCAGTTTTATTTGTTCAACCTTTTCATAGGGAAAGCGTATTTTCAATATTACCTGGAATAGTTGATACAGATAAATATGACGCTGCAGTGAATTTTCCATTCGTTCTAAATGATATAAACTTTGAAGGACTAGTACCAGCAGGTACCCCGATTGCTCAAGTAATACCATTCAAAAGAGAATCTTGGAAAATGGAATTTGGTTCAGAAGAAGATATTCAAAGACAGAACAAGACTAAATTTAGTCTTAGAACTAGATTCTTTGATGCCTATAAAACTTTATACAGACAAAATAAAGAGTATAAATAATTACATATCTCTCATAAAGTATGAGTTCATATATGAAGTTATTTTATCTTTAGGTAGGTCTGGAATTGTTGGCATATCAAGAATATGACGCAGTAACTTCCAGTGTTTACTGAAATCAAACTTGCTCAAATCTTTATTATTTGTGTATAAATCTTCCCAAGATATTCCATAATAATATTTAGCATAATAAAATTCAATAGACCAAAACCATACTAGGTCGTGTGGAATATTCTTAGCAGCCTGACAAACGTCTTTGTAAAAAGAAACATTTGGCTGACCATTTTGTATATGGTCATAAATAATACAGTCATACTTTTTATCGGTCGTAAATGTATTAGCGTCATCTATTATGACTGATACATTTTTAGGCATCTTGTTATTTGCAAGATATGCAGATATTACGTCTGGCGATGATTCAATTACGGTAACTGTTTTTACCTCTGGCTTTGAGGCAACCCAATTAGGCATATGTCCAAAACCAAATCCAGACAAAAGAACATCTCCATAAGCAAGGTCATATCCTGACCACTGTTCACAATACTCTCTTATGGAGAGAGGTTCATATACGTGCCAGTGAACATCAGAATGTTTGAGATAAAAAGACCCATCTTGATTTTCTTCTATCTCAACTGAACCATAGGTTCCAGGCTTTACCACTACATATGGGATAGTGGATTTATCAAGACTCACAATTGAATAACTTCTAAAGATTTATCTGGATTTATTTCTATAGGCATAGTATACCTAATGCCTGAAGTAATTGGATTTACTCCGTGCTTATATTCCTTACTATTGCAAGGAAAGATAAGTGCAGTTCCTTTCTTGGGTTTATACTCAAAAGGGAAATTTACAAAGTAAACCTCTCCACCCTCAAAGTTGTCATTGAAATAAAATAAAATACCCAGAGACTGCTGTAGTTTTTCATCTGTAAAATCTACGTGAGGTTTTACAAAAGCGCCTGGTTCATAAATAGATAGTAATAAATCTCTTATATAGTAAGGCTTACCAAGAACCTCGGAAATCTTTGGCATATAGACTCTGAGGAAATTATAGACTTCTTCATCTTTTGGATTAGTAAGAAGTTTTCTTCCATCTTTCCACTTAGGCACATCTTCAAATAATCTTTTATAGACCTTGACCATACCGTCACAGGTCTGTTCATCAATAAAATTATCTAGTATCTTTATAGCATCCATATCCACAGTATACCAAAAGGAGAACCAGTGGCCCCATACGGCGAGGATATTACCGACGCAATCCCGTATCCCCTTTCTAACCCAGCAGGTGCTATCAATTATTCGGCTACTGGTGTTGCATATGACATTGCCGTTGCCGGCCTACCTTTTTTCGTTCAAGCGTCTGACGACACCCCTTATCGCCGTGTCACTGCTCAGTATCGTAAACAACAATATGACCAGACCAGAGAAGCGGGCGAGCAATCTCTTACTGGTTGGTGGTTTAGAAGCCAGTCATCATTCCATCTAGGTCAAGGTATCAAGTACTTTGAACCTGCTCAAGATGAAGGACTTAGATTCCAGTACACAGAATCTAAAGGTGTCAATGTCTGGGACAAGGGTCAAGTAACTCTAATCAATGATGTTGATGCAGTTCATACCACTACTGGTGTACTCAAAACCAACGGTAGACCTAATCAGCATATGCGCTCTATCAAATGGATTCAAAACAGCAATACCTATGAAGGCGTATTGCTTCACGATGAGTATGACATTGACAAGATTTTTCCTACAATCACAGCAACTATTACCAATAAGGCTTTGACTTCTAACGTAGCCACATTGACTGCCGCTAACCACGGCTTTGCTGTAGGGTTTCAGGTAGAAGTATCTGGTGTAGACGCTACATTCAATGGTACCTATACCATCACAGCAGTAACTACTAATACATTCTCATATGCAAAGACTGCTACAAACGTAACCTCACAGGCTGCTACAGGTACTGCAATATCTGAAGTAGAACACTTTGTAGACTACAACTCAGGTACTGACTATCCAGTCTATGCAATGACTGATGATGGTGTATATGCCTATTGGATTACCAAGATTATAGATGCTGGCGTAGATAAGACTGCTATGTATAAGCGTCCATTGGATTCATCTGCCAGTGCTACTCAGATGTGGAAGACATCATCTGTTGTGGTATCTGATGCCTGTATGGAATTTACCAAAGAACGTATTGTAACTACAATAAATAATGGCGTATATGAAATCTCAACTACAGCATCATCTTTACCCACTGCTGTTTATACCCATCCAGTAGCAGACTTCAACTATACAAGTATCACCTCATCAGGTGCTGCTATCTATGTAACTGGATTCTCAGGGTCACAGTCTAATATCCAGAAGTTTACCTTGGCTTCTAACGGAACTATGCCTACCTTGACCAGTGCTATTACCGCTGCTGAAATGCCAAGCGGTGAACTTATCTACAAGATTTACTATTACCTTGGCTATATGGCTATCGGTACTACTAAGGGTGTACGAGTTGCTGCAGTATCTGATGATGGTTCACTTGCTTATGGACCTCTAGTCTTTGAATCAGAGCAACCAGTCTATGACTTTGCCGCAAGAGATTCATTCCTCTGGTGTGCTACAAATGTTGATGGCGCTCCAGGAACTACAAGAATAAACCTTGGTGCATCTCTTGGAACATTACTATTTCCATACGCTTGGGATACTTACTTCTATCCTGAGACTGAAGGTAATAGAGTAACTGGCCATAGAACTACAGCCTGTGCCTTTGTAAACGGAACTGACCGTCTAGCATTCTGTACTAACAAAGTCGGTGCAACTAACGGTAAAGTTTATATTGAGACTGAAACAGGTGGCAGACTTGTCTGGCAAGGTTACTTACAGACTGGCTTTATTCGCTATAACACATTAGAACTAAAGCGATTCAAGTTTATACTTCCACAGTTTGATACAACCAATGGTTCACTTGAAGTAAGGTCTATTGACCAAGATGATAATGAGTATGGCTTAGGTATATTCTCACAAGGAGATGCTGTAGGTGAGATTGGTATTGGCTACCCATCAACACCTCAGCAATATCTAGGCTTCAAGTTTATTATCAATGGTGGAACTGTTGACAGTCTATCTCCAGTACTAACTGGATATCAGACTAAGGCTTTACCTGCTGTTCCTCGTCAAAGATTGATTCAATATCCAGTGATGTGCTTTGACCACGAGGCAGATAAGTTCGGAGTTCAGGCTGGCTATGAAGGTTCTGCTTGGCAAAGACTACAACAGTTAGAAACCGTTGAGAACAATGGAGATACTGTAAGAATTGAAGACTATAGAACAGGTGAGTCATACGTCGGACTCATCGAAGAACTAGATTTCATCAACCGGACACCGCAAGATAAAAGGTTTACCGGCTTTGGTGGAGTGTTACTAATAACAATTCGTTCCGTATAAAATCTACAAGGAGCCAGAGATGACCCCTGCTGACTGGGCTGGATTAGCCGTCGCCGTAACAACTATCGTCGCTGCATTTGCAGCAGCCGTAAGATGGCTAGTAAAACATTATTTATATGAACTAAGACCCAATGGTGGTGGAAGTCTAAAGGATAAAGTTGATAGGCTAGAATTGAAAGTCGAAATGCTATCAGACCTAATCAAGCAGGTGCTATCCAAGTGACTCATTGCGTCCACGTTTATCAGAACGTTGGAGCAGAGGTATGTCCTCATTGTGGGAGAGATACCCACGAAGCAGACTTTGAAACTACTGCAGAAATAATCAGAAATCACTACAAGAATGGGGACGACTTGCCTTATGTGTGTGGAGAATGTAACGGAACAATCAGAATATGGTGGTCAATATGAAGAAAGTAGTGAAAGTAGCAAGTCCTGCTGCCATCGCAGTGTTGCGACAGGCAACTGCCATTGCACCCAAGCGTATGAAGGCGAGCGATGGACTGCTACCTTCTGCTGCGCACCTAAAGCAATCACCGAACTCGGACCACAACACGGGTCTTGCTGCTGATTTAACTCACGACCCGCATCACGGTATTGACTGCGGTGATATCTATGAGAAGTTGAAGGATGACAAACGGGTATCCTACCTAATCTTCAGTGGGAGAATCTGGTCCAAAGATAAAGGTGACCGTAAGTACACTGGTTCTAATTTACATATGAAGCATCTACATATTTCAATCAAGGAGCAGTTCGCTAAGGATACAAGTCCTTGGTTCCCTTGGTTGGGAGAGCCTAAGACAGTAGGTAAAGTCAAGGCTCGCCTTAAAAAGGCAGCAAAGAAGAAAGAAACACCAAGTCCTAAAGGAGACTAAGTGGATAAGTTAATCAAGAAGTTAAAGAGCAAAGAGTTTAAGGCTGCATTCAAGTCTTATCTTCGCGCTGTGCTTGCATCAGCAGTGACAATGGGTATCGCATTTGCTACCGATATGGCTCCTGAATATGCAGTACTAATCGGCGGTCTAACCGCACCACTTGTAAAGTGGGCAGACAAGGCTGAATCAGAGTTTGGTCTAAAGTATTAGTTAAATAGCAGCGAGGCAAGGACCCCTGGGAGAAATCCTGGGGGTCTTTTTTTATTGCTCAAATTCAGGTTTATCTATAGGGCAAGGTGCTTTAAGTAAGTTGCCACAGTTTGCACATTCAACATCTAGTGCATACCAACAGATTTCATAATCTTCAAACTGAGCGTAGGTTAGAAAGACTGTACAGCCACAGACACAGGCGTGTGTCGGACCGACGGAACGCAAATCAGTAGCCTGTATTGGCGGTAGGCTTGGTCTGTTTTTCAACAGCCGGAGTAGACGGAAAACCACAGACCGCTCGGCTTGGCGCGTCAGCGCCTCGCGGTTGGGAGGCCGCCGGTCACGCCGTAGGCGGCCTCTTATATATTCGCTCACGCTCATATTGTAGAAATTATTGGCGTGTCACCGGAGCAGACACGCCGTAGTAGTGTAAAATTTTTTCTCCGAAGGAAAGGACTGCCGATTACTACGTTAGTTGGAATTCAATTACCAGACCGCTGTATCTTAGCAGCCGATTCTCAGATAACTGAAGACAATCTCAGGACTATAAGTACGACAACTCCGAAGATAGTTAACGTCGGAAAGTATTTATTAGGAATCGTAGGTGATTCAAGACCTGGAGATATCCTCGCCTATAACTGGACTCCGCCTGTTTACAAAGGTGCAGACCCCGTGCAATGGATGGGAAAGAAAATACTTCCATCAATACTTACCGCTTTCAAAGATAATGGATATGACCCTTATGAAGCAACAAAAGAAAAAGAATCAGGATTCGACTACCTTGTCGCGTTTGCTGGCAACCTATTCCACATTGCGATTGACCTCTCGTTCATCCAAAGTAAGTTGGGAATCTACGGTGTTGGTTCGGGTGGTCAGTTCGCTCTTGGTTATCTTGCTGGCTTACCTTCTGCTAGTCTAAAGAAAACACCAGAGCAACACGCCCAGAAAGCCGTTGAACTTGCGTCGGTGCTTGACGTTAATACTCACCCACCAATACAGTTGGTTACTCAGAAGAAGGAGTTTAAGTGAGAAAAGATTTTGTCAGATACTCGGTGTATATTAACCGACACTATATGAGTAACTGGTCTATTGGTATTGACTTCTACAAAATCTATAACTTACCTGTTGGAGAACACCAAGCATCTGTATTTCAGATTGGATTACTCTTCTTCAATATTACATTTACAAGATGGCAGGTTCCACTATGGACATAAAAGATTTATTAGTTAAAGCGCTTCACGCAAAGGAAGCAGCAAGGCCACGTTCCACACAGATACAGGTTGGTCCATCCGAATTAGGTGGATGCCGACGTAAAGTCTGGTACAAACTTAATGACCAGCCTGAGACAAATGAGAATGAATTAAAATTAGCAGCGATTATGGGCACGGCAATCCACGGAGCCATAGAAGAATCACTAAAGAAAACTAAAGGTGTGATGCTGGAATCTGTTGTTGAATACAACGGAATGAAAGCACACGTCGATTGTTACCTACCGGACAGTGGTGACGTAATCGACTGGAAGACAGTCAAGGCCAAGAACCTTGCCTACTTTCCATCACAACAACAACGCTGGCAGGTGCAAACCTACGGCTACCTTATTGAACAGTCTGGATTGGGGAAGGTCCAGAACGTTCACTTAGTCGCTATACCAAGAGACGGTGACGAGCGGGACATAAAGGTCCACTCAGAGAAGTACGATTCTTCTGTCGCACTTGAAGCCCTCTCTT
>JACCDW010118566.1_pt1 | contig 12212 bp, 11 predicted proteins | sample 7449781 | NCBI WGS metagenome assembly JACCDW01 (sample SAMN15323449, study PRJNA562643) | freshwater metagenome | isolation source: river surface water | place: USA:Blue River Watershed | collected 2017-08-18
ACAGAGGCAAGTCTAATTGCGGAACTGGAAAAACGTGGCATTGGTCGCCCATCTACATTTGCAACACTTGTGTCCACAATTGTAGATCGAGACTATGTGGAAAAGACAAATGTGGAGGGCAAAGTGCAAGATAGTCGGCATTATACGCTAAAACCGACCGTGTGGCCGCCGGTATTGAAAACAGAAAGTCACAAACTTGGCGCCGAGAAGAATAAGCTGCGCAGTACGGCACTCGGTCGCAGTGTAAGTGAATTCCTATCCCGCGAGTACAGTGATCTGTTTAATTATGAATTCACAGCTGCCATGGAAGGCGATCTGGATAGTATTGCCAAAGGGCTTAAACCCTGGAAATCACTCCTTCAAACTACCTGGGATACTTACAAGGATCGCTATGCGGCTATGAGCACTGGTGGAGCAGCGGCAAAAGCCGCTAAGGAGCGTGTGCTTGCCGATGGTGTAAAAGTGATCTTGAGTAAAAAAGGCCCGCTGTTTGTGCGTGATCCGCCGCCTGGTAGCCCAAAAACAACGAAAGCGACCTTTGCACAACTTCCAGCTTCCGTTGCATTTGAATCTGCTACAGCGGAGGACGCGGAAGCTGCGTTCACTGCGGCTAAAGAAGCAGCACAAGGGAAACTGTTGGGAACACTGGAAGGCACACCAATCTATCAGAAAACTGGGCCATATGGACCCTATGTAGAGTGCGGCGGGACGCGCATGCCATTGCGTGGCACATTTGAACTAGACGAAATTTGTGAGAAACTCAAGGCAAAAATCAGCTTTTCAGCAGATTTGTCTGGAGCTGCAGCACCGTACAACCGTGTTATTGGTGAATACACAATTAAGCGTGGGCCGTATGGTCTCTACTTTTACAAACATGCGCTCAAACAAGTAAAGTTTGTAAAATTCCCTGCCACCCTAAATCCAGACACGGTCACAGTTGCGGATCTGAATCCTGTGTACAGTGATGGAATTAAGAAAAAAGGGAAATTTGTAAAGAAATCTGACTAGGCTGACAAAGCATCTGCCACTGAATCAACCACAGCAGCATGATCCGCCCCAACCGACTTTGCCTTTTCAGCGCAGTCAAATGGAACCTCTTCGCCACGCAGACCACGCACTGTAGCACAAACACCTTCTCCAAGAAGCGTTGGATTGTATCCACCTTCCAGCACCGCCACAATTGGCACCCCTAGTTTCCGTAATTCATGCGTTAGAACATGATACGCTGCCGGTGAAATATTCATACCCGCAAGATCATCACCAGCAATAGAATCGTATCCAGCGCTAATCAGCAGTAGATCCGGCGCAAATTTGGTGAAGGCGGGTAGAATAGCACGTTCCATAGCGTAGCAAAGTGCTGCATCATCCGCATCATCGTATGTCCATTGAATATTAAACATCCGGCCGCCGGTTTTTTTACGCAGTTCATCCCCTTTGAGTTTATGAACTGGGTATGTAAGTGATCCACCAACTGTGCGTTCGGCGTGAATGGAACAAAAGGCTACGCCTTCCGTCTTTAGAAACGCCAACGCAGTTCCATCTCCAAAGTGGTAATCCCAATCTAGGATTGCAACTTTTTTACCTGCTGCCAAAGCCGAAAGAGCAGCCAATACAACATTGTTGGCAATACAGAATCCCGCTGGCACATCAAAGCAATGATGTCCAGGTGGGCGCACAAGAGCAAATCCATGCTGCCCGGTTTCAAGCGCATGTTTCACTGCTTCTACAGAGCACGCAGCAGCAATTCCGACAGCGTGTAGGCTACCACTGGACCAGTAAATATCTCCACATTGCTTACTCCAAACTGGCTTCCCCTTTGCACGTGCTGCTTCATACTCCCATCCGCGAACTGTCTTAGAACCATACACTTCAATAAATGCTTCCCGTGGATACGGTGTAGCAACCATCTTATTTTCACAAGCAGACCACAAACCGCTGTTGTTCAAAGCGGTTAGAATTCCGTCAAGGCGACCCCCATTTTCCGGAAAAGTTGCAGATGGGGGAATATGATCCACCATTGCGGGGAAATTGTGGAAAAGTGTAACGGAGCTCATTTTATATCCATATATCCAACATAATGTTAGATTCCGCTTCAATTTTTTCATGACCCAAAGCAAATGACGTTTGAAATTGGAGGATGCGTGTCAACAAGTTTTGTGTTTGACAAAGATGAAGTTATGATATTTGTATCTGAATTAAAACCTGGAGATAGTGTGAAAGGCGTATTTGGTAAAACAAATACTGTAAAAGAAGTTATAAAATCGCAGCTTGGAGCAAACAAAATTATAACGATTAATAACAGTTTAACGTGTCTTGAAAAAACAATATTTTTCAATTCCGCAGGTGATCCTGTATCCTATTCACCCATACCACACATATTGCCCTGTATGTCTTGTTCAAGGAAGCCAATACAAATACCCAATTATGGAAATGAAAATACAAATCCACATTTTGAATTCACAAACATGAAAACATTTACTGCTGGTGATTCACTTTATTTTTTAAATAATTTTAACAAAGCCATTACGCACATTAGTTATCCAATAGATCAACATCCTTTACAGGAAATATACACAATCTTGTTAGACGGAGATCATACATGTTTTTTGAATGGATATGCAGTGATCGCAAAACAGAACCAAAGTGATCCACTTCAGGTCTACTAAATACGAATCCAACTTGGATCAAATAATTCTGCTGTATAGGCTGGACCCCGTGGACCATACCATTGTTTTGGCGCTATAACACAGTCGGCATTAGCCAGTGTTGCCGCCCACCAACTAAATGTGGAATTTGCTACAATAAAGTTCTTAAACTGACTCAGCAGTGCCAAAGTATGAATGTCATCCTCATCACTCAAAATATGAAATGGCTGTGTTTGTAATTCAGATAGCGCTGCCATGTTTTCAATCCAATACATTGGTTCATCAGAACAAAGCAAGTAAATTGGATCACGCACGCTAGTTTTCATCCGTGTCATACTATTAAAATAGTAAGTCACGGGCAATGGACCGTGGACACTAATATTCCACTCGCTAGTCAAGTAATCACCACGACGTGCATGGACAACGACAACGCGATCTTTTTGCGACAATAATTCTTCGTATTTCAATTGTATATGTCGTAAAACAGCGCCACTTGGAGCAAACAAATCTCGCAAATCCGCTAAATAATCTTTAAAATATAACAATGATTGAAAGTATCCTTCTAACTTTATGTTGGGAATAACAGGAAATTCGCTAAATACATGATGAATTCTTTCGTACAAAACAGGGTAATGTATATGTTCCTGTAAAGTATGTTTGAATCTGTATAAGCATGTATCCCAATACAAAGACCGCCTATCCTCCTCCTGTTTTTTCAAAGGCAGTACAAGTTTGTAGTTATGTTTTCGTGCATGGGCGTAGGCAGTTGCTATTTGGAATAACTGATTTCCTAGTCCACCCATAATTCGCACACTTACAGACGGTTTTTCAACTTGTACCACTACATAGCTACTATCAGGTTCAAACGGTACAGTAGTATCGGATAAAAGCCGTGTTAAATAAAACCAAATATCCATATGTGGTATATTTGGCCTTACAATCATGGCAACATTTGGATCTGCCAAATATGCTGATAGCATTACAGATTGATCTTTGCCGGCAAATTTTCCCCGTTGCTTATATACTAGCAACATGCTTTCATACGCCGCCAACCACCGTAAGCAGGCTTCGCCCGTGCCTCCCCATAGTCCGCCTACAATACGATCAACGTGCTCAAAATCGGATTCACCAGCGCGTAGGGGGGCAACAGAACTCATAAGTATGCGATCCGTTGGAAATCGTGCTGCCAACGGGAAATTGTCAATTATGTTTTGATCAGCAATAGGTTCACGAAATGCGCCAATATCACACCAGAAAAAATGTGTTGTTTCAAAGGGATTCAGAGCAACAGCTTCTTTCACAAAAAAGGCCTTGTTTGCCCATAATGCATATAGTTGTGGGCTATGAATATGCGCTTCACGGTCTTTTTCATAGTGCACAATCCATAGATCCTTATATAAAAGCCATGAATCCAGTTCTTCAAACGGACGAACTACTATATGAATAGGCAGATCACCACGCATGTGTTTGAATATTGGCACACATTCAGCACTAGTAAACAATACTATGGGGGATTTCAGACGCATATAATCGGAAGCCCATCGCAAATACCGCTCTTTTGGAAATTTTGAGGGAATTTCATAAAAACACGTGACTAATGTTGTAGCCATTGCTTAAACTTATACTATATAGTTTAGACCAAAATGCCGTTTATATCGGTTCTTATACCGGTGTATAATGGTATTCAGTTTTTAGAAGAATGTATAAATTCTATACTAGCACAAACTTACACAGATTTTGATATTCATATTGGTGTAAATGGACACGCCAGTGATGGAGGGACTGTATACGCAATAGCGCAAATGATTGCTGAAAAAGATGCCCGCATACACGCACATGTATTAAATTCATCTGTTAAAAATAAGGCAGATGCCATTCACGAACTGCTAGCAGTAACGCAATCCAAATGGATTGCGCTAATTGATTGTGATGATATGTGGCTTCCTGAAAAACTGGAACATCAAATAAAAAGTATTACCAGCGCAGATGTAATTGGGACTGGGGCAAACTATTTTGGTGAATTTAGTGGTTCTCCAAAAATACCATATGGACATTTTTCTGGAACTGTGTGTGCTCACGTGAATCCATTTATAAACAGCAGCGTTTTGATTAAACGTGAATTACTCAAATATCCTGAATATATTGAGGGGCTAGAAGATTACTACTTATGGATGAATTTGGCACTAAAAAATGTGCGATTTTACAATGTGGATCAGCAGTTAACCATGCACAGGGTTCATGCGGCTTCGGCATTTAACAGTAATAAGAAAATTAACGTTGCTCCATTACTAGAATGGTTTAAATACATGAACGCGCAAAACGGCATAATGGTCTAAAAAACGCAGTAATAGATCAAAGTAAATATGCTTCACATTCAAACCGCTGTTGTAAACAATCCAAAATTTATTGAACTTCAACACACTACACTAAAATACTTTATTGAAGGAGACTACGATTTCACAGTATTTAATGATGCAAAAGATTGGCCAGATTTCAGCAATTTTGGCGATCCCTCTATTCGCCGTGAAATAGAAAGAACATGTGAACGATTAAACATCCCCTGCGTATCATTGGATAATGCGCGTCATAAGTACGATGTCTGTGCGGCACATAGATGCGCAGATTCTAACAATGCCATGTTGGAAATTCAGCGTCACCACGGTGGCAAATACCTAGTGTTGGATTCTGACATGTTCCCAATTGCCAAGTTTCATACAAATAAATACAATGAATATGCTGCCGCTATTGTGCCACAAATACGGGAAAATGACGGAAAGAAAGTGCACTATTTTTGGAATGGCATATACTATTTTAATATGGACACTATGACACACAAGAATGCCTTGAGTTGGAAATGTGATGATATTGAAGGCGTATGGACAGATGTTGGTGGTGGCATGCATTATTATCTTCAGGCCACAAAGGATGCGCATTATACAATCCGTCATTTATCTTCAGGTCGGTGGAGCGCCCTTGACTATCCACTTCACTGCGATACACGATGGTTACATTACATAAAGAATGATGTAAGAAACACTGGAACACAATTTTATTCTGAAATATATGATAACACATTTTTACACTTTCGTGCAGGAGGAAATTGGGATAAGCGTGCATCAGATGAGTATGAAAGTCGCGTTGACTTATTGTCAAGAGTGGCCAATAGCATATGTCACTAAAAAATTGACTTTTTTGTTCAATCACGGTTGTTTGTTAAACCATGATTGAAGAAATGGAAAATTACATTGCATTTATGTTTGTATTGAGTGCGATTGGGATACTGTATCTCTGGCTGGAAGATCACAGAGATAGGATCCGTGAACTATCGCATACACTTCAACTTATTGAGCTTCATACAGGGGTTCCGTATTATAGTTCACTACGGCCATCACACCTTGGTGTTGAGGATCGTGATTGGCTAAATCAGGCAAAGGCGCGGCAGCGTGCTAACTCTTCTTAGGTCCAATAATCTTCATTGGTACAAAATCCATACGACGTGTGCTACTTTTTGCTTCTAAAGGATTGCTTAAGTATACAACCTTAACAACACGCCCGTTATTCATCTCAGCTTGAGGTGCCTTGGAAATAGATGTTGCGCGAGCAGCATTGAATGCCCGCAACACAGAAAATATAGCACCACCAGCAACAAACATGCCAGCTATGCTTGCTAAAATAATACCATATAGAGGTATACCTGCTGTATTTCCCACAATAGCATTTGTTGAATCAGTGATAGCAAGTTCTGCTGGCGCTGGAGCGCTAACACTAGTACTTCCTACAGAAGCAGCAAAATTCTGAAGCGTTTGTGAATTTTCTACAATTGCGCTAAAACTTGCGCTATCTAGACTTGTAATCGTTGCTGGAGGATCTGTAATTGCGTAATCCACTTCTACATTTCCTGTGCTTGTGGCTTGAAGAGCACGCAATATTCTTCCTGAACTTGTATCTTTTACAAAGCAATCCGTAGATCCGTTGCTTTTTAGCGCAGCTACAGCTGGATCAAACGGAACCTGTTTACGAAGACCATTTGCCTCTATCCATGTTATGTTCCGAATAACAATCTGTTCCAATGCAATCCGCAGCACGCAACCAAGGTTTGTAACAATCTCTTGGACTTTTTCGGGGCGGCTAAACGCGGTGGCATTTGCGCCAGCAAACGCAAGCTTGGACTGAATTACTGGAATAGCCGATGGAGCAGCTGTAGGACGCACAGCCCATGGTGTTGGGCGACTACTGGGGCGCAGGCGAATGTATTTAGTTGCTTCAGGATACACGGTCGGCTTTGGTGTTGGCAGCGCTGAAGCGCGCACAAAGACTGTGCTTTCTGGTGTGCGCAAAGGGCAAATAGGTGCATCCGCTGGGCAATCCAATAGGCTGGAATCGCAACAACGTTGTGTTGGCATAGGACTAAACGTCACAGATTCACACGCTGTAATATTAAGTAAGCACTGGATAAGTTGTGTAGGAATTGGAATTGATGATGGACAAATTGGTAGTCGTGTTTCCGCACAATTCATTAAACCTGGCATACAGCACTCAAACCGATCTGTAGGAAGCGGTGTATATGTTTCGCAAGGTGGAAGAGTATCACAGGTTTCTCCAAGAGGGCAACAGTGGCGTGGGCACAAAGGCAAAGTGCTGTTAGAGCAGTTCATAAATCCGGGCATACAGCACTCAGGGATATTTGTAGGGATTGGAGGCATTGATGGACAGATTGGCAAGCTGCTATCAGCACAGTTCATAAATCCAGGCATGCAACATTCATGTGATCCTGTTGGCATTGGAATTGATGAGGGGCAAATTGGCAAAGTGCTACCTTCACAATTCATAAATCCAGGCATGCAACATTCATGCGATCCTGTTGGCATTGGAGTATAGGATGGACATAGTGGAAGATTGCTATCCGTGCAGTTCATAAACTCTGGCATGCAACATTGATGAGTGTCATCGTCGCAAGGAGGCAAATTACCCACACAAGTCATATCACCAAATGCGCAACAGTGGATGGGATTACTAGGATAAGGGCTAAAAGATGGGCAAATTCGGTCAGTGCTTCCACACTCGGTTTTTGTAGGATCACAACATGGAAAAGAAGGTGTTGCAGTTGCGCAAAGAACTGTTCCTGGCACGCAGTCTGTTTTTGTAGGATCGCAACAGCTTGCGGAAGGCTCAGCCCTTGGAGAAAAAGAAGGGCAGATAAAATCAGTACTAGAGCATTGCGTTTTTGTAGGATCGCAACAGCTTGCGGAAGGCTCAGCCCTTGGAGAAAAAGAAGGGCAGATAAAATCACCATCAGAGCATTGCGTTTTTGTAGGATCGCAACAGCTTGCGGAAGGCTCAGCCCTCGGAGAAAAAGAAGGGCAAATAAAATCAGTACTAGAGCATTCTGTTTTTGTAGGATCGCAACAGCTTGCGGAAGGCTCAGCCCTCGGAGAAAAAGAAGGGCAGATAAAGTCAGTGCCTGAGCATTGATATTTTGTAGGATCACAGCATCCAGGATAAGGTGTAAATGATGCTGTAAAGCAGTTTGTTGAACAAACTGGTGAAGCAGAAGGACATAGTGGGATATCTGGTGAGCAATTCATTGAAATTGTTGGATCGCAGCACCTATTTTGTATTGGTGAAGGGGATACGGCCACCCGGGGTGTCAATGATGGAGTAGATGAAAATCCACTTAATTGTGCTGTAGCGCCACTAATCGCACAGAAAACGATGTAGCGCAACATTCTCTATGATGCTTTAACAAAACAACCTTAGACCTGTGTCAAAAAAATTGAGTTGCGTTTTGGCTTAAAGAAAATCCGCGTGCGACAAAAGAAAACATGGATTCCCCTATTCTTATTACTTTGGACGGCAACATTGGTGCTGGCAAGAGCACGCTTCTAGAGGCAATTCGGAAGCAGCTTCCCCATGTAACTGTAATTCCTGAGCCCGTTGGCGAGTGGCTCCAAATGAAGAATGAGCATGGTGAGTCGCTGCTGTCGCTCTTTTACAAAGATACGCGTCGGTGGTGCTATACGTTTCAGAATTGTGCTATTCTAACACGACTTATGCATACGTTGGAAATCCTGGAAAATTACAAAAAGGATCCGTCTCATCCGCGGATTATTATTACAGAGCGCAGTGTTCTGACAGACCGTTATGTATTTGCGGAAATGCTTCATGAACAGGGAAAAATGGATGATCTGGAATGGAATCTGTATCTGAAATGGTATAATCACTTTGCTGCGAATCTGCCTGTAAAGGGCATTATCCATCTTACAACATCTGCTTCCACTTCGCAGACAAGGATTCACATTCGGAATCGCAGTGGTGAGGAATCCATTCCGCTTGAATATCTGAATGACCTTGATACTCAACACCACAAGTGGATTAGTAATTCTACATTGCCTACATTTCAGATTCATACTGAGCCAGGCACAGACCTTGAAGGGGTTGTAAAGGAAATTGATTGCTGGCTTACGAAAAACTTTAGTTGAATTTGAAAAAAATTGAAGCCTGTCGGCCACACTTTTTTGGCACACGGCCCAAAGCCTTACTTGTACACAATGTCTTCCACTAGCGTTTCAAATGTTTTCCCTTCCCTTAACCTCCGTAAGGATATTTGGACTCACTATCCTGTAAATCTTGTCCCACTTGGCAAGGGCGAGGATGGTGCTGAGCGTCATGCGATTGTATGGCATCGCAAGCGTCTTCAGGAGTGGAGAGCTAGTTATCCAAAGCAGTATGCTTCATGGCTCACATATGAGACATGGACTAAGTTTCGTCTGTTTCACTCACTTCGCAACTCTGCGCATTGGATTGTAGAACCGGCTACTGATGACACACACCTTTGTCTTATTCGCATGCTATATGGAAATCAGACACCGAATCCGGTGCTGCTTCCTATTACGGAAGCTCTGCCCAACCTTACATGTCTGAATGACATTAAGGATTATTTCCCAGTTGTTTGGCATAAACAGTCTGATAGCAATGGCAAGACTTCGTACAGCATTGAACTGTATAGCAAAAAGCTGAAGGAGGCGCATCATCAGTTTGGGTACGATCTGACAAATATTTGTAAAGCACGTCTTCTGGCATCGCTAAAGGCTAGCACCGCTTGGAAAGTTTCTGACAATCCTACAAATCCCGTTGAAATCTGCACAATTACTCCTGTATAAAAATGTTGCTAGCCGACAAATGTTCGTCGGCCTAAAAAGGTAAGTATATTTTTTAGTCAATGGCAGCCTCACGTCGCATTCAAAAGGAATTGGAGGATTTCCAAAAAGATCCGCCGCCAGGATGTTCAGCTGGTCCTGTTGCGGATGATATTTTTCATTGGGAAGGCATACTAATGGGCCCGCATGATAGCCCATATAGCGGCGGCATTTTTAAACTTTCTATTCGTTTTCCGACGGAATATCCGTTCAAACAGCCACATATACAATTTTTGACTAAAATTTATCATCCAAATATTAATAGCTCAGGTGGTATATGTCTAGATATTCTAAAAACACAATGGAGTCCTGCGTTGACAATTAGTAAAGTGCTGCTTTCTATTTTGTCATTGCTAACCGATCCCAATCCAAATGATCCGCTTGTCCCCGATATTGCTGCTTTGTATAAGGCAAATCGCGACGAATATGATATGAAAGCGCGTGAATGGACAATATTATACGCATCGGAATTTATGGATTAGAACCACACACAAAATGAATCTAAAATTTGTATTAATACATATGAAAATATGCGAATGTTTCATATGTATTTTATGGTGTTTGTTCTAGGTTAGCCCGTGATACTATTAAAAGGTGCATGTTTTAATGTTCATCGGTTTACACCGTTTCACATTTAAAATGTGAAATGGTAGTGTAACCGTTTTTCAGTTAATACCCCACATTTTGTAGCCCGAAGGGCTACAAAACCGGCGTTTTAAATGAAAAATGGTGTAAAAAGAAATGTGTCCATTTTTTATGTTTGTCGGTCTAAGCAGAAAGAAAAATATTAACTAAAGTAGCAAATGAGTGAGGGAACTCTAAACTTCTCCACTAGTGTGAAGATTAATCCAGGTGTGCTAACACCATTTGTGTTAGTGCAGGATAATACTGGGTCACTATTAATCACACCGCAATTCAAAGGCGCAACAGGTGCGACGGGGTACACTGGTCAAACAGGTCCTCAGGGCGTGCAGGGTTTGCGCGGTTTACCAGGCGCTGTAGGAGCCATGGGTCCAACTGGTCCAACTGGCACTGCTGGTATTGCCGGTGAGACAGGGGCAACAGGTCCTACAGGCAATACTGGAGCAACAGGTTCTACAGGTATAACTGGCGCAACTGGTCCCACTGGTTTACCAGGTGATAAATATAATACAGCTACAACAAGTTCGGTTACTATTAATCCAGTTGAAGGTGGAAGTGTGTCATTTACAGTCGCGCAAGAATTGGCATACATTGTTGGGAATTCAGTGATTGTTACCAAAGCATCTAGCCCAACAAGTAAGTTTGAGGGCACAGTAACATCATACACACAAAATACTGGAAGCATTACCATTGGCGATATTTTGAATATTCGTGGAACATTTGGATCAGCAGTTTACAATGTGAACTTGGATGGTATAGACGGTCCTACTGGTGCTACGGGTATAACAGGTGCTACGGGTATAACAGGTGCTACTGGTATAACAGGTGCTACAGGTATAACAGGTGCTACAGGTATAACAGGTGCTACGGGTATAACAGGTGCGACAGGTATAACAGGTGCCACGGGTATAACAGGTGCCACGGGTATAACAGGTGCCACGGGTATAACAGGTGCCACAGGTATTACAGGTTCTACTGGCTCAACGGGTATCACTGGTCCAACAGGTTATATTGGTATACCTGGTGATGATGGAGCAACAGGTGCTACTGGTCCAACGGGCATAACAGGTGCTACTGGTGCAACAGGTATCACAGGCGCAACAGGTATTACAGGTGATACAGGAGCAACAGGTATCACTGGCGCAACAGGTATCACTGGCGCAACTGGTAATACGGGTGCTACAGGCATAACTGGCGCAACAGGCATCACTGGTGCAACGGGTATAACAGGTTCAACGGGTAATACAGGTGCAACAGGCAGCACAGGAGAAACTGGTCCTACAGGCCCAACAGGTGCTACAGGCGCAACAGGTCCTACAGGCGCAACAGGTGCTACAGGAGAAACTGGTCCTACAGGCACAACAGGTAATACAGGCGCAACAGGTAGTACAGGAGCAACAGGCAGTACAGGCGCAACAGGTAATACAGGCGCAACAGGCAGTACAGGAGAAACTGGTCCTACAGGCGCTACAGGCATAACGGGTGCTACAGGCATAACAGGCAGTACAGGCGCAACAGGCAGTACAGGAGAAACTGGTCCTACAGGTGCAACTGGCAGCACAGGAGCAACAGGAGCAACAGGAGAAACTGGTTCTACAGGAGCAACGGGTCCTACAGGATCAACAGGCGCAACTGGTCCTACAGGAGCAACAGGCGAAACTGGTCCTACAGGAGAAACAGGATCAACTGGTCCTACAGGAGAAACAGGATCAACTGGTCCTACAGGAGA
>JACCDW011527138.1_pt1 | contig 12212 bp, 10 predicted proteins | sample 7449781 | NCBI WGS metagenome assembly JACCDW01 (sample SAMN15323449, study PRJNA562643) | freshwater metagenome | isolation source: river surface water | place: USA:Blue River Watershed | collected 2017-08-18
TATTACCAATTAGCATAAGGAAAAAGCAAAATGGCATATATTAACGCTTCTAGCGCATTAACCCGCGTAAAGTTGTTTATCATCAAAGACGCGGATGCCACTACTCCTGGAACTCCTGTTGAAGCAGATTTCTACACCGCTGTTAACGCAACAACTGGTGCAGTTACACTGACAACAGCAAATGGTCCAATCGTAGTGCCTGGTTTACAAGATGTAACCATTAACAACGCCAACGGTTCATTCCGTTGGAAACAACTTGACCAAAGTGGTGAAAATGTTATTACAACTAACGCCACAAACAGCCTAAGCGGCAACTTCGTTCTAGATCCTACTACATTCTGGGGAACCGGTGGTGGTAGCCTAGCAGACGATGATGGCATCTTCAAACTGTCCAACGACAGAACACAGATTGCCTTCTTAATCGCTCCTGAGGGTGTTATTGACAAGACTGTTCTAATGGGAACAGGCTTCATCAGTGCTCTAGCACCTACAGTTAGCGCAGACAGTCCAGTTTGGGTCAGCCCAATCACTGTTGAAGTTAACGGCGACTACATCAAGTATGACAGCACATTGGCTGCTTAATATTTGACGCAAGGCAAACAAAGGCACCCTAGGGTGCCTTTTGTTATGGCTAAATATTCATGTCCAAGGAGGACAGATATGATATTTGATACATTAACTACAGAACAGTTAATTCGTAGCATGGAAGCAGAAGCCGCTAAGGCTCTAGCAGAATTGAAATGCCTACGCAAAGACAGTGAACAAATAGACGCAAGACTGCGTTTTTTATTAAGTGTAATACATCACTTAAAAGATAAGATTGGAGAATGAGATGGGATTAAAACTAACACAATTGGCTAGCAAGCCGCAACTAATTAAAGTCGTCGTAGACAATGAGGACCTTGTCAAAACCTACGGCGACGAACTAGAATTTTGGATTCTAGACAGACAACCTATTGACCAATTCATTAAAATGGCTACCACTGGTGCCAGTGATTATGCTGAGATGATTCGCATGGTCAATGATTTGATCCTAGATGAAGAAGGCAATAAAGCAATTAAAGAAGGCGAAGCACTACCTAACGATGTAATGATTGCAGTTATCAATAAGGTAGTTGAGCGCCTGGGAAAGTAACCAGCGAGGCGGTGCCAGAGGGATCGCCTGAATTGAGTATGATTATATTGGTAGATACAATGGCAGAGCGTTATGGAATGTTACCCAGCGAAGTAATGGCCAATGCCACAACCTTTGATGTATTCGTAGCAGATACTGCAATTGGATATAGAAATTATCTGCAGGATAAAGCCAATGGCAAGGCCACTGTGTATAAACCAGAAGCATACAGTCAAGATGATCTATTGAATATCCTAAATGGCAAAAGTTGACAAAAGCAGCGTAGACCGTCAGTTTAAGCGACTAGAAACTGCACTTAAAGGCTTGACTCAGGCCGCGCACAAGGAATTTGTCAATAACACGCCAGTGCGTAGTGGCAATGCCAGACGCAAAACTAGACTGGACGGCGACCGCATCGTGGCCGATTATGCTTATAGTCAACGCTTAGATGACGGCTACAGTCGGCAAGCACCTCGCGGTATGGTAGAACCTACAGAAAAATTTATTCAACAAGAAGTTGAACGAAGAACAAAGGGCTTATAACATGGCCAGTAATATTCGTGTTGTTTTAGAAATAGACAACAAAAAATACCTAGCAGACCTTAAGACTGCCGAAAGAGCCACAGATACTTTTAGTCGCAACACCGTCAATAGCGCAGGCCGTGTAGATAAAGCATTGGATGGTATTGGACGAGGCTTTGGTAGACTAAAAACTGCCATTGCCGGCATTGCACTAACAGCATTAGGTCGCAGTCTACTGCAACTAGCAGATGAACTTGATGATGTCAGCAACAGCACTGGCATTGCTATCGGTAGACTAATTGAATTCCAAAATGCAATTCAAGGCGCAGGCGGCAGTCCCGCAGACATGAGCACAGCCCTGCTGAAGTTCAGTCAAGCATTGGACACAGCCGCAGAAGGCAGTATCAAGGCACAGAATCAATTGATAGGCCTAGGCATCAGTCTAGATGAACTGCGTAATAAGAGTGATGAACAATTATTGATCCGCACTCTAGAAGAACTAAGCAAAATGGAAGCCGGTGCTCGTAGAACAGCACTCATGGTGGAATATTTTGGTAAGAGTTTTAAGACTGTTGATCCTCGTCAATTGTTAGATCAACTACGAGCAACTAGGGGCGAAGGTGACCAATATGCTAACAGCGTTAAGCAGGCTGCCGAAGTAAATGCCAAATTAGAAAAAGCATTTACTAATTTGCGTCTAGCATTGTTGCAGGGTTTTGGCCCTGCTATCAGTCAGTTCGCGGAATTTACAGAAAATGTAATTAAGAATAAACAGGCCATGGAAGATCTAATGACCACAGTTAAAACATTGGCTGTTGTTATTGGCGGTGCGTTTGCTGTCAGCGGCTTATTAATCTTAGTGCGTTTGATTGGCACAGCAGGCAGAGGTGTTGGCGCGGCCATTACTTTATTCCAGAAGTTTGGCGCTGCTATTGGCTTAAGCGGCACAGCAGCCGGCGCATTGGGTGCCAGCATTAGCGGTGCATTTAGAGCCGCAGGCCCATTGTTGACTGCACTACGAGGACTGGTAGTAATATTAGGCACCTTAGTAACCGGTGTTATTGCAGCCAATCAAATATTTGACAACTTCGGTGACATTGCTACTAATGCCATTGCCAGAGTAATTGAAAAACTAGGCGAACTTACAGCAGAATTATTAAATCTACCAACAGATGGTTTGGCTGCATTATTGAATATGTTCTTGCCAGAAAATCTTAAGATCAAAGATGCTGTGGGATTAGGCACACCATTTAAGATTGCGGCAGAAAATGCTCGCAAAGCAAGAGAAGAATTTGAAAGAACAAGACAGGCAGCACGCCGTGCCAGCACAGCAGGCGCAGGGCGTGGTAATTATGGCATGACGCCGGTGCAGCCCGGCGAAGGTGTAGCAGTTGCAACTGGTCAAGGTGTATTAGGCACAATGACCACTGCCCAACAAGATGCAGCAGCCACAGGCGGAGGCAGACCTGTTGATGAAACAGATCGCCTAAACGCTATCAAACAGATTAGACAGATTGGTGAAGAACTTACCAAGAACTTGGCCAAGCGTCGCGAAGCACTAAACTTAGAAACTAAAGCAATCGGCATCAGTGAAGATGTAGCAGAAGCCCTGAAGTTAGAAGCAGATGTTCGCGATGAAATCGGTAGAACAATTGAAAGTCTAATACAAAAACGCGAAACATTGGGTAAAGAAGAACAGTATCTAAAACCCATTATCAATGAACAGATTGCTCTACTGCAAAAGCGAGAAGCCACAGAAGTTGAAAGTGCCTTAAAGTCCTTAAACACTAAACAACTTAGAGCCGCGCAGGATCGTATTGAAATTCAAAATGCCAAGCAGATCAATGACTTGGAAAATCTTCGCGCACAGTTGCTAGGTTATACACTAACAGAACTAGAAAAGTTTAATCAAGCACAACGAGCCGGTGATTTCCGCAGTAAGACTCGCGAAGAAATTGAATTGCTAAAACAGCAGGCCATTGCTCGCGATGCTGAAACAGCAACACTGACAGCACAAAAGACAACCAGAGAAACCAATAACAAATTATTGGAATTGGAAAGCAGTTTGTTGGGCACACAGTTCACAGAACTGCAAAAACTAGAACAGTTAAAAGCAGCCAATCCCGAAGCCTTTGCTCGCAAAACGCAGGAAGAAACCTCTGCTCTACAAGCGCAGGCTACAGCACTGGATGAGGCCGCAACAAAATTCCGTGCGCTGGCATTTGCTCGCGACCTACAGCGTCAAGGTGAAGATTTTGCCGCAGGCGTGCGTGATCAATTGAATTTGGATCGCGCAGTAGGCGAAAGTGCTCGTCGCAGAATCAATGTGGAAATTGAAGGCCGCAATCAACTGCAAAGCAAACTGCGTGAAATTGCGGATCGCTACGGCAATGAAAAGAATCTCAGTGAAGAACTGCGTCAGGCGAGACAAAAAGAAATTGATGATGCCACGGCCGGTATCACCAAGTTAATTGAACTTAAGAAAAAGTCAGTTGAAGAAGATCAAGCCATACGCGACAGTTTTGAATTTGGCTGGGAAAATGCTTTTTCCAAATACGCAGAAGATGCTAACAATGCTGCCAATCAAGCCCGCACATACTTTGAAACATTCACCAAAGGTTTTGAAGATGCATTTGTAAAGTTTGTTCAAACTGGTAAATTCAGTTTCAAGGATCTTATCAACAGCATTATTGCAGACTTTGCTAGGCTACAGGCTAAAAAGTTTGTTACCAGCATCTTTGGTGGTGGAGGAGGAGGCGGAGGCTTCTTTGGTGATATATTTGGCAGCATCGGTAAAATCTTTGGCTTTGCCAATGGTGGTAACCCTGCGATGAACAAGCCAATTCTAGTAGGCGAGCGTGGACCAGAATTAATGATCCCTCGTAACGCCAGCACAATCATTCCTAACGAAGCACTGGGTGGCGGCGGTAACCAGACTATGGTAACTTACAACATACAGGCTGTTGATGCAGCCAGTTTCCAACAATTAGTGGCACAAGATCCCAAGTTCCTACATGCTGTAGTTGAGAAGGGTCGTCGTAGCATGCCACAAGGAGCAAGACGATGAGCATACAAACAGTAATTAATTCAGCGCAGACAATTGAAGTCAGTAGACCTGCACTGGTTGCCAGCACTATGAGTCGCAGTGGTAGATTGTTTACCAGTGCTCGTAACTGGACTAAGCCATGGCGTTTTACAGTAAGTCCAAAACCTGTATGGCGAATCGCAGATGTTCGCAGCGTGATTGAAAATATCATGACCTATGACAAGCACACTGAACAAACTGTGTATATTGGCGCTACTGCATCATGGCTCACAGCCTATCAAGGAGCGGTAACTGTATCTACCGGTGCACTAGTAGGCATTACCTGCACCAGCGCATCAGGCACAACATTGAATATCAGTTATACTGGTTTGAGTAACGGAACAATTATTCTTAAACCTGGTGATATCATTCAGCCTAACGGACATCGTTATCCTTATGTTGTCACTAATACTGTTACTGCCACAGGCGCCACAGGCAGTGCAGCCGTAACGCTACACAGAGGCTTTTTACCGCAGACTTCTTATACACTAAATGGCAGCACATTACTAGTAGGATCGGCCTGCGGCTTTAGAGTTAAGGTCAGCAACTTACCTACATATAGATTCTTACCCGGCCAGTTAGTAGAATTTACTGGTGATTTTGAACTTATTGAAAGCGTGACAACATAATGGCACAGACAATAGCAGCAGTAGATAGCCCAGCAATTGAACATGGTGTTCTAATTGATCTAACATTACCGGATGCCACCACAGGCGCAGCCACAACATATCGCATCAGCAACTGCTATACCAATGTAGTTTATAATGGTAATACCTATACAGCACTAGGTGGCTTTTTACAGGTTACAGATATTCAAGGTGATCTACAAAATACCAATAATGAAATCAGTCTAGGCCTCAGTGCTATTCCAGCAGAATATATTGAAGCAATATTAAAGCAGGAAATTAAAGGCGGCAGTCTACGCATATATCGTGCATTCTTTGATAGTGCTACACAGCAGATTAGAAACATAGGCGGCGTAGATCAAATATTTTTACGCTTTGATGGTTATATCAATAACTATGCCATACAAGAAGATGTAGCCAGTTATCAAAGCGCAGATGTCACGCACACAATTACAGTTACAGCCAGCAGCATACTAGGCGTGCTGGAAGGTCGCGTTAGTGGGCGTAGGACTAATGAACAAAGTTATCAAAAGGTCTACGGTGAAACATTCATCACAGGTGCTATTACCACAGATCCCAGCATGAGTCGTATTGTTGCACTTAAGGCTGCTAGTTTTGACTTTGGCAGACCATATACAGGTAGTAGTGGATCAGGCAGCGCAGGTGGCCGCAGCACAGGTGGCGGCGGAAATAATAATGTATCTACGGAGCAACCATAATGATTAGACTGGCAGACAGAAGTGACCTAGATACTATAACAGATCTTGTTATTGAATTTCTACAGGCTACTAGTTATGACAATCATCTAGCCAGTGGTGTTGATAGAGCACACATACAAAAACTTGTCTATGCAGTATTGAAGATGGGTCGCGTATGGCTAGCAGAAATTGACACAGTAGTAGTAGGACTACTGATTGCAGTTAAAGAACAAAACATATGGATGCCGGACAAAGTCAGTCTGCGCGAATTGGTATTCTTTGTTAGAGAAGAATATCGCAGAGGCACAGCAGCAGGTCGCTTATTCAAGGTGTTTTGCACCGAGGCCGAAACTCTATTAAATAATGGAGACATAGACGGATATTTTACAACCCGCATGGGCACAACAGATAGTTATGATTTAGAATCCAGAGGTTTTAGATTGGTTGAAAATTTATATTTGAAGGATCAGTGATATGCCAGCATTTACCGCAATAGGTGCCTATGTAGCAACCTCAATATTTGGATTAGCGGCAGGAACACTAGCAGCAGCAGTTGTCGGTGGCATTGTGGCCACAGGTGCTGCTATGTTGACCAGTCGTTTGATCAATGGTAGTCCAGGTAGTGGCAGCGACCAAAGCGGCGCTGGCGCACAAAGTCAGGGCACACGCATACAATTAAGTCCCAACACAGAAAACAAAGTGCCTGTGTTATATGGATCAGCCTATTGCAATCCAATTATCACAGATGCTTATCTAGATAATGAAAATAAGACCATGACTTATGTTATGGTTATTGCAGAAACTTGTAATATTGCAGGCGCAACTTATACAGTAGAAGATATCTACTACAACGATCTTAGATTATATTTTGGCAATGCCAGTGATGCAAGTCGCGCCACAGAGGGTCGTAAGTATGTGGTCAATACACCTGATCCCTTAGCAGCCAGCGGCCCCACTGTTCAAATAGCCAATGAAGATCATGTGGACACACATTTTGATGATAAAGTTTATATTAATGTTTATGCAGGAAACACCAGCAGTGCAAGACAAATATTCGGTAAGACACAAAATGCATGGGCCATTCAATATCTAAGCAATCACTGGGACAGCACATATCGCTATGAAGGTTTTATCACTGCTGTGGTGCAGATTAACTATGACAGTGAAAAAGGCTTTACTGGTTTACCAACATTAACATTTAAGATTAGAAATAACAAAGATAATCCTGCGGCCGTGCTAGCAGATTACATGGTCAGTGATCGTTATGGCGCTAACATTCCTCTTGCTAATATTAATAGTTCAAGCCTAGCAGCATTTGAAACATTTTGTGATGAAAGTGCACCATATACGGATATTGATGGCGTCAGCACAACACAAAAGCGTTATACAATCAATGGTCTAATTGATACTAATAGGACCTGTAAAGAAAACATTGATACCATTCTACTAAACAGTGGCTCATGGATGAGTTATGATGTTGCAGATGGTAAATGGCGTGTTATTCCTAAACGAGCCTTACCCGGCACAACATGGAGCGGTGCAAATCAAACCGGCACACCCACAGATCCCTTACCGCAAATCATATTCAATGATGACAACATCACCAGCGGCATACAGATATCCAGCACACGCTTGGACAACTTGTTCAATGCCGCAGAAATAGATTACTTTGACAAATACAACAAGGATCAACGCGGCTTCCATAAAATTGAATTGGATGCCGGCGACAGAAACTATAATGAACCAGACAATGCACTAAGACTCAGTCTGGATCTAACCAACAATAATGTGCAGGCAGAACGCCTAGCCAATATTGAATTAAAACAAAGTCGTGATGATCTAGTAATATCTTTTACAGCAGGCCATTATGGCCTACAGGCGCAGGCCGGTGATGTCATCAGTGTTTACAATACACTTTATGGTTGGTGCGAACCTACATTTCCCAACGGCAAATATTTCCGTGTGCTCAACACTACAGAAAAGGAAGTTGATGAAGGTCTATTAGAAAATGAAATTACTGCACTAGAATATAACAGCGATGTATATTCTAATGAAAACATTACTGAATTTACCACAGCAGCCAATATTGGTATTATACCAAGAACAGGTAGTCCAAACATTCCAGCGCCTATTGTTAGAATTACTGGCAGTGATCCAACTAGCGGAACACCAAGTTTTACCATTGAAGTTGAAGTGCCTAATGTGCCAGGCGGCCCTTATGATGAACTACAAATTTGGGTAGCAGAAGATTGGGATTGGTTAGGCGTTGGCGGCGATGTTGAAGTTAAAGGTCAAATCCTAGGCACAACATTTTCTGTTCAAACTTGGGAAGGCCCAAATTTTATTCGTGCAGCCGCAGAAACTTATGGTCCACAGGGCGGGACAATTACCGGCATTGGCACTGAAATAGCAGGCCTGAATGTTTTACCCAATACCAAGGTTATTAATTTTGGTGCCAGCATCGGGCAGTATTATGGTAATGGTAAAACAGGACAATATACTGTAACTCCTAGTCATGCTACTAATACAGGTCTACGCACAATGTATGGTTGGGTGCAGGCAGCAAAATTTACCGGCACGGTTGCAGGCAATACTTTGACTGTTACCAGTGTGGCTAATGGCACAATTGATATCAATAGTTTAGTTAGAGGTTATACAGATGTATCTGGTGGTGCAGCATCAGGCTTGGCTGCTGACAGCGTTATTATTCGTCAGTTAACAGGCACTACTGGTGGTGCAGGCACTTATGAACTAAGTAAAACCACTACACCGGATATAACTACGCCTACTGTATTTGTTACCAGCGAACCTTACCCAGCAGACACATCTTATAGGTATCACAGAAGCATATTTACAAAGCCTGGCTTTACTGGATTGTTTGACCAAGGCGAAATTCGTGATAGCGTAATTACTGGATTACCTGCCAACGCTCAAGATAAGAAATATTTTGTTCGTTGTCGTTTAGGTATTGATGGTGAATACGGTCCTTTAAGCGAACTAAATGAATTAACCGTTGACTTAGAAGCACCAACAGTTATCTGGGAACCAGACAGTCAAAGTGCGTTAAATATAAAAACAGAACTTGTTAAGATGGATTTTGGCAAGTTCACAATACCACGAAACGGTTTATGGATGATGCGAACAGCAACACAATTAGATGGTGGAACACTCGCATCATACAATACAGATTACTTCAATTTAGATTTAGGTAATTTTGCTACAGAAGATGAAATCGCCAGCGAAGACGATATTCAAGATTTTACATACGATCCAAATGATTGATCGTTAACAGAAAAGGATTTAGAGATGGCATTACAGATAAGACGCGGAACCAATGCAGAACGCTTGGGTATCACACTGGTAGAAGGCGAAGTAGTTTATATAACAGACTTTCAATTAACAACTATTTCAGTTACCAGTCTCAACGCTTCAACTAATACACTGACAACCACAGTTAACCATGGTCTAAGCGTCAATGATCAAGTTAAATTTACTGGCACCACTGCTAATGGCCTAACAGAAGGCACAGTCTATTATGTTAAGACTATTCCCAGCCAAACTGATTTTACACTCAGCACTACACTGGGTGGAGGCACACTAGACATCACTGGCACATGGACAGCAGACCTAGTGTTTGCCACTGGCCCTACTGATGCTGCTGGCACTCCATATGGCTACAGCATTAGCCCATTGTATGTAGGTGATGGCATCACAGCAGGTGGTAATCCTGCAGGTGCTAGCATATTAGATGACCTTTATGATGTGGAAATCGGTGTATACGGCAGCGTGGGTCAATATGGTGAAGCCGTAGCGGATGGACATGTTTTAGTCTATAATGATATTACCAGCAAATGGGAAAACAGTAATGTGATCGCTACCAGCAATGCTGCTGATAGATTGGTTGTTCAATATGACAATTCCAGTGCCGGCACCAACTCAGCCTTAATTGTGCGTAAGAATTATGGTGCTACAAATTACACAAACAATGACGGCGTTGGTATCAAATTTGAACTAAGCAGCACAGCACAAGGTGATGATGAGATTGCCATTATCAATGCTATCAATACCAGCGGCGGTATTAATATTGAATTTACAACAACAGTAGATGATGGTGCTACTTATAATACTCCTTTGCGTGTAAACACTAATGGCAGCACATTTAACAGTGATCTAAACATCACTAGTGAAACACTGAGCATCAACAGTGACAACAGTGCCAGCAACAGTAGAATTTATTTTAACGGCACAAATGGCGCCATCACTTATAATCGCACATCCAACTTTTTTGACTTTGGTAATAGCGTCTCTATAAGTGATTTATATCTTAGCAGTGGCACAGTGGCCACAGGCACTGGCCCACTGGCGTTAAACACACCTGTTGGACAAAGTGTCAATGTTCAGCGAGATCTATCAGTAGGCGGTGATTTAACAGTCACTGGTAACGATATCAAATCAAGTAGTGCTACTGCTATTACATTGAGTGGCGCAGATGTCACTGTAGCCGGTGATCTACAAGTTTCCGGTAATGATATTAAATCAAGTTCTGGTTCTACTGCCATTACTCTAAGCGGCACTAATGTCACAGTGGCAGGTGATCTAACTGTTAACGGAACAACAACTACAATTAACAGCACAACCTTAACAGTAGATGACAAAAACATTGAATTGGCTTCTACTGCCAGTCCCAGTGATACTACAGCGGATGGGGGTGGTATCACACTTAAAGGCACAACAGACAAGAAGATCTTCTGGCAGAACAGCGATGACTATTGGTATTTTGATAATGGTGATGGCACAGCCTACAGAATTCCAGCATTCTTCACCGACCTAGCAGATGTAACTATCACCAGTGCAGCCAAAGGCGACATGTTGTATTATGATGGTAGTGTATGGGTCAATGACAACAAAGTTCAGGCAGATACTGCGGCACAGCGAGCAGTATTTCAGTTTAACAATGATACTACCGGCCTAACTACAGCGGCCGCATTATTTGTTCGTAAAAATTATACTACTCCAAATGCATTTGCCAATGGCGATGGCACAGGTATTGGTTTACAATTAAGCAATGACAATGGTGCAGCAACAACCTTTGCAGTATACAATGCTGTTTATGATGCCAGTAATCCTGCATTTAGACTACGCACCAGCACAGACGGATTTGCTAGTAACGATCTCACAGTGGCCAGTATTGACAGCACTGATGTGAAATTTGACGGCACTAACCTAGTGTTAAATTTCAATCACACAGGTGCTCCCAGTAGCAATGTAGGCATTACTGTAGAGCGTGGCACCAGCACAGATGCTACAATTACATGGAATGAAACAGATGATTTGTGGGTCGTAAGTGATACATTATATGCCAATAATGCAGTTATCGGTGGCACCAGTATCGGCACTAATGGTAATGATTTCTACTTCAATAACGAAGATGGCGGCACTGGCGCAACCAGCAGTATCATTGTCAAGCGTGGTGTAAACGCAGACATAGTATTCCGCTGGAATGAAACCAGCGACCGTTGGGAATCAACTATAGATGGCACTAATTATATCACGCTACCTAATCAAGGCCTTGACACAGGTAATACACCTACATTTGCTGGTGCTACACTGGGCAATATCAAAGTTGGCGTAACCAACGATAACCAAATTGATATGGTCAGTGGCGACTTAACTATTGATGCTCCAACAACTAACATTAATGGTAGTTTAAGTGTAACTGGTTCTACTACACTGGGTAATGGAACCGGTGACACAGTTACAGTTAACAGCGGCACAATTAATCTAGGCACCGGCTTAACCAGCACAATTACACTAGGTGATGCGGCCGCAGATACACTGACTGTCAACGCAACTTCTACATTCAACAACAATCTAACAGTTGGTAGTAGTGATGCAGACACGCTGACAGTTAACTCTACTGCTACATTCAATAATAACCTAACAATTGGCAGCAGCAGCACAGATACATTACTGGTAAGGTCTACTGCTCAATTTGATGAAGATGTCTACTTAGCATATGGCGCAAGCAATACGGTAGTTACTGTTGGTAATAATGCCAGCGATGAAATGTATGTGAATGCAACCACATACATCAATAATAATTTAACTGTAGGTTCTACATCAGGTGATACGCTAACTGTTAACAGCCAAGTTGCTGGTAATGTTGA
>JACCDW010684081.1_pt1 | contig 12211 bp, 5 predicted proteins | sample 7449781 | NCBI WGS metagenome assembly JACCDW01 (sample SAMN15323449, study PRJNA562643) | freshwater metagenome | isolation source: river surface water | place: USA:Blue River Watershed | collected 2017-08-18
GGTTACAACACAACCAACTATCCATATCAAATTTATGGTAATCCATTCCAAAAGGCCAAACAAGAATACGAAATTGTTGAAGAAACAGTAGGTCGTGTATTCTATGTAACTACTGACCAAAACGGTATCTTCCGTGTTGGACGATTCTTTACAGTTGACCAAGGTACTGGTACAGTTACATTCTCAGCGTCTATTGCGTTGAGTAACTTGGACGGTTTAGGATTTAAGCGTGGTGTTACAATTAGTGAGTTCTCAACAGACTCAACAATGACTAACGATGCGTCAGATACTGTTCCAACACAATCTGCGGTTCGTGCTTACATTGACAACAGACTAGGATTACAACACTCAGGTGCTAACACAAGTGCTAGCTCGTTAATTGGCCCAGGATTTATGGCGTTGAGCGGACAATTACCTATGAAAGGTAACTTGTCAATGGGTGGTTTCAGCATTGGTAGCTTGGCATTGCCAATCTTAAGCACTGATGCTACAAACAAATTGTACGTTGATACAACAGTTAACGACCAAGACAGTTTATACAAAGTTAAAGACGTTGCTAAACGTACAGGAGAAAGTACTGTAACAGGTAACATACTTGTTTACGGTGCTATGAACCAAAACAATACGCTACAAGACGGGGCTTGGACTAACGCAAGTTTTGATCCAGCAGCCAGTGACATTCGTATTGAATGGGATGGTTATGTATTAGCAGGACGTATTCAAGGCGACTATGTAACTGTTCCGTACAGCGCAGGCGGTACTACAGTACTCACAGGTACCTTTACTGGAACAATTGAAAATAATGTATTAACTGTAACTGGTGCTCCTACTATTAGTTTAACTAAAGGTATGCGCTTAACAGGTGGTACTGTTCAAGCAGACACATTTATTGTTGATTACAAAACTGGAGTTGGCGCGGCTGGTACTTATGTTGTTAGCAAATTCCAAACAGCAACATGTACAGGTGGTTCAACAGTTGGATTGACTGTAAGTAATACTTCTGGTATTATACCAGGCATGGTTGTAACTGGAACTGGTTTTGCTAGTGGACAGGTTGTAACTGGTGTAGTTAACAGTACTATTGTTAACCTAAGCGCAGTTGCTTCAACTACTCCAAGCGGATACATTACATTTACAAGAGACGGTGTACTTACTGATAGAAAAGTTAATTCACTTGCTGGTATACTACAAAGCAAGTTAGGAATGAACTTGGCTACAGCAACAAGTTCAAGTGCTCCAACATTAACAAACGTAACAGCACCAAACTTAGTAGTTGGTAAGCGTTATAGAATTCTTTCAATTGGTTCAAGTGACTTTAGAGCTGCAGGTTCTAGTGCTAATACTATTGGAACAATTTTCCAAGCAACTAGTACAACTACTGGTTCAGGAACTGCTACTGACTTAGATGCGTTACAGGCATTAACTGGTGTTTCTCATTATGACAGTACACAGTTTACAGTTACAGATGGTTGGGTAACACATAGAACAGCTATTAGTAATGCTACTGGTATTCCAAGTACTAAACTACAATGGATTGCTGCCAACAGCGTGTTGGCTAACATTCAAAGTAGCGTTGCCGCAGTAACAGTTGTTACTACAGAAGACATGGTGGCAAATGGTGACGGTATTCGTAACCAAGATATTCCAAGTACATCATCTCCAGGCATTATTGCTAGTGCTACTGGTGTAGTTGTAAGAACTGGAGCAAAGGCTTACGATTGCTTGCCAATCACAACAAGCGGTGGTAATAACAGTATTATTAAAACCAGCGGCGAAGGTATTATTGATGTCAAGGGAATTAAACTAAATTCACTTCCATCGGCTACTGGTTCATCAATTTTCAAAATTGGTGACGTAGCAACTACTACACTTGAAGCTTACACACCTGGTGGTATATTGTTTATGAGCTCAACAGGCTCATCAACTGCTAGTGTTACATATTCAGGAAGTCATGATTTTACTTCAGCTGGAACTACACTATCTTCTAAGACATTAACTACAGGCGGATCAGGAATTACAGGTACTATTACAGGTGCTTGGAGCATTGGTTCTGGTAGCCAACTTGATTTTAGTTTAGGTACACTAAGAACACGCAACATTACAACAGGAAGCGATACACTTGATTGTGCTATGACTGGTACATTTACTTTACAAGGTTCAAGTAAATTACAAGCAACATACGCAGGTGACTTGGCAGAATATTACGAAGGTGATGCTGAATACGAACCAGGTACAGTTCTAGTCTACGGTGGTGACAAAGAAGTTACAACTACAGATCAAATGAACGATACAAGAGTAGCAGGTGTTGTTTCAACAGACGCGGCCTATACTATGTATGGTGCTTGTCCTGGATTGAAAAATTTAGTTGCTCTAGCAGGTCGTGTACCATGTAAGGTTGTTGGGCGTGTTAAGAAAGGAGACTTGTTAACAACGTCAAGCACTCCAGGTCATGCTGTCAAAGCATTGAATCCAACACTAGGTAGTATCATTGGTAAGGCACTACAAGATAAAGACTACGGTGAAGCTGGAGTCATTGAAGTAGCTATAGGGAGACTATAATGACTAAGCAAACTATTAATGTAGGTACAGCGGCTAATAGCAAAAATGGTGATCCGTTGCGTACAGCATTTCAAAAAGTTAATTCAAATTTTGACGAGCTGTATGCAGCAATGGGCGCAGATGTACAAATACCAAGTCAAGTAAATAATAGTGGCAAGCTATTAACTACAAACGGATCAACATTATCATGGGCGGCAATAACAACAATTGATGGCGGTACTGCTTCATCAACGTTTTAAGGACATATAGAACATGGCAACGCAAATTAAACTAAGAAGAGATACGTACCAAAATTGGTATGACAATAATCCAATATTGGGCTTGGCTGAGCCAGGTTTTGACACTACCAATAAAAAATTAAAAATTGGTGACGGTACTACTGATTGGAGAACTCTTCCTTATTTCGACGATAAAGAAACTGTACTAAGCGCAGTTACTCAAGATATTATTCCGGCAACAGATAATACCTACGATTTAGGTACTCCGTCAATGCGTTGGAGACACGGTTATTTTGCCACTGGTTCTTTATATGTTGGTGATATTAAATTATCAAACAATGCTGGTAAACTTGAAATTACCAAAGTTATTAATCCAGGTGAAGAAAACGAAGAACCAGATCCAACGGACAGTAACGCCGGTGATAGCGTCACTTCAAAACTAACCAACGGTGAGCATGAATTTAAATTAGAATCAGATGGTACACTGAGTTTAGATGGTAGTCCTTATTCAGGAGGTGGTGGCGGCACAGCAACCGGCGTACAGTTTGCCAATGCTGGTAGTATTACACAGCAAGGTCCTGTCAACACTAGCAGATACGACATCAAGATAGACGCTGAACGACAAGTTCAAATATTCACAGACGAAGGCAATCACAGTTTCTTATTCAAAGAAAACGGTGGCTTAGAATTTCCAGATGGTACTACACAGACCACAGCCTACACTGGGCAAAGTGGCAGCACTGGTGATCAAAACATCTGGATACAGACATTTTTAACAGATACTCCAGAAACAGACAGACCAGGAAGTGTTAACAGCGTTGAATACGATGCTGATGGTAATATTATTGCTTTATTTTTAGTCTATCCTCCACAGGGTGGTGACAACTATACCGCGCTGGCCAAGTTTACCAGCACAGGTACAAAGTTATGGCAGGTCAGATTTGACGGTTCTGGTAGTACAGACGGTTGGGGCGTAGCAGTAGATTCACAAAACGGTTTTATCTATGTTACCGCAAGAACAACTGACCCTATGGGCTATGACAGAACAACAGTAACACAATTTAGTTTAGCCGATGGCTCTATTAATTGGAGCAAGGTCTATGACTTTGGATACGCTAGTACCAGTGGTGTTATTGATGCCTTCAACGGTGATGCTGTGTTTGTTGGATATGCTAATACTGCTACAGACAATCAAGTAACCGTTGTTAAAATTGCAGGTGAAGACGGATCTGTATACTGGGCCAAAGGCCTAGACGGACAAGGAATGGATGAAGCCTATGGTATGGCCATTGGCTCTAGCGGTGAAGTGGTAGTCATTGGTTATATGAGTCAACTGGGAGAATCCGGCGACACAGAAGATCGCATGTTGGTAGCCAAGTACAACAGCGATGGAACTCTTGCTTGGCAAAAGGCCGTGTTGTATGACGCAACCTATAACTGTAATGGAGCAGATGCTGACATTGACAGCGCAGGCAATATCTATGTCTGTGGACAATATCAAAAGGATAACGGTCAAGGCGGCACTGACACCGCAATGAACTTGGTCAAATTTAATTCATCTGGCGTAGCACAGTGGAGTCGTCGTGTGGTAGGTGACTGTGCCACATTTGCTGCCAGCGTAGTAGTAGGCCCAGACGACTACTTGTATCTATCAGGTATTGCTGGTACTGCGGCTACCAGCGACTTTGCCTGCGTCATAGCCAAGTATGAACAAAACGGACAAGTGGCTTGGCAACGTCTGCTAGATAATGTCACCACTTGGAGTTTTGCTGGCTCTTTCTACACCAATAACGGTGGCGGCAGTAACATTGATGTTAAGGACGGATATGTGGTCATTGGCGGCGGATTTGGTGATCCAGGTACGGGTGCTTATGCCATGATGGCACAACTTGACACAGCAGGCACAATGTTTGCTGTTGACAACTGGGACTACAAACAGGCCACATTTTCAGGCTTCTTGAACACTGAAGCCAGTGACATTACTGTAGATGATGCTCTTAAAACAGACGGTGACCTAAGTGGTGACATCACCGTAACTGATTTTAGTCCAGACACTGACACCAGCAACTTCCTAGTGCCTACGATATATAGAACAGGCGACAGTGGAACTATCACATTTAGTGGCAATAATATCAGAGGTGATGGCTCTGCCGAAGACGCATTTGCCTTTGGTCGTATGAGTCTAATACCAAACAATGGCATTAGTTTTACAGACAACGGACAGTATATCGATATCTATCCAACTATTATGAATGATGCTCCGCACATTCATATTGCCGCAGGTAAAAACGCTGTTGCTGGACAAGGCGACTTGATCCTAGGAGACGATAATCATCACGTTGATGTTAACCACAGCGGTCAAATTAAGATTCGAGCATTTGACTCTGATACTTCTCTCTCATATGACTGGCAGTTTAACAACGATGGTTCACTGGCAAGTCCTAGCGGCAGTTGGACCAAAACAACAAATAATAATCTTGCTGACAGCGTACTGACACAGGTAGTATGGACTTCTACTAACAATTATATTAGCGGTGCTAAACTTACCATCCAAGTAGAAGCAGATGAAACTGGCGGTAGTGGCCAATGGGAAACACAGGTATGCGAAGCCATTATTGCTGTAAGAGGCTGGACCAATGCTAGTCAACCTGTAATGAGTGTATATGGTGTAACACATACCAGCGTAGCACCGCTGATGACATTTACAGTACAGCGAAATCCGTCAACTAGTTTGATTGAGATAGTGGGAACTAGAACAGGCACAGCATCGCCAAATGGCAACGCAAGTTTAAGAATATACTCGGTAGAAACCGGAACCAACGATTAAGGAATAACGAGAAATGACGATCAAACCATTCGCAATACAAAGCGCAGACCTAACACTAGGCGGCGTAAATTTACAAGCAGGTACAACCGGTGTTGTTATTCCTGGTGTTACACAAGCAGTTAACTATGTTCCAGAAGAAATTGAAGACGTTGATGACCAAACACACGCATTTAACAGCTTACCTGTTGTTATTGACCACACATACTATAGTATCCTAAAAGGAGATTATATCCCTAGTAACGGTGGAGGATATGTTGAAGCAGAGTATGCGGTTACTGAACTCGACGATGATGGCTTCATTGAAGACATTGAAATTGTTAGTCAAGGTAGTGGTTGGAATCTTTCTTCGGCCAATGGTGCTAAGAATAATGACATGTGGGCGTATGATGGTTCGGCAGAGAATCCATTTGCTAGTTTTGTAAGCACAGACTGGATACAAATTCCATTCCGTGTTAAGATCCGTGCTGGTGAGATTGAAACTATTGGTGGCGGCGGTGTTAATGGACTAGAAGGCGTTGTTACCAACGAAGGCGAACCTGGTGACGAGTCATACAGACTTGTATTAGACGAACAATTAGCCATTAGAACTCACTATGCTAGTGGCGGTGTTCCTAACAACGGTTTTGCTATTGGACGTAACAACGGCGGAACAACTCGTGCCAATGGTGTCATTGCTATTGGTAATGATGACGTAGGTTATGCGAGTGCTCCTGGTGGTGTTTACATTGGTTACCAGGCAGGCTTCAATAACAGCGAAGAAAATAACCAAGGTGAAAATGCTATTGCTATTGGTGCTAAGGCTGCTTATCAGTTTACTCCGGATAACAGTATTACTCTAAACGCAACCGGCGCCGAATTAAATCCAGATCAATCTGGTTTGTTTATTAAACCTATTCGTGAAGAAGCATACGATGATGCTACATTGTACTACAATCCAACTAGCGGCGAAATAACCTATGCGGCTACTGGCGCCAGCAATGGACTTGCTCCACAACTAGTAAAGAACAATGGTAATTTACAAGTCAACGCTAACTTAGAAATGGCCGACATTGACAACGGATTGATCACAGTAGTGGACAGTGAAGGCAACTATGACCAGTGGTTCAATGCTGTTGTAACTGATGAGAACGGTGTGTTATATTCTGGCGGCACCAATGACGATGGTTACCAGTATGTATGGGCTGTTAATCCTGACGGAACTGTAAAATGGAAAGTTGGCATTGATCAAGTAGATGGTCGCGATGTATATCCAAGAACGATGAAATATGACAACGATGGAAGTTTAATTATTGGTGTTACTTACGAGAGCATCGACACTAACGACTGGGAACTTGGAGTAATAGCTCTAAACACCAGCGACGGTTCAGTTATTACCTCTTATTTTATTGAAACCAGTACAGAAGGTAACAAATACATACGTGACCTTGATATAGACGGCAACGATAATCATATATTAGTTGGTGACTTTTATGGTGAAAGCGTTTTTGACAATAACATTTCGCCTGTTATGACCTCATGGGGCAGTAATGTAAACATTCTAACTGTACAAAACAGCGACTTGACTAATCCTGTAATACCGTGGAATTATAATATTCAAATTCAAAACGATCCGTTAGATGTCAATGCTTGGTACAACCCTAGTTACGTTAACTACTTCCGCAACTTACCAGTAACAACTGTAACTGGATTTGGTGGTCCGCAATATTATGAAGCACCTACAGATTATGCTGACGGACAATTACAACTAGTAGTCGGCGGCACTGGAACAACATGGGCACTACGTCTTGAAGCAAGTTGGGTTGACGGTACTGCTCAAACGCATCTACTAGATCAAACAGGTGCTTACACATTTACAATCGCTCCAGGAGACTATACAGTTACACAACTTACCAATTGGACAGACGTAGGTGGTGGTTTTTATGAAGCCAGCGTTAGTGTGGAAGATTCCCTAGCAGACGGTTCTAGCAATGTTAACTCAATAACTATCAACAAGAATGTACTAACTGTTAATCTTAGATATGTGCCATTGGGACTCTCCAATGGAACAGGTGGCCCTTCAGATGGCGAAATAGATGTTTACGATGTAAACATGCAGGGGCAGGGCTATGCCCAAAACGATATTGTAAAAATTCGTGGTAGTGAGATGGGCGGTATTGATACTATTACTGTAACTGGTACATCATATGCTAATACTGGCAATGAAAGTTTATATTTCGCAGCCGATGATTATCCTGGATTCTCAGTGGTACAAAATGGCTGGCGAGCAAGCGGTCCAGGCATCACTGGTTGGGTAACATTAAGTAACGTACAACTTGTTGGTGGTACATTATGGCGTTTTGATGTTCCATCGGGAACTACAGTATTACCTGGTGAAACATATAATATTGACAACAACGGTAATGACATTGTAATGTCATTGGGTGATGCTTCCGGTTGGTACGGACCAGGTAGTGTTTATATCAACACAGCAACTGGTAAAGTTTCTCCAACTGTAGCGGCTACTACACGCTTTGAAATGAATCAAGGTGTTGACTATCGTGGCGTTGAAAATACTACAACTTATGTAAACGGTGCTGACTATCAAAACTTTGAAATAAGTAGAGGTGCTGATGCTATCGTTGTTAAGGCAACACTAACAGCCATCGTAGCATTATTACAACCTGGTAAGGTGCTTACTAACATTGACGGCTTAGGCGAGACACTGACTATCACTGGCGTAGGAGTAGACAACGGTAATGGATCTCTCATATATCCTACTAGCGGAACTGTTACAGTAAGCCCGGGTACTGATATTAACCAGTTTACAATGGGCAACGGCACATTCCCAGCAACAACTTGGAACCTACGCAGTTCACTAAACAGTCAAGCATTTATTTGGACACCTAATTGGCATCATACTTACGGCGACGGCAACTACGAAAGTTTTAGTTCAGTAGCCTATGACAGCTTTGACAACAGCATTTACGCACACGGCTACTATTCAAACAGCGACAACACACGTGAACTTGTTGTAATGAAACTAAACGCTGTAACCGGTGCTACAATATGGGCCAAATATGTTGAGGATTCAACTGGTAGTGCTGACGATGCTGGTTCAGTGGCAGTTGACGGCACTGGTAATGTTTATGTATCTTCAAGAAATGATAACGGTGACACTATTGTCACTAAACTAACTAGCGAAGGCGTACTAGTGTGGCAATCAATCCAGATGAACAGCGACGAATGGAATTACTACCCACAATTGGTACTTGACAGCAATGGTGACATTATTGTTGCTGGTAGTTTCTACAACAATAACGATCCAAGTAATAATCACTATGTTTGGTCAATTATGAAGTTGAGCAAGACAGATGGTAGTTTAATCTGGGCTCGCTACTTAGACAACGCAGAAAAGGTCGACATGTATGACATGTATGACAACAACTCAGATGTTATCAGCGTACAGGGTGACAACATCTGTTACGCAGGTTATACTTATGATGCTAACGAAAACTACTACGTGGCTGTGTCTGCTAGAGTTAATACGAACGGACAAGGCCTAGGCACATACGGACGTTGGACCTATAGTGAAGATATTAACGCAGGTTGGACTGATAATACTACTAATGCCGTGGTTGTTTCAGCAACAATTACAGCCATTGATCAAGCAGTATTCACCGTTCCTTCGGGTAATTTCAGTATTACAGCCGATAACGTAGGCTCTGTAGTTGGCAGTGGTTTCCAAATTGGTGGGGCTGCTAAGGTAGTATTTGCCGACGGCAGTGAATTAAACACAGCAGGTATCGCTCGCTACAGCAAAGACGAAGGCGGTACAGAGAGAACACTATCAGCAGAAATGAATGGCAAGTTCTTGTACTATGATAACAGTAATAATACTAGCAACTCTTTTATCAATATTCCAGCAAACGCAAACGTAGAGTTGCCTATAGGATTTACAGTTACAGTAGTAGTTGGCAACATGAACGGCTACAGCATTTATGTTAATAACGACGGCGCTAGTGACGTTGGTATGTATCATGCAGGATCTAGTGACGGTCTTAACGGTTATTGGACATTTGCCAGCGATGGCAATCCAGGCGTCTACACTATTATGAAAATTGATACTGACACTTGGATGTTGGCTGGACCAAACATTACCTTGGATATCTAATATGACAATCATACAAGGTCTAATAGCAAGTATTAGTTCAGGAGGTGGCTCAAGTGGAGAACCAGGTTCTCCAGGTACAAGTACAACTTGGTGGTCTGACACAGCACCATCAACTGGTGATTCTTGGTCATCTCTCTTGGGCCTATCGCCCGCAACTATTGTCGGTACGTACACTCATACATCGACTCCGGGCAATGGTGGTATTATATTAGACAGTAGCAGTTACATATCAGTACCGGTAAACTTGAATCAAGGTTATTGGACTGTTGAGTTTGTAGCAGAGTTTAATCCCGTTAGTTATTGGGCCACAATGTGGGGCAATGAATTATACAATTCAAGCGCAGGATATCTAGCAGTTCAACAATCAGCTACTACTCTCGATGTAGGTTCTCCTAACGGGACGAATACCTACTCTACCGGCACAATTAACGGTACTAGAAATTATTGGGCATTTACTAACAACGGCGGGCAACTATCAGTTTATAAGAACGGACAACAGATAACTTCTCCTTCGGGATATTTCTATCCAAGCGTAACAGGGCCAGGAACTACTTTCTTTGGAGCAAGGCATAATAATGCTAATTCAGGATTGGCTACAGATTATAGTTCAGGAATATTCTTCTTCATGCAGATACGAGATTATGCTATAACTTCGCAGGATGTAATTGATAGGTATAACAATGACCTTAAAATAACATATCAGTTGCCCTAAAAAACGGTAAATATACTAAAGAGAGCTAAAAAATGGCAATTCAAACAATTAATCTAGGTAATTACGCAAACGACGGATCAGGTGACGATTTACGTACCGCATTTAATAAAGTTAATGCTAACTTTGCTTTACTTGGTACAGACATTCCGTTAGCAGATGGTGCTAACTTAGGAACTAATACTATTACAGTTACACGATTTTTAACTAAATCAGGATCTGCTCCTTATTCGGTTACACTTGTAATTGCTACCCAAGGTACAGTTCCGCCAATCAATCAATACTACTACGTTTCTGGAAATAGTAATCCGCTGTACAACGGACATTGGTATTGTACAGCTAGTACAACCTCTAGTGTTACACTAAGCTATCCTACTGATCCAGGAGTTTTTGGAACAGCAGACGGTACTGTTATTAGTTTAGGTATTGGAATTTATAAATCTAAAAATATCAATATTGCTGAATTTAAAAGTTTAACTAGCAGTGACAACAGTATTAGCATTTCTGCTACTGCTAATAATATTGATATTAAAAGCGGTACAGGTCTTATTAACGATAAAAATCCAACACTTGGCGGAAATTTAAACATTAACGGTAATAGAATTATTGATACTGTAGGTACTGGCAATATTGAAGCTAATGTATACGGCATACGTGTTGATGTATTAGATGCTATCTTTGCTCTTATGTTACAGACTAATTCATTTAATATAGACATGGGATATATTGCTGGAGCAGATCCAAACGCTATCAACTTAGACATGGGGTTTATTACTGCTGGACTTGGACCATTAGTTAATAATCAATTAGATTTTGGACAATTCTAAAATATGCTTAATATTTGGACAGAATCATCAGGATACACATTTCCTGGCATTTCAGGACTTACCGGCAACCTTGCGTTAGACACCGGCAAAACAAGTTTTGATACAGGAACAACAACATTTGATCGTGGTTCTTTCCAAGAACGTGTAGTTATAAACATTCACTTACCTGTTGAAAACACACTACCAACTGATACATTTAAATTAATTTCAGGCGCACTACCTAACGGTCTACGCATTGAAGGACAATACATTGTAGGTGTTCCTTATGGTGCTGTACGAGATACAGTTTATACATTTTGTGTCAGAGCACAACGTGGTCAAGAAATAGCAGATAGGACCTTTAATCTAATTCTAAGTGGAGGACAATTACCAGTTATAGTTACACAACCAGGACTATTATCAGTTGGACGTTTTGGACAAAAATTCACTACAGGTTACAGTTTAATTGATTTCCAACTAGATGCGTATGATCCTGATGGCGGTGAACTAACCTATTATATTGCAGCCGACGACGGCAAACTTCCGCCAGGATTAGAACTATCCCCTAACGGAAAAATTACTGGACTAGTCAAACCTATTCCTGCTATCGAGTCAACTACAACTGGAACTGGTGCTTATGACGAAACATTCTACGATTCAGCATATTATGACTTTGGTCTAAGAAGCACTAGCGGGTATGACAGCTTCATATTTGATACTACAGATTTTGATTATAGTGCTCCAACTAGAGTTCCAAAAAGTGTTAATCAAACTTACGAATTTTTAGTTAGCGTATCCACAGGTAATACAGTAGTTAAAAGAAAATTTGGAATATTTGTTGTTGGAGATGAAAGTTTCTTTGCAGACTACACGCAACTAACAGACGATACAACTTTATTCACAGCTGACGTTACATTCTTAAAACAACCTTTATGGTTAACA
>JACCDW010809238.1_pt1 | contig 12210 bp, 12 predicted proteins | sample 7449781 | NCBI WGS metagenome assembly JACCDW01 (sample SAMN15323449, study PRJNA562643) | freshwater metagenome | isolation source: river surface water | place: USA:Blue River Watershed | collected 2017-08-18
CCACTGTGCTAAGAGGGCTGTCTCACAGGACGGAATCGAACCATCAACCTAAGGAGTTTAGTAGCAGTACTAGCCACTACAATCCTCCGCTCTACTGCGAGAGGGACGAGTGCCCCTAATTGACTTTTAGAGAGGCAATTAGGGACACTCCAGGTAGGACTCGAACCTACAACCTTCCGCTTAGAAGGCGGATACACTGTCCAATTGTGTTACTGGAGTAATGGGGGACCTTGAGGCGATTCGCGATACAGCGCGACTCCTCTCTATTTTAAAATGGAGATTTCCATTTTTAAATAATAGGCCCCTTTCTGGCCTTACTGGACCAGAAAGGGGCTTTGTCGCGGCTGGGAATCGAACCCAGTACCCTTTCGGACTACACCCTTAATGTAGCGCGTCAAACCGGCCCGCACCCGCGACATCCTGGGGTTTCCCCCTTTCTGACCATTAGATGACCAGAAAGCAAGAAACTGCTGACTGCAGGGATCGAACCTGCGCGGATTTCTCCATGCGAACTTGAGTCGCACTCCTTTTATGGTGCTTTTAAAGGCAAAACCACTCGGACAAATCAGCAATTGGAGCAAAGCTCCTTTCTGACCTTATTGGGGCAGAAAGCGGCTTTCGCCTGTTGGTAGTTAAGGGATTCGAACCCTTGCGCATTGCTGCAGACCCTCTTAAGGGGCCCCGATTTACCACTCTCGCAAACTACCACTGCGGTTTTCACCACAATTGATAGTTGAAGTTATTCTTTAGGCTGCTTTCTTCCATATAAACTGACTTTGTTCTGTATTGCCAAACTTCAGATATTTTTGAATTGTACTTTTAGGTATATGTGACTGTCTAACAGCTTCAGCAATACTATTGTATGATGCAATCAAATTATTTGACTTATCATACTGCTCTACTTTTACACCAACTGCTTTAGCCATTGCAGAACGGTGGTTTTCAATATTAACTTTATTTGCATCATTATTTGCAAAATACTTAAGAACACTTTCTCTAATTTTTGCTTTTGTCTCTTCACTTTGCCTACTGTCTTTGTGAGCTGCCCCTCCAATCCTTCCCTCTGCCTTTGCTTTCTGCCACACAGGTGAGTTTTTAACTGCAGCGCCAATATCAACCTTCGCCATTCCTTGCTCCCACTTTTCACGACAGCGCTCAAACCAATCTGGATTTGCCTCACGAAAGCGGCGTCCACTTTCAGCTAACCTAGTAATTGTTTCTGCCGTGTGCTTCTTTCCTTTGAACCCAGCTCCGCCAATCCCACCAGGCAAGATATTATAACCATTAGGTACTTGGCTATTATACTTTGCAATATAGTGTCTCTCAAAATCAAATCGGTCTTCATCAAAACAGACAATTATGACTCGGAACTCAAAGTTATCAAGTCCATGCTTTTGAACTGCATCACAAAGTGCAGGACAGCCTTTTCCTCTTTTTATGAGAGCAACATGCTGTTTCCAGCGCTCAGCAACATCCTCTTTAGCAGTCTCGCCAATATAACATTTATCTGTTGTTTTATTGCGAATACAATAAATGTACCCCATTTCAGCTACTATTTGTGCAGTTTGAATAACAAATCATTTTTTCAGACAGTTAGTAGATAATGCCTACAAATACAAAATACTTCTATCCATCACATAATTGGCATTATTTTTCTCCAGGAGACAAGGTAATTAATATATTTGGACAAAAGGTTCACACAATCAGGGATGTTCATAAGACGGGTCGCGGATTTTCTCCAGTAGTAACTGTTAATAATAATCAAAAATATAAGTCTGCTCGCCACTTTGTTCCGGCGAATGCAACTGCTGAAAACATTCAGGCTGCTAAGCGAGGTGCAATAAGAAATAAGACTAATAAGAAAAATAAGTCATCCAAATGTTGTACTATCATGGGCGGACGACGACGCCAAACATATCGCAAGTTAAAATAGATGGCTATTATAAAAGACCCCGATTGGTACTTATATAATCAGAATACACCAGATAAAATATACACTAACGGAATTTTCTTTGCATTGGGCTTGTACCACTTTTACAGGGGCAATCCATTTCTAGGTACATTATTTATACTTTTAGGGTCCGGCTCAACCGCATTTCATGTAAGTACAAGTAATGAGACTTTACTACTTGACCGCCTGGCCATGATTTTGGTATTTAGTTACTTCTTCAACTTATTCTATCCAAAAATCAGTATTCTCACTTTTGCATCTGTCGGTGCACTAACTGTGCTCTACTGGTACAAAACTGAGGAGCTCTTATTTTACTTTTTATTTCAACTTGCAGGCCTTCTTCTTTTCATGTTCTATTATCCAATGAATCCTTATTATAAGCTTGGCATTATGGCAGCCTATATACTTATAACTTATATACAGATGCTAGATGAAGGTAAATATCATAGTGCAAAACATATAGGCCTTGGACTATTGACACTTACATTTAAGGCATAAGTTATTCAAAAAGCACCCGATACAAATCTAAGAATATATGTCGCTGATGCATAATATATTCAAACCCAACTTTTAGGGTTATAGTGGATAAAAGAATTAGTGGCGAAATTGATGTGCCAAAAATTGCATATAGCGCCAAATACTCTTTGATAAAATCAATAAATACTATATAAGTTTTATTATTGTTATTATAGTGATAAATTATCATACCAATAATGCGATATGCCAGAAGTATAAGTAAGGTGATAAATACACTTTTAGGGAGTATTGGCTTAAGAAGAGCGACGGCCACAACATATTGAATTATATCAATGGACTTATCTAATAGTTGATATTGTGAATCATAGCTACAGCCGCGGCCTGCAAACTCTGGTGGAAAGAGCTTCAATACAAGTGGATTGCAATCAATAATATCAAGTAAGATTAATAATAATATAGTATATACCACATTGTGTTTTGTATAATATAGGGTGGGAGTTAGTGCAAAACGGAGCGCAAGTGAATATTTAAGTACCGGGTTCATTTACTTATCATTTTCAAAAAATTAATTATAAAATTCTTTTCTGTATAACTTTCTTCTTAAGATTGGTCGCATGCTCTTTTGCCGTCGTATCACCATTAAATGCATAATACTGGTCATATGCATCTCCCTTCAAGTCTAAATACTCATTTGGAATCACCTTGCTCTCAATCATTAAATATGTATGAGTCTTACCAATAAGCCAAGGATATGGGACATCACTATTACCAACATAACTGCTGTACAGGACAGGTGCATCACCTGGCATCATAGAAAATTCGTATATCGAAGAGCCGATAAAGAGCATTTTTCCGCCAGCAAGTTCCGCCAAAATACTGTTACCTTTCCATGCCGACTTCCAGCCTAACTTTCTACCAAAATGCAGTGTGTCATCACCAATCCACACACGCCTAAAAGTATAGTCCTTGAAATGCGCCGGTTCTTTATAGGTCCGTCCCTCCATATCATATTCTTGCTTGTAAATTGACAACTTCTTAGAGCCGACCTCAACTATGAATGGTCGGCCTCCATTATCATGAATCTCATAGCGCTTCACCTTACCCTTCCGTGTTTTACCCACCATTTATAATAATTACCAATATTTAAATGTTAGTGAGTATTATTAATTAGTTGGATGGCATCTGCAATCTATATCGGCGCCGGGCACGATATTGTTCCAATGTGCGTAATACCCGAAGTACGCAAATTTATTTATATTGATTCACGGCCAGAAACGGCATATGGTGCCTTGATTCCTGTCAAGGCACAATTTTACGATACACTATTTCTTTCACGGCTTGAGAAAGCGCTGCAAAACATTAATTTTACTTTGACTAGACAGTTAGGAAACTGTCTGGAATATGTAAATCCGTCCAATCAGGTTCTGAAGTACTACATAAATACTACATTTCCAAAGGACTATAACGAAGAAATGAAATCACAACTCTCTAAAAGTGAACATCTTGTACTATGCGGGTTTGACCCTGACAAGAGTATCTTAGAGTTAATGCCGAATCTCAAATATATTTGGATTAATACAAGGACAGTATATAATATGCGAGATAGTGATTTTGAGGACAAAAAACATAGAAATAGGTCAACAATTAGGGTATTACGGGATTCGCCAGATGCATATAAATACAGACTGATGAAAGAGAAAGACAATTACGAGATTTGTGAATGCACCTTTCCGCCCGGCCGTTCAATGTGCACGGATAAGTAGATATGCCGTTTATTGGGTCAGTAGCGGGCTCATGTGGCTACGGGCGAGCGGCAACAACAGTAACGCTTCCATTTGCACTTGTTACAAATGGCCTGGTAATACAATTAGATGCATTTAATGTTGCAAGCTATCCAGGCACGGGCACATCTGTTTTTGATATTACCGGGGGGTATACGCATACTTTGACTGATGGCGCAACTTATATGTCACTTTATGGGGTTAAAACTTTTGATTGTACAACCTTAGCCAAAAGGCTCTTAGTTAATGGAACCGGTCCGACACTCCCCATATCCGGTTACACATATGTCACTTGGGGGAGAATGATTACAAGCTCGGCTAATTGGAGAACGCTGTTTAGATGTGCACCAAATGACCATCCGCTACTTGTTCAAAGTAATACTGATAATCTTGGATTCTATGATAATGACACCAATGCCTTCATTGATAGTGGTTATGATGTAAATCAAATAGAAGATTTATGGGTGCAGTATGCAGTAGTTGGTGACAATAGCTCAAGTATTTTTTACATCAATGGATCTCAGGTCGGCACAACCGCAGCAGGCGCCGGTGGAAATGCACATTCAATGTGGGGCGGACTATCAGGACAGTCATTCGGCTATGTTGCAAATCTATTTTACTATAATCGCAAACTGACACTTTCAGAAATAACACAAAACTACAATTTCTTATTGTCTAGATTTCCAAATATTGTTACTTCTAGCCTATTAGTTAATGTTCAAGCAGGAAATGCATCATCTTATCCTGGTAGTGGAGCAACTTGGACAAATTTAGTGGACAATGCTACATATACAATTACAGGTGGCGCATATGACAGTGCAAATGGCGGAAGCATTGTATTTAATGGTACAAGCACCAATGTTCCTATTGGTACACCACTGAGCTCAGGGACAAATTATACACTTGAGGCCTGGGTCTTTGCTTCATCAACAGCGAGCAGTCATAATATTATCAGTAGTGCAAATAATGTATTTTGGGTCTCTAGTGGAGTATTATATGGGGGGCTTGGTGGTACATTTAACCTTGTAAGTAGTGCCAGTTTTCCCACAAATGTCTGGAAACATGTGGTTCTAACTTTTGATGATGCTGCAAATACAATGACACTGTATATAAACGGTTCACAAGTCAGCCAGAATACAAATGTTACACTGAGTTATATAGGCGAAACTTTGCGAATCGGCTCACATGTAAGTGGCTCTACGCCTGTAAGTTTCTGGAATGGAAAAATCGCCCAGGCACGCGTCTATAATACAGCGTTGACTGCTGAAAATGTACTAAGCAATTTTAATGCAACAAAAGGCGGGTATTTGGTGACAACATCAAATCTGGAATTATTTTATAGTCAAACAGATACAGCATCATATCCAGGTACTGGAACAACTATTACGAGCTTAGTTGGAACTAGTCTAAATGGAACAATGACTGCTATTACATATACTAATCCATATTTCAGTTTCAATGGTACAACATCACAAGTAAGTGTTGCAGATAATGCGGCATTAGAGCCAGGAACCAGCGATTGGACTGTGGAAGTCTGGCTCAGATATAATGTGATTGCTGGGAAAACGCGGACTTATGTTTCAAAAACAAATAATCTGGGTCGCTCTAGAGATTGGGGCTATGGCTTCAGAACAAATGCAGCAGCAAGCAATACTTACTTTGAGGTAGGTGACGGCTCATCATCAGTTACTTCACCAGAGACATCTGTAACAACCGGCCAATGGTATCAAATTGTGGGCGTCTGGACAAATGTTGCACTTAATTCTATTGCGCTCTATAAAAATGGCGCATTTGTGGGAAGTAACGCGCATACATTTGTATCAATAAATAATACTTCAAATGCACTCTATTTGGGCAACTATAATGGCAATGAATTTGCCCAGCAGTTTGAAGGTGACATGGGTATTGTTCGCATATACAGGCGCGCACTAAGCGCAGCAGAGGTTCAAAATAACTATGATGCAAACAAAGCATTATACGGACTATAGTGGCATTTTTAAATGGATAACACCAATTAAAAATCTCTCCATGTCAGGTTCGAACTGACGACCTTGTGGTTAACAGCCACACGCTCTACCGACTGAGCTAACGGAGATTAGGAACTTTCGCTCCTGTCTAGGTCGGAGAACTTTTATGGCGGTCCTGAACGCGCTAAACGCAGCTCAGCGCCTAGGACTAACCTGCACTCCTGTGATATCTGCAAAGTTACCTGGTGCAACGGTTCGCGCCTTCACGACAAAGCTTTGGATTCTATCGAGTGCTGGATTCTCACTTTGAGGGAATACAAATGAAGGGAGTCGTGTGCCAAGGCTACTTGGTGCTGAATCAGTGTACTCGCCGACCTCCTCATCATCGTGTTTCTTCTCCTTGTAAACATGGGTGCGCTCCAAGTGATTACAGATATCAGGTTTCTTAATCTGCGTATCAGCAAACTGACCCTCAAAGTCATGAATAATCTTTTCAGGAATAGCCGGTGACTGTTCAATAAGGCGGTCTAGTTCAGCACGACAGATTTTTAGGAAGTCCAGGGAATCTTGGCGCTCATTGGGGCTCAAAGCCAATTCAACCGCAATGGACCGCTGAAACTTTCCCCAGGATACAGAGGCAACACGATGCGACTCCATATTCTGAGCAAACCGTAAGAAGTTGCCGAGGGTTGTAATAAGACCTGCAATCAAGCTGACGCCGCCAATTGTTAAATTTGCATATCGCTGGCTTGCCTGGTCATTGCCAAATAATGAACCCATGCCAAAGTTTGCAGTACCTGTCATTGTTGATAACATAATGACCGGAATTGTCATTCCAAGATTGAATTTATAGTATCTTTTTTCCGTTTTATCATGGAGGAGACGGTAACAACTGGCAATATCGCCCCAATTTGCAATAAGCTCTTCTTGCTCCCTAGTCCAACCATTATTAGGGCGTTTTTTAGGGGTGGGTGTGGCAACCGGCACAGTCAATGAGTTTGTTACTTCCCTATTTTCAGGTATAGCCTCCATCTACTATGTGAAAATATTATTGATTACAATTAGAATGGAAGTAGCCATAGGCTCAAATGGAGCCTATCCAAATACTATTAACTATCTAAAATCCGGCAACTTTATGGTAAATGGCCGGCGTGTTCCAAAAATTAAGTGGCGCCTAGACTCTTCACTATATATGGTTGAGCGACCAACTCAGGTGCCAACGGAAGCCGAAGCCAATGCGTTTGTAAATGCAGGGTTTGACAATGAACCACCCGTGCGTGAAGATTTACGCGACCGATTTCATGTGCTTGCTGCATTTGGTGGTGGTAAAAGTGGCGCCCATGTCTATAAAGTAATTGGTCAGCCAATAGGCGGCTCAGGCGCCCCGCGCGTATACATACTTAAATTGTACCATGAGCGACCATGGGCTGCTTTTGTAGATTCTGAAGCGGATAAAGCACCATTTGCGCGCCTTGTGTTTTCGTTAAGTCCGGGCGATGGACCAAATTATGATGCGGCAATGAAGGTTTTAAATCGTGTCGGTGGGCCGGCAATGCATGCACTTTTAGGTCGGGCATTGGAGCGAATGCGTGCGGAGGGCGTAGCTGATGCCCGAGACCCTTCTCATATAATTGCATGCATTAAGCGAAACTTTGGCTCAAGTGAGCGCGCCGCTCTGGTTGCCTTAGCTCAGGCCACTATTCATTACTTCCGAGCGCTCAAAGATGTTGAGGTAGGAATGTTACTGCAAGGGTCGCCAACTAAAATAGCACCATATATCTATGAATATGGATTTATTCGCGGCGACCCTTTTGCAGTAGAAGGTGGCTATGTAACGGAAGGCGATATTACTTGTTATGCGGTAAGTGAATACTTGGAGGGCTACGACTTTGCAGACTTTGCACGGCTACTTTATCCAGGCAGTGGCCCTGAATGCGCGCCGGCAGAATGCAGAATTGCAACGCGGCGCAACTCTATGAATATTGACTTAGACTGTGGCCAAAGTCCTTGTGCTGTTCCAAAAAATATAAGTAGCTACTTAGCAGCCTCCCTACTATTCAAAATTGCTTATGCAATGAATATTTTTAATACTTATTTGGGCGGTGTCGGCTGCCATCGTGACTTACATCCAGGCAACATTAAGATACTTGCCAATTCCGATAAAAGTCGGGAAGGCTGGCTACGCTACTGGACCCAGGCATCTGAACTTAGTGTTGATGAACAGACTTTTAGAGTGATTGGTCCACCAATTCTGCTCATTGATTTTGACCTAAGTATAAGTAAGAACCCACTTATAAATCGCACTTATTTATGTGAGCGACGAAATCCTGCTTTGGGCACAGTTGGCTTACAGAATCTGATTGCGGCGACACTTAAGTTTATGTTCAAGCACTTAAACCTAAAAAAGTCTGAACCAGTTGCTGTTGTGAATTGGAACAGTGAGCAGGAACAAAATGCATCAACCGCAGCAAAAGTAACGGGATTTATAAGTAAGTTACTTTTTAACAGTAGCAGGTCACTGGGCCCCCAAAGTCAGCTATGGACTAAACTTGGGTCACATCAAAAAGGTGTCGCCGATATTTTTGCTTGGAAGATATTGGTTATGTCACTGCTAGATTATGTGCCGGCATGTATGACTTTTAGGGATTGTATGATTTCAGCCGGTCCATTTCAGGCAATGAAAGTTGGTGCTAATGTTCCCGAAGAAGAGGTTAACATGGCTATTGAGAAATATAAGACGGATCACCCCGAGGAGTATGCAGGGCTATTCAGAATGTATGCTCGTTTGAAAGGTGGTGGAAGCCGAAAAGCTAGGCGCCGCGTTAACGGCCGCGTCCACGGAACCCGCCGCGGCCGCCGCTAGGGACAGCCTCTTTGGCAGCAAGCCCAGCCTTATAAATTTCATCCGCCTCACGCACAGTCAACTTTGAGGGGTTGATGCTGGCAGGCACATTTACAAACTTTTTTGTCTGCAAGGCTGTTTTATACATATAAGGTCCGTATTGACCGACCTTAAAGGTATAAGGTCCAACAGTAGTGGCAGAAGCCGCCTTTGCCGCAAATTTGGCCTGCAATGTCTCCTCTGTATCAGCCTCAGTCCAGGGCACATTAAGGGTGCCAGCTGTTGCATAAGGGCCGAATTTTCCATCGTGCTTAACAATCGGCTGACCATCATATGTACCGAGTGAGTTAACAGTAGCAGCGGCCAACGCTTGCTCCTCTGTAATGGTTTCAATTGTTGCACCGGTTGGCCAGGGGAAGAATTGCGCCTTCTTCTGACCCGGGTTCTCACGCAGTAGCATTGGACCCTTTTTGGTCATAACTGCCTTTAAGCCACATCCGAAGTCGCGTTGCTGCTTGGTGGCAGCAGGTGCAGTGGACAGAGCTTCATAACGCTCCTTATAGGCGGCCCAGGTATCGCGGAGAACTGTCTTTGGTTGGGCCTTGCCTTCAGCAATGTCATCTAGGCATCTCTCCATCGCTGCAGTGAACTCATAGGCAAATAGATCATCAAAGTGCTCCACGGCAAACTGGAGGGCCCGTCTGCCGAGGTCAGTGACTACAAGACGGTCGCGCTCACCACCCACGGAGCGCTGCACTGGAGAGCGAATTGGTGGCCATTGGCCAGGGCGGCGTGTCAGCGTATGCAGATTAACCTTAGTGCCCTCAATGTTCTTCTTCTCTACATAGCCCTTCTCCTCAATTGCTGTCAGTAGCGCGGCAAAGGTGGATGGGCGGCCAATTCCACGGCGCTCTAGAGCTGCAACCAGAGTTGCCTCCGTGTAACGCGGGGGTGCCTTGGTTAACTTCGGAACGGCACGCATCTCTGTCCAGCGGAGCTCGGTCCCTTGGACAAGACCAGTAAGAGTAATCCATGTCTTCTGGTCCGCCTGCGCACCCTCTTCCTCTGCATCATCATCTGCCACAGAGGTCGCCGAGGCAATCCGCCAACCCTGGAAAGTTGTAATGCGCGCATTAGAGGTCCAAGGAAAGTCTCCTGTCTCATCATCTGCCGTCTGGAAGCGGACCTGGACTGCCTGACCCCGCACGGGCGACATCACAGACTGTAAGGCACGAACTCGGATAAGCTGATAGATTTTAATATCTAGCGGTGTCCATTCCTGGCCTATTAGTGTTGCAACATCAAAGTGCGTTGGTCTAATAGCCTCGTGTGCCTCTTGCGCCTGAGGCTCCCCCTGCTTTGTCTTACTTTTAGTGCCTGCTGCCTGGACCGCTGCGGAAATTGCCGCTACATAATCTGGTCCAAACTGACTTGCGACCAGGTCACGCGCCTCAGTCTGCGCCTCCTCGCCTAGAACTGCCTTATCAGTGCGCATATAAGTGATATGGCCGGCCTCATAGAGCCTCTGTGCAATCCTCATAGTGTTCTTGGGGGCAGAGCGGTAAAGACTGCTAGCAACCTGTTGCAAACTGCTGGTGATTAGAGGAAGAGGAGCGGCTTCTGACCAAGGGCGAACAGTTACAGAAGTGACTGTTGCCTTGTCCGCGACCTGCTCCAAGTAGTTTGTTGCACTCTCTTCATCTTCTAGCTCATCAATCATATGAGCAGCAATTTGTGCAGTTCCTGTGGTCCAACTACCTTCAAGGCCCCAGCTGCTGCTTGTTGTGTGGGCGGCAATCTCATCTTCACGGTCGCACACAAAGCGTAGTGCAGGAGTCTGGCAACGACCTGCTGACAAGCCGCGCTCTACATGTTTCCAAAGAAGAGGAGAGATGGTAAACCCGACCATCATATCCAGCTGGGCGCGCGCCATTTGGGCATTCACCTTGTTCATGTCCAGAAGCCGAGGATTGGCAACGGCGGCGGTGACGGCTGGCCGAGTGATTTCGTGGAAAACGGCGCGCTTTGTGGTACGCGGGTCCAGCCGCAGAAGCACGGCAATACTATAAGCAATAGCCTCTCCCTCACGGTCATCATCTGCGGCCAGAATAACTTCTTCAGCCTCAGCAGCGGCCTCTTTAATGGCTGAAATAGCTTTGCCTTTCTCTTTAGTCATGAAGCGCATGCGTGGCTCAAAGTCACGCTCAATACCAACGGCTTCCAGTTGCTCTTCCAATGTCCTAATATGACCCATGGAGGCGATGACCTTGTAACCAGCTCCAAGAAAGCCGGCAATCTTGCTGCATTTTGCAGGTGACTCTACGATAACAAGTTTCATTGTGTGTACTAACTTTTAGGTAGACAGGGTCTATCAAATTTTGGTTGGACCAAAATTTGATGGGCGGAAAGCCCCTTAAAGTAATAACGGTGAATGATAAGTAGTGAGGCCGGCGAGCCAGAATGACATTTACACTTGACGACTTCCGACATTTAGGAGATAAGTATGCGCATTGGACGAGTCGGACGAGAACAAGCCTTCATGTAGCAGTCATCATAGGGCGAGGCGGTTCAGTGCTCGCTGAAAGTTGCAATAGGGTGGGGAGCAGAAGTCTGGGCGCAGGTTACTCTAAGAGTACGATACATGCGGAGCGGGCTGTGCTAAAAACACTTGGTGATACAAATAAGTTACGCGATGCAATACTTGTAGTTGTGCGTATAGATAAACATGGAAATCTCTGTTGTTCGGCGCCTTGTCATGGATGTCGTTGCCATTTGGAGGCGGCGATGAAAAAGTATGGGTTACGACATGTTTATTACTCTTAAGTAGAGAAATGTCTCAGAATAAAAAAAATGCGGTCAACAACAACGGTAATGTGGTGATGACTCCGGCTACTATACCTGCTGCAGTTGAACCTGCAGCCTTTACATTTACCGCACAGGAAATTGCTGAATGGCGCGCGCGCCACCCCCCTCAGGGTCCGATGATGCCTGGAGCAGAAGCAGGAAGGGTACCTGCAGCGCGTGGTGCATTCTCAAATGTGTATAATGCAGCAGTAGCTGCAGAAAAGAAAAAGGGCGGCTATAAGAAACTCAGCTCTAGAAAAAGGACAAGAAGAAGCAAGTCCCGTCGTAGGAGAGCATAATCACAGGTAATACTAGAAAATGTTTCCAAATCCAAATCCTTGGGCGCCA
>JACCDW010121583.1_pt1 | contig 12209 bp, 12 predicted proteins | sample 7449781 | NCBI WGS metagenome assembly JACCDW01 (sample SAMN15323449, study PRJNA562643) | freshwater metagenome | isolation source: river surface water | place: USA:Blue River Watershed | collected 2017-08-18
AGCAAGCCACGTATTGATCTGAGAGATCCTTCCAGCGAAAGCTCGCCAACAAATAGATGATTAAGAATTCGCGAGTTATCTAACTGGCCCGAAGCAACCAGGATCGCAAGTGCAATAGGTAGATCGAACGAGGAACCGCTTTTCGGTAACCAGGCCGGAGATAGCGATACGGTAACTTTCTGATTTGGCCACCGAAAACCACTGTTGATTATGGCGGCTCTGATGCGATCTCTTGCTTCGGCAAGTGTTGCGTCAGGTAAACCTAAGAGCGAATAAGTTGGTAATCCATTAGATACATCAACTTCAATATCAATTAAAGAACCATCGAGTCCTGCTAAGGCGATTGCTTGCGTTCTGGCCAATGTCACAGAATCTGCTCTCGATAGTCGAGCGTGAACCCACCAGATCTGCTGAGTAAAACTCCGGCCACATCAATTTGATAGTTCGAACCTAATCTTTGATTTGTGGCTAGCCAGGCCAGCGCTAACCTTTGAATTCTTAATAACTTTTCCGAGTTAATTCCTTCGAGTGGATCACCATACGAAACACTTGTTCTTGATTTTACTTCCACAAAAACTATTACCCCATTGGGGTTTTCTGCGACAATATCAAGCTCGCCTTCGCGGATGCGCCAGTTCCGAGCAAGAATTCGATAACCACGACGTTGCAGAACTTTGGCTACGTATGCTTCCCCAGACTTACCAACGCTGGAAGCCGCAGGAGTAATAGCCACATGCGGAAATCTAAAATCTATATTAGAAGCAGAAGAAAAACCTATTTAATCTGTGGATTAATTTTGGCAATCTCTGCCACATTTGCATAACTTTTTCTATGAATATCCAAGATCCCGTGTTCGCGCATCGCAGCCTCATGCGATGCGGTCGCATAGCCTTTATGTTCGGCAAATCCGTATCCGGGATGTTGGTTATCCACATCAAGCATGATTCGATCCCTATATACCTTTGCCAAGATTGAGGCTGCAGAAATAGAAAGGGCAACTTGATCTCCTTTCCACACTGCCAAATTAGGTGAGTCCAAACCAGGAATTGAATAACCGTCGGTCAAGACGTAATCGGGTTTTTCGGCAAGAGCATTTACCGCTCGTCTCATTCCTTCAATATTGCTTCGCTGTATGCCAATTTCATCAATTTCACGTGAAGATATTTCGATTATGGAATAGGAAATTGAATTCTCAATAACTGTATCAAAAAGCGATTCTCTTAATTTTGGTGATAGTTTCTTTGAATCCGTTACCTTTTCAAGTTTCTCGCTTTTTAAATCTTGCAAAATTACAGCAGCGACAACAAGTGGGCCGGCACAAGCGCCCCTGCCAGCCTCATCAACACCGGCGATTTTCACTAAACCGGCATGGAGGAGGTCCTCCTCGATCATTTTTGAAGCGGAATCTTCGCCAACGAAGGAGATTTTTCCAAAATTCCGATATTGGAAAAGGGCCAGATTATTACAACTGCACGTCCCGTGACTTTTTCAAGCGGCACCATTCCCTTATTTGGATCATCTGTATGGAAACGTGAATCGGAACTTGCGCCACGATGGTCACCCATTACCCAAATAAAGCCTTTGGGTACAGTGACATCAAATTCTGTATCAGATGGAACATCGCCGGGATAAATGTAAGGCTCTTCAACGGCAATTCCGTTTACCTCTAACTTGCCATCTTTTGAGCAGCAAACTACCCGATCGCCGCCGACGCCGATGACTCGCTTAATCAAATATTGTTTGGCTGGATCAGGAAGAACTCCGACGAAGACTAAAGAATCCTTTACTAGTTTAACTAGACCGGTGTTGTCATCATATGGCTCTGATAACCATTGAGCTGGATCGCGAAAGACAACTACTTCTCCTCTTTTTATCTCGCTAAAAAGAGCTCCGAATTTATTAACTCCAACTCGATCATTAACAAGGAGAGTATTCTCCATTGAGCCTGAGGGGATATAGAAAAATTGGATTAAAAAAGTTTTGACAATTATCGAAAGAATTAGCGCTGATACGACAAGTATCGGCAATTCGCGAAGGGTAGAACCTTTGCGAGAGGACATTACCTACGCTTGTGGTTTCTCTTGAGTTTCTGCTGGAGCTTCTGCTGAGGTTTCTACTGGAGTCTCAATAACTTCTTCAACTACGGCAGATGGGGTTTCAACAACGCTCTCAACTTTTTCTGCTACAGGTGTCGCTGCAGTTTCAGAATAAATGGTTTCAAGATCTTCGCCACCACGACGCTCACGAATTTTGGCAGCCTTGCCACGAAGGTCGCGCAAGTAATAAAGCTTGGATCGGCGAACCTCGCCCTTGCGAACTAATTCGATCTTCTCAATCACAGGCGCGTGAACTGGAAATACACGCTCAACGCCAACTCCATATGAAATCTTACGGACGGTAAAAGTTTCCCGGATTCCTGAGCCACGACGTGCAATTACCAAACCTTGGAATACCTGAACACGGCTCTTATTACCTTCAATAACCCGAACGTGAACCTTTAATTCATCGCCAGGACGAAAATTCGGAATGTCCTTGCGGAGCGATGCCGCATCAATTGCGTCTAAAACGTTCATGTTTCAATCCTTATCGGCTTATCTGATCTGGAATCGGCTAGCCGCCGTATCTTGCCATAGGGATTGGTGAAGCGCTAAATCGCGCTTATCCAGCCTCCGTGGGCGATTATTTCGGCGCCAAGCTCGCGATAAAGGTCAGGTCCTGCAACTAATACGAAGTGCTTTTCGCCATCTGGTACTCCTGATACTGCCAGAAATTTCGCGCCAGCTTCATTCGCGATTAAAGAAGCCGCGGCAAAATCCCAGAGGTTCACACCCGCCTCGAAATGAGCATCAAGAGCTCCACTTGCTACCTGGCAGATATCGGCCGCGCACGCTCCCATTCTTCGAATATCTCGCACTTTCGGCACTAAATATTTTATGAACTCTCCTTGCTTAGATCGCGCTCCAATGTCATAGGAAAAACCGGTACCAATCAACGCACGATTCAATGGAACTGAATCATTACATCGAATGGGTTCACCATTACAAAAAGATCCCTGACCACGAATCGCACTCCAGGTTAAATTTAAAGAGGGCGCATGAACAACACCCGCCAAAGTTCCTTTCTCATCTTGAATTGCGATACTGATACACCAACCAGGTAATCCATATAGATAATTAACGGTTCCATCTATTGGATCAATGATCCAGGTAATACCAGTCCTGCTCTCCTGGTTCGCACCTTCTTCGCCAATAATTCCATCTCCGGGTCTAAGTTCTTTGATACTGCCTACGATGAGCTCTTCACTTTCATGATCCTTTTGTGTTGCAAAATCAAGCGAACTACTTTTTTCTTGAAGTTGAAAATTTGTTGGTCGCTTTAACAATAAATCTCCGGCAGACTTCGCAATCTCTAAAGCGATATTCAGTAATTTCGCCTCCGTTGTCATGCCTGAATCTAATCACAAGTACACTTGCGCAAATGCTCGCGCCTTATCGACGACTTTTTGCAGTACCCAATGGATGGAAATTTTCGCTAGCTGCCTTCATATTGCGGCTCCCGATTTCCATGCTTTATATATCCATGGTCCTATTTGTCGTCGCCGAAACTGATTCATATGCAATTGCTGGAGTGCTTTCCATGGCAGCCTCTGTCGTAATCTCGATTGCAGCTCCTCTTTGGTCTAGAGCAGCAGATCAATTTGGACAATCGAAAATTCTGAAGATAACGGCTCCGTTGCATATTATTTTTATGGGAGCATTTGTATTTCTCTTGAAAAATGATTACCCAACATTTCTTTGGTTTTCCGCAGCATTGCTCTTTGAGGCATTTGTTATTGGCTCAGGGCAGATGGTTAGACGTCGTTGGATTCACTCAATTGGCAAAGACCGAAGATTGACCGATACCGCATATTCTTTTGAGGCATTCGTTGATGAAGTAATTTTTACATCCGGTCCAGTTATCGCAACAATTCTGGCAGCTACTTTTGCCCCTGAATATGCCATATTTGCCGCAATGTTCTTTGTTGCAGTTGGGGCAATCACTTTTGTTCAGCAACGAAGTAGTGAACCTCCGCCACATCCAAGAGATCCAAACGTCGATCACTCGTTGCTAATTAGATTACCTTTTATCAGAGCACTTTTTCTGCCATTAATGCTCTGCGGAGCATTCTTTACTTCAGCAGGGTTAGTAATTGTCGGCTATACCGATGAGTTTGGTTCTCGTGAATTTAGTGGATTCTTAGTTGCAATTTGGTCCCTCGGTAGTGGTGTATCCGCAATCGCAATTGGCTCAATCAAATGGCAAAGGAATGAGGCCCGACGCTTCTTGGAATCTTTAATTTTCCTATTCCTTCTAACAATTCCAATCTATATGACTGCAGTTTTCCTTCCTGGAAACTTTCTTTTGCTTGGATTCGTACTCTTTCTTAATGGTTTAGCCATTGCGCCATTTTTAACCGCAGGATTTGCCGCAGCTGAGAGATCTGTAAACGAAAAACGGAAGACCGAAGTTCTTGCATGGGCAATTTCGGCACTAAATTTAGGAGGCGCCATTCCTCCTGCCATTACTGGATACATCATTGACAATTACGGCATTTCTGTAGCTTTTATAGTTCCACTTACCTGCATGGCGCTTGCGCTACTTTCCCTTATGCCTTATTTAGCGATCTGGCGAAGTAAGTTGGGCGAAATCTCCTCTCAAGTTCCCTAAAAAATAGGACATCTTATGGCAACCTAGCACCATGTCCGATCTGAGATTTGTTGGCAAATCAGCAGATGGTGAATTTATTGAAATGAGTGATGATCTCGGCAATCAATTTCGGATTCGAATTACTGATTCACTGAAGAATTCTGTAAATGAGCGTCGGTTAAATGCTGTCACTGACGAAGCGCCAAAGTTCTCAATAAAAGAGATTCAAGCAAGATTGCGTGCTGGTGAAAGCTATGCTGAAGTTTCAAAGATCTCTGGATTGAGTGTTGAAAAAATTGAGAGATACTCAAGTCCGATTATGCAGGAACGAGCGTGGATAATTGAACAGGCAGAGAAATCTTCACCAAAAGGAACTTCTCTTACTCTTCATGATTTAGTTATTCATAAATTATCGCCTCGAGGCGTAAATATGAATCAAGTTTCATGGAACACTTGGCGCTTAGATAATGGAACTTGGCATTTAGTTCTCTCTTATCCTGGAAACGATGGAATGCATAATGCGACTTGGAATTTTGATTCGAATAAGCGAGTCTTAATCGCTACTGATGATGGAGCTCGTTGGATTAATGGCGAAGAGATTTCGAAGCAACAACAGAAACCCGATCGCTTATCGGACCACGGAGTCCTATTTCCAGTCGATGGAGAAACGCCAACTCCTCCCAGACTAGTAGCAGTTAGAACCGATGATGTTCCCGCAGATAGTAGAACTCATCAAGACGCAGAGATCCCAAATGATGCCAAAAAAGATGGTGTAACAAAACGTATTTCGATTCCATCATGGGACGACATCATGTTTGGAAGAAGTAAGAAAAAAGACGAAACTGAGGATTAACAAACCGAAGTAAGGAGCGGAATTTCAACCTCTGCTCGCGTCAACCCTCCGTGATGCCCAACCATGGCAATCTGCAAAGCTTCCCTCTCTTGTTCAACCAATATGAAATTACCTGTGGCGATTGCAATCAAATCGCCAATCCGTTCACTTGCTGCTTGCGAAATTGAACTTCCGAATAATCCTTCGGCAATTGCTTCCTCTTTGGACTTCAAAATTACATTGTCGCCTAATTCATTTTGCCAAGTCTCTCTTACTTGATTCATATTTTCTGGTTCTAGATACAAATATCTAACGCGAGGTTCTCCGGCCATCAATCTAATACCCTCCAGAAGTGCACCATTTACCACTCGATATTCATCTCGATTTATCATTCCATGATCAGAAGTTAGCCAAATTCTTGATCCTTTAGGAAGCTCTGATAGCAGCCCGCTAACTAATTCATCAACCTTACTAAGCGCTACTAAGAATTTTTCAGATCCAAAACCTTTTGAATGAGATGCCTCATCTACGTCATTCAAATAAACATAAGCAAAACTCCTAGGTTTTTCTAGAGCTAGCTTCGCATTCTTAATTTGATCTTGAATTGTATTTGCTGGTCTATATTTTGCGCCCCGTAAGGCTGCTTCCGTAAATCCAGTTGAAGCGTATCTAGCAGCCGCAATATGAGAGATATTAATATCTGATTTAGCTGCCCTTTCGAATAAAGTTTCTCTCGGTTGCCAATACTTAGGATCTATTCGATCATCCCATTTCAAGGCATTAAGAATTCGTTCGGGATAACCACTATGAGGAACTCTCATTGTGTAACCCACCATTCCGTGCTCTCCCACAGATAAACCAGTCGCTAAAGATGTAAGACTTGAAGCCGTAGTAGACGGAAAAGTAGCTTTGAGGGTACTTCGATATTCTAATTTCTTGGTAAAACTTTGCTGACTTCCATATTCGTCAATCGCATTTTTTCCTAGCCCGTCAATTAATACTAAACATTCTCGACTCTCAAGATTTTCATCTAGCGATAAGTAATTTGATGTTCCAGGTAGTCCCATGGATGAAAATATGGATTGAGAGAGTTCGGCCAAAGTGTTATCCACGGAACTATCTTTCCAGTAACCTAGCCTCTGATGATTACATTTTCACGCGAAGTTCATGTTGCTAGAGAGAAGAACGCTCCTATTGTTGCGTTGGAGTCAACAATTATTGCCCATGGCTTGCCTCGCCCTCGCAATCTTGAGGTCGCAACGGAAGTAGAGAAAATTGTTCGCGATTCCGGCGCCACTCCAGCAACAATCGCAATCATCGATGGTGAAATTCATGTGGGACTTGAATCTTCTGAATTGAGTCGTGTCGCAAATGATTTAAATGTAGTTAAAGCTTCTATCAGGGACTTGCCTTTTGTAACTGAAAATAAATTAACAGCGGCAACCACAGTTGCCGCAACCTCTCATATTGCTAATTTATCTGGGATCGAATTCTTTGCCACAGGAGGCTTAGGTGGAGTGCACCGTGGAGCCACATTTGATGAATCGGCAGATCTACTAGCCCTTGCAACTATTCCAGTTTTAGTAGTTTGTGCTGGCGTCAAATCAATCTTGGATGTTCCTGCAACTCTAGAAAGATTAGAAACTTTATCTGTTCCGCTACTTGGCTATAGAACTAATAAGTTTCCAGGATTCTACTTAGCAGATAGCGGTCAGAATCTTGAGCACTCAGCTGATTCGCCAAGTGAAATTGCCAAATTATGGCAAGCTAAAAAAACAATGGGATTATCTAAAAAGGGAATGGTTGTTGCCAATCCAACTGAATTTCCAATGGCCAAAGACCTTCATGACAAATTACTCAATGAAGGTTTGCGCGCGGCCGATGAAAATCAGGTGATTGGTAAGAATGTAACGCCATTCCTCTTAGAGTATTTTCATTCTCATAGCGCAGGAGAATCATTGCGAGTAAATGAAGCAATCATTCGTGCTAACGCCGCTTTAGCTGCGCAAATAGCAGTCGCAAATGGCTAGGAATTCAGTTCTCTGTGTCGGAGATGCCATGCTAGACATAGTCGTTAAACATGGCGGTCGAATAAATCTTAATAGTGACTCCCCTTCGCAGAACTCACTTCAAAGCGGTGGTGCAGCCGCAAATACAGCAGCATGGTTGACTCAAGTAAATGTCGATTCACATTTTTCCGGGAAAATCGGTAAAGATCTTGCTGGTGAGAAACTGATTTCCGATTTACAACTATCTGGAGTTACATGTCATATATCTAAAGATTCGATAAAGAGCACAGGAACGGTTGTGGTTCTAGTTGATTCTGATGGAAATAGAACTATGTTTCCTGATTCTGGTGCCAATGCAGGGCTTGATTCCTCTATCGTTCCAGTAAATAAGGAATTTGATGGATATTTTATTTCCGGCTATGCCCTATTTAATGATTTCTCTAGTTCCTTCATTCAAGATTGGCTCCGAGATTTGAGAGCTGGTGGCAAAAAGATATTCATTGATCCGGCATCTGTTGGATTAATGAGCGAGATTGGAAGTTCTAAGGCATTGGGTCTAATAGGCAAAGTAGATATCATTTTTGTAAATGAAGATGAAGCGAAATTTCTAAATGTAAGAGAACTTATTGATTTAGCTCCCATTATCGTTATAAAAAGAGGTGCATTGGGGGCATCAGTTATCACCAATGATGGAATCGAAATAAGCAAACCTGCGATGCCAGCAACAGTTCTTGATACCACGGGGGCTGGCGATGCATTTGCAGCTGGATTTATCGCTGAATGGCTCAGATCTAAAGATCTCTCTGCAGCATTAGATCTTGCCTTGTCACTTGCAGCTAAATGTGTTTCAAATATTGGTGCCAGGCCGAGGGTCATTACCTAGTTTTGACCAAATAGGTTGGCAGAATCGCGCCGTGGCAAAGCGCGAGAGCAAAAACGCACCTAAGGCCGGCGAATTCCCGGGAAAGATTGTCGATGTAGATGTATCCAGCGAGCTCTCTGATTCTTTTTTAGAGTACGCCTACTCTGTTATCTATTCACGAGCACTTCCTGATGCCAGAGATGGTTTAAAGCCGGTTCAGCGTCGCATCCTCCATCAAATGTCTGAAATGGGTCTCAAGCCTGACCGCGGACATGTAAAGAGTGCGAGAGTTGTTGGCGAAGTAATGGGAAAGCTTCATCCGCATGGTGACACTGCAATTTATGATGCATTGGTAAGAATGGCACAGTCATTTTCCATGCGATTACCGCTAATTGACGGCCATGGAAATTTTGGATCTCTTGATGCCGGTCCAGCAGCAATGCGCTACACCGAAGCACGTTTGGCTAATGCATCTTTAATGATGGTGGATGAAGTTGATGAGGATACTGTTAATTTTGGCGCAAATTATGATGGACAAATTTTAGAACCACTAGTACTTCCTGCAGCTTTCCCAAATCTTTTAGTAAATGGCGCCACCGGAATCGCAGTAGGTATGGCAACTAACATGGCGCCTCATAATCTAGGTGAAGTTGTCACAGCCGCAATTCATTTGATTGAAAATCCAAATGCAACGGTAAAACAATTAATGAAAATCGTGCCAGGACCAGATTTCCCTACAGGCGGAACATTGATAGGTAAAGAAGGCGTTCTTGATGCCTATCAAACCGGCAAAGGTGCATTTAAAGTTCGCGCCAAATCTGAAATTGGAAAGGTATCCGCGCGCAAGCAAGGAATCACTATCACCGAACTACCATTCAATATCGGACCAGAGAAAATTGTTGAAAGGATTAGCGATCTGGTTAAGAGTAAGAAGATTCAGGGAATTTCGGACATCATCGATCTTACAGATGGTCAAAATGGCACAAAAGTGGTCGTAGAAGTGAAGAATGGATACGAACCAGAGAAAGTCCTTGAGAATCTATACAAACTCTCCCCCCTTGAAGATGCATTCTCAATTAATGCGGTAGCTCTTGTTGAAGGAAAGCCTAAGACTCTCGGGATAAAAGAATTACTTGAAGTATTCATAACCCACAGAATTGAAGTTGTAACTCGACGCTCAAAGTTTCGCAAAGAAAAAGCTACGGCAAGACTCAACTTAGTCGATGGATTACTAAAAGCGATTTTGGATATCGATAAAGTAGTGAAGATTGTTCGAGGCAGCGAGGATGCGGCGGCGGCAAAAGCAGCGCTAATTAAGGCGTTTAAATTAACTGATGAACAAGCAACTCATATTCTTGATATGCCACTGCGACGCTTAACTAAGATTTCCAAAATCGAGCTTGAGAGTGAGCAGAAATCTCTGAAGTCAGAAATTTCTGCTCTAACTGCTCTACTGAAAAGCGATGAGGCGTTACGCAAAAAAGTCGCAGAAGAATTGCGGGATGTTGCCGGAAAATATGCAACACCTCGACGCACGCTTATTGCCTAAGCGTCAATTCGCTCTCGATCTACATCGGCCGTGGATATGAAATCTTTACGAGGCGCCACTTCATTTCCCATAAGCAGTTCAAATAATTTCTCTGCTTCTGCACCATCTTTGATGGTAATTCTTCGCAAAGTTCTATGCGCTGGATCCATTGTAGTTTCTCGCAACTGATCTGCATCCATTTCGCCAAGGCCTTTGTAGCGCTGGATAGGTTCACGCCATTTCTTTCCTTGTTTCTTTAAATCTGAAAGTAATTTCTTCATCTCGTCATCTGAATATGTGTAGTGAACTTCGCCTTTTTTGCCACCCGAACCCAAAACTTCAATTCGATGAAGCGGCGGAATAGCTGCGAAAACTCGGCCATCTTCGATTAATGGCTGCATATAGCGATAAATCAAAGTAAGAAGGAGACACCTAATATGTGCGCCATCAACGTCTGCATCCGACATCAAAATAATTCGCCCGTACCGCACGTCTTCAAGCGAAAAAGATTTTCCGGAACCAGCGCCAATAACTTGGATTATCGCTGCGCATTCAGCATTATCTAGCATCTGTGAGAGTGAAGCTTTTTGAACATTCAGTATTTTTCCACGAAGTGGAAGAATGGCTTGAAATTCGGAATTTCGAGCAGCCTTTGTTGTTCCTAGGGCAGATTCACCTTCGACAACGAAAAGTTCAGTTCGTGAAACATCTTCAGATCGGCAATCGGAGAGTTTGGCGGGTAATGAAGAACTCTCTAGAGCATTTTTTCTTCGTTGCAGCTCTTTATGTGCTCGCGTTGAAATTCGAGTACGAGCAGCATTTGCGACCTTCTCCAGCACCAAACGTCCATTAGCTTTATCAATGCGCTTTGTCGATGTGAAGAACCTTTTTAGCTCATCGTTGACTACTTGTTGCACAATTTTGGCAACAGCGGGAGTACCTAGTACCTCTTTAGTCTGGCCCTCGAATTGCGGTTCCTGCATCCTTACTGTTACGACAGCAGTCATACCTTCGAGGATGTCATCTTTGATCACGTCAGGTTCGTTCTTTTTTAAGGTTCCGGTGGAACGAAGAAATTCGTTGAAACTCTTAGTTAAGGCTCGCTCAAAACCTTGGACATGCGTACCGCCCTTGGGCGTAGCGATGATATTTACAAAAGATCTGATGGTGTTCTCGTAGCCATTTCCCCATTTAACTGCAATATCTACATCCATATCACGTTCAACTTCTCGAGGTTCGAGATGCCCTTTGTCATCCAATACCGGGACAGTTTCTTGATAATGACCGGTTCCAGTTAATCGAATAACATCGCCAACAGATTGATCAGGTTGAATAAAGTTACAGTATTCAGATATTCCACCCTTATGAATAAAAGTTTCACTTGTTTTCTCTTTAGTCCTTTTATCATTGACAACCAAAGTTAAGCCCGGCACCAAATACGAGGTTTGTCTTGCTCGAGTATAAATCTCTTCTATGTCATATTGAGAATCTTTAATAAATATTTGCTTATCTGCCCACCACTTAATTCGTGTACCAGTTATTTTGGCAGAAACTTTTCCTATAACCCGTAATCCAGATTTAGGCTCAAAAGTTGCATTTGGTCCATCGCCATCAAAGATTCCTGCAACGCCTCTTTTAAAACTCATCCAATAGATCTTGCCGTCACGATCGACTTCAACATCAAGTCTTGAAGCCAATGCATTTACAACTGATGCTCCAACTCCATGAAGACCGCCGGTTGCCGCATAAGAACCGCCACCAAATTTTCCACCAGCATGAAGTTTTGTCATAACAACTTCAACACCAGTTAAGCCGGTCTTTGGTTCCTTATCAATTGGAATTCCACGACCATCGTCATGAACTTCAATAGATCCATCTTTTTCCAGATTAATTTCAATTTTCTTGCAATGTCCAGCAAGTGCTTCGTCGACTGAATTATCAATGATCTCCCATAGGCAGTGCATAAGACCACGACCATCGGTTGAGCCGATGTACATACCAGGACGTTTACGAACTGCATCCAATCCCTCAAGAACCGATAAGTCTTTCGCGGTATACGAGGTTTCAACAGAGCGGGAATCTTTTTCTGCCACGACGGCGAAGGGTATCTGTCACACTCCCGCATGAGGGGTTTCCGCGCCGCAAGTACTGAGATTTTGTCGATAATCTCATGAAATATCAGATTTTTTACGGAAAACCATTAATTTCAAGAGCCGGGAATAAAGAGAAGATGGTTTGATGTTCCCCTACCAACGAAAGGCAGGAATATGACAGAGAACATCGTGCTCGACT
>JACCDW010231775.1_pt1 | contig 12205 bp, 9 predicted proteins | sample 7449781 | NCBI WGS metagenome assembly JACCDW01 (sample SAMN15323449, study PRJNA562643) | freshwater metagenome | isolation source: river surface water | place: USA:Blue River Watershed | collected 2017-08-18
AAATGGAAAATGCCTCATTATATGGAAAGATTATATATTCTAAAAATATGAATGAATTAAATAAAGTAGCACCAAATCCAGATAAATTACCAGAATTTCATAAAATTTATTATGGATACAAAAAAGAATATTTTAGCAAAAATCCAGATGAAGGTATTATGGAACAATTACTTAATCAATCTATGAGTAATCCGATTTTTTAATTTATAATATCTTTTTAACTTAATATATTTTAGTCAAATACATTTATTTCAATTGTGAATTCTGAATATATTTCAGATAAATATTTTTGAATACAATTTACATATTTTGTCATTATAGTATACATTTCATTCATCATTTTACTATTAATTTTATCATTTGGAATACGAAACCCATATATAAGTTCTTTATTCTTTTTATTTTTTTCATTTTGAATAAAAGTAAATTGAATAGCACCAATATCTTTCATATTACTTACTTTTCGCACATTGATAAAAGCTGGATATTCAAGAAATGTACCCATAATATGTGGATTTTTTACATCATAATCAATATGATAAAACGCATATGTTACTTCTTCCGAAATAGGTTTATTTGAAATAATAAAATAAGAAATATCTTCATTATCATATGATTCATAATACATTTTGTAATATTTAAGTATATGTATAAATGAATTAAAAAAATGTTTATTTAGATGTATATAACAACTAGTACGACAGTTTTTTAATGTTAAAAATAAATTTATACCAGCTTTTGAATTAGCATTTTGTTTAACGTATTTCGAATACTTCTTAAAATAAAATAAATCCATATTTACGATATTGTTTTTTGTAACCATATTTATATAAAACTCTACTTTATATAAATATTTAATTCAATTTTTATAAGAAACCAATTTATTTGGGCAAACACTTTTAATACCTATATTTCCACATTAGAGCCGACTATGGTCGGCGTAATGATATCGGCAATTGCCGATATCCTATCACACCGTTAGGTGTGATTATACTTTCCTAAATGCGTTTAGCATTTAGGTTTCTTTAATAAAATTTTATTTTTTACATAGATTCAATATCACTATCATAATCATCGTCAGTAAATTTGAATTGTGTAAGTGATTTTGTAATTACTTCAACATCTACATTATTAACATTCTTCTCTTTTTCTTTTTCCACTTTTATTCGTGGAGTAAATTTAGAAGCCACATTTTCACGACATATTCCAAATGATAATCTATGCCACTGAGTTAGCGGCTTTTTGGAAGCATTGCGTTCTCGAATTTTTGCTAAATGCTTTGCTGTTAAATAACCTTGATTATTTTGTATATCATAATCTATTAATTCAGGATTTTCCGCAACTAATTCTTTAATCCAAGTATCATGAGCGTGTTTTGCTAAAATAGAAGCACACGCAATTCCCATATATGTACCATCTCCTTCAACCACTGTTTCGTGTTCAATTTGTATTCCATTTTCTGTAATAAATGGATTAAATTTATCACCATCTACTAAAATTTTAATGTTTGTTGTATCTTTTTCATTTAATACTTCTAGTACATTACGAATTCCATCATGCATCCCTTCCATAACGGCTTGTAATATATTGATTTCATCAATGCGTTTATTATCTTTACTTACAATTGAATATACTAAAGAGTGTTCTTTTATAAAATTATAAGACTTTTCGCGTTGTTTAGCACTCATTTTTTTTGAATCACGAATAATAATCTTTTCAGCATTTGCTTTTTCAGCAAAATCAATTGGTAATACAACAACACCAATAAAAGTGGAACCAAAACCACAACCACGAGCACATTCATCAATACATATTTCTATTTTAGTATTATTTTGATAAGGAAGAAGATGATATTCTTTTTTAACACGTGATTTTTTAACTTTTATTTTATTTTCTTCTACCATTTTTATAAAATAAATTTTTAAAAGTATTTATTTAATTTATATAATATTCTTTTTATATATAAAAAATAGATTTATTTAGTAATTTTATTTAAAAAATATTTTTTTAAATAAAAAAAATATAATTAAAAAATAGATTATTAAAAAAGAAAAATGGAAAACGCCGGAAATGGAAATGCAAATAGAGCTGGAACTGGAGCTGGATCCAGTGTACAACCTAAAAAAGGTAAAAAAAAAAGTATGAAATTATTAAAAGCTCAAGAAGCTGCTCAACAAGCTCGTAATGAAAAGTTAGCTGCTGAAGCAGCAGGTGCTGAAGAACGAGTTGCTGAACCAGCACCAGTTAAAGCAAAAGCTTCTACATTAAAAAGAACAAATATTGTAGCAAATGTAACACGTTTAAGTAATGAAATAAGAGCTATTGAAAATATATTAAGTAGAAGTAATATTTCAGAAGAAAATAGAATTAGAGCAGAAATGAATAAAGCAGCAAAAATAGAAGAAAGAAATAGATTAAATAGTGAATTAACTATATATAAGGAATATAATAAAAATATTAATCGTATGACGGTACCTTATGAAATGAAACCAACAAACAGAACTTTTTTAACACTTAACGCAGGATTAGTTGCTGAATATAAAAGTTTAGATGAAAGAGAATATTCTTCATTATCTCATACTGAAAAAAAACGATATCGTACTCTCTTTTTAGAAATTATTAATCATATAATTACTAAATTAGTATATGATCCAGTTAAAACAACAAATGGTAGTAACATACATTTTCTTGATTATATGAATAATTTAATTGAAACTCATATATTTAATAATAAAAGTGTTGTATTTAAGAAATATATTAAACAATTAATTTATATTGGTTTTATGAAAAATATTACATTAATAAATGAACAAATAAATGTAGAACTAGAAAAATATAATGTTAAAAAGCGTGTTAAAAATAGTAAGGAAACTGCTAGAGCTATGAAAGCTGCTGCTAGAAATGCTGTTAGAAATGGTGAATTTGTAAATGAAAATAATGGGAATGGTGTAAATGGTGTAAATAGTGAAGAACTTATTAATCCACTTGATTTTAAAATTGAATTACAATTGAGAGAAAAAATAGACCAATTTACAAATTATATGGAAAATTATTTAACTAAATCAAATGAATCTTTAGTTATAGATGATTCAACATTTTTATATCCAGAATTTTATTTAAAAGGTTTTTCAAATAAAGGATCTCATTATCCTTCTGATTATTTAGCAGTACCTTTTAGTGATATTTTTGATTTTCAGGGACAAACAACACTTAATCAAGTTAGAAATGGTTCTGAAGCCCCAAGTGGAGCTGGAGCTGGATCTAGATCTGAAGAAGAAAAATCTAATTCTTCAATAACATTTAGAAACACATTTAATTATATTATTAAAAACTATTTTTATGGCCCAATTGATCAAGTAGCACAAAATCGTAGAGTACCATCAAGACGTGAAGATATATTAAATAATCATCTTTTACGAACTGATTCTTTAATAAAAATATATAATAATATAAAAAGTTTTGGATATAATATTGAAAGTCCAAATACAAAATTATCAGATAATACAATTGCTGATTATATGATGTCTGGTAAAATGCCTTTTGTAATTAATAATAAATATATCATGCATATACCTATACCATTTACTGTAAAAACAATTAATGAAACGTATGGAGGTGATTATGGTGGTTTAACAAAAACATTTTTTGATAATATTAATAATGAAATAAATCAAATACATATAAATGAAAATAACTCAGATTTATCTATTATAAAAAATGAAAAAATTTCAGCAAATATACTTAGTGAAGAAAGTGGAAATGGTGTGCGAAGACTTATTCCAGAAAGTCCTGAGTCTATTCCAAATAAAAATAAAGTTCATAAAAAAATAGCAGTTGTGTCAGCAATTGAAAACTTTTTTAAACAAAAGATTTTAGAACAAAATACAGTTCCAAGTAAATATACTTTTATGAAAAGAAAAATTTCATATGAAATGGAACGAGTTCCTGTATTAAATAAAAATGGAAATCCTGTTTATGTAAAAAACGCAAATGGAAAAAATACAAATAGAAAAAAAATGACTGTAGCTCGTAAAGAAGTTATAACAGAAAACCCTGTTTTACAATTACGTGATTCTGATTATGTATCAATTATTACAAATATGATAACAAGTATGAATGGAAGTAAAATTAAAAATACTTTTAATTTACAAATTTTATTATTTACAGTTATTTTAGTACTTATTTGTTCAATATCAAGAGAAACACGTATTCGAAGAATAAGTATAAATGATATAAGACGAATGAATGTAAAAATTTTATTAAATAAAAATCCAAATGGATCATTATCATTAGCTTATAAAATCATTTTAGCTTATTATATCTTAAACTTAAAAGAAGAATATAAAAAATCTTCTTCTAAAATATTAGTAAAAGACCAATTTGATGAATATTTATTCTATTTAACATTATTTTATGATAATAAAGATTTATATAATTTTGTTATTACAAAAAATGAGGTTAATTTACGTTATGCTTATACTGTTTATAGGAAAGGAGTTACAAATGAACAAGCTGAAATAATACCTATTGATACAATTATAGAATATTTAAAAGATAATTATGTAAATTTATTTACTACAAAATACACTAGCGAAATAGGATTAACTACTTTTAATACATTATTACGCTTTTATGGATATGAAAATATAGAAGTATTTATGAAAGAACATTTAGAAGGTAGTATAGTTAACAAACAACATATAATTGATGTAAAACAAATTCGAAATGAATATTTATATGCTCAAGTACCAGATAGATTTTTTAATAATGTTATAACTAAGTTTATAAATTCTTTAACCCCTGAACAATTAAATATTTATTCTAAATTTATTTCAGGAACATTATTAAAACAACCTTATTATCATTACGATTTAGAACGTGTTGATTTTGGAAATAGAACGAAATTTAGAAGTTATACCTGTCATAATACTCATTTAACACTTTTAGTACAACTTACACCTCAAGAAAATATTGAATTTAATAATTTATATATACAAAATGGACGTCAAAATGAAATAGATCGTGATGTTGACCCACATCGTCGTATTATAGATTATAATTTATACCAAAAAGCATTATATAAATTATATATTATAAATAAAGATCAAACAATTAGTATTATGGAAGAAGGTATCTCTTCATTCGGTTATACATAAATATATTATTTTATTATTTTATTATTTTATTATTTTATTATTTTATTATTTTATTATAAAATTTATAAAAATATTTTTTTATAAATTGTGTTTTTTTATTTATAAGTTTTTATTTTTTATTTATAAGTGGATATATATACAATGTGAGTGTGCGTAATAATAATAATAAGCATTTTTTTTTGTTTTTTTGTATAACAATTTTTATTTGCTTTTTTTTTAAATATATTTACAGATCATCACGAATCCTTTTTGTTTGGTTTTGTGGTATAAACACACACTCACCATCCACCCCACGCACAATGCGTGGTTCTCGACACCCTCAGGCCTAAGCCTGAGTCTCGAGCTCCGCCAGGACCGCGTCCTGGTTATACGCGACATCGCCCAGGTGGGTACGCGTGAGACCGTTCTGGTGGTAAACCTTGTAGGTTCCGCCACCAGCGTCAATCACGATACGCTCACCGGTCTTGTTCACCGTGTCGATGTAGCCATCGACCATGGTGAAGCGCATACCAGCTGTCTTCTGGTCGTTCCTGTTGGAGACGACCAGTCCAGAGTAACCCTTCTCACCACAGTACTGTGACACCGCGTTAACAAACGCGAGCACAGGAGCCTTGGTCTTAGGGTCGTACTCCGGAGTAGTGGAGATATCCACACCAGCAAGCTGGATGTGGGTACCACTCTTACAGCAGTAAGCACCGCTCTCCGAAAGGAGGATTCCGACGTCACCACACTCTTGAGCGTGACGAATCACAGCATCAAGCTTGGTCTTGTCGAAGTCAGCACCCTGATTGGTACCGAAGTCACCTAGCTCACCACTCTCGAGCAGCACACCGTCACTGTTGTAACGGGACCACTTTCCTTGAGTAGAACCAGGTCTCAGCACCGTAAAGGTGAAGTTGACACCTTCCGGAATCTTGAACAGACGACGAATGTGAGCAACCGATTCCAGCGTAATCGCTGAAGAGAGCTTCACCTCGAGCCGACCACTGGTAAAGACCAGTGACCCATCTGTTCTGAGCGCAAGCTCGCCCTGAAGCTCAGGACGACCGCGAATCTTACCGCTCACAAGGTAAACCTTGAGGAGCGCAGAATAGTCAGCTCGTGTTCCGTCCCCACGAATGAGGGTAGCCACCTCATCACGAAGACGAGAAAGCTCAGAAACAGGAGCAGTAGTAGCAATAAAATCGGACATTGTTAAGTGGTCAGAAGTAAAAGTTCAAGTCGTAAAACGTTAGAAACGTTAATAGAATCGCTTTAATAAAATCGCTTTATAAGTTTGGAGTATACGCAAGCGTAATACCCCAAACCGAATACTTATTATTTAGAGAATATTAAAAGATATTATTTAATCCATCATTTTTTTTATAATTTTTATAATAATAGCTTTTATTTTTATTTGTTTTTTTAATATATATTTTTATATTAATAATTTATATTTTTATATTAATAATTCATTACTCATCACGACGGTACGCAAACTTGAAGGAATTAATTGTTTCATTTACAATAGATTCAGCATCTACATAAATTTCAGTTACAATATCATTACAATGAATTCGCCATACGTGTTCAGCATTATGTCCATAAATATGAACAGGATAATCAACCGTAATTGAATTACAATCTTCAAAAATTACTTGAAGACCAGTATAATGATCTAGAATCATTTCAAGAAGGTCACGATGTGACTTTTTCATAGAAAGGAAATGTGAATCATTAAGTCGAACAATACCAAAAATAGGATTCTTTGGTAGAGCACTCTTGACATAATAAGGACGGTCAAGTTGACCGTTAAATGTCTTAATTAGAGTGTTTAGTACTTCTTCGGTCTTAGGACCAATGGGTACAAGAAAGTTACGACCTTCTTCATCACAAATGTGGATTCCTCCACAATCGTTAACAGAAGTAATAGGTTGAGAGCAATACATCTTTAAGTAAATAATAAAAGCTTATTTTATATTTATATGTACATTATAAATGATTTATATTTTTATTCTTTTCAATTTTTTTTATTTTAGATTTTATTTAACGTAAATAAATATTAATTATTTAACGTAAATAAAATTACATAATTAAAATTACATAATTAAAATTACATAATTAAAAGATTTATGTTAAAAAAAATATCTTATTTAAAAATATATAAGAATAAAAAATGTTTAATAAACTTTTAGCTGAAATTATTGGTACTTTCATTTTCCTTGGTGTTATCATTTTCGTTGTAAATGGTTCAAAAGACATGGGCGTAAACTGGTTAAAGATCGGTTTAGCATTAAGTGTTATGATTTTACTTTTTGGTTCAATATCAGGATGCCATGTAAATCCTGCCGTTTCACTTATGTTTTACTTAAATAATCAACTTGCTCCAGAGGAACTCGGCATTTATTGGATTGGTCAAATTATTGGGGCTTCTTTAGCACTCGCTTTATATAAATTTTATGAATCTGATTTAAGAGCAAGCAATCTTAACAAATAAATAAGGAACCAAAAAACCGCTCGCTATAAAATATATATTTTAATAAATAATTATTTATTAAAAATACTATCATATTTGTAAAATTATTGATCATAAAACAATTGGATAATTTCAACTGTTTTATTTGTTTGGTTTTTAGGATTTAACCAATATGAAATTTGATTTTCTAATATTTTAAGTCGTTCTTCCCACTCTTTCTTTTTTGTTTTCTTAATACTACACAATCCACTATTACCAATACCCCAACAAGAAGTAATATTAGTTTCACCTTTTTTATAATCATCTGGATTAAATCGTATAAAAATAAGTGGTCTATGATTAATATCTTGGGATAATTCCATAATACGTTTATTTTCACAACTACAATCATAATCAATATGTTGGTTTTCATCAATTTCAACAATTAAAACCTGATAACCTAAATCACATAATATATCAGGTCTTCGTCGCGAACATCCATCTTGGACTTTCTTATCACAAATCCAACTATGTTCTGGAAAGGTTGATTTAATAAATTCAATAACATTTCGTTCTTTATTTTTATAATTTTTAGATATTGGTTTATCAGGAAACATATTCATAAAACAATGTAAACAATAACCTTCATATTTAGGATTACTAATTATAATATTACACCAATCATTTTTACAACTTTTATTTATAACGTTTATCATATACTCTTTTTTATGAGTAGCACAATATAAAGCTTCTTTTTGACCTTTATAATTAAATATTGGTTGTTTTTTACAATTTTCTTCAATACAACTTTTATTTTTTATATCAATCATATTATCTTTTTTATGAGTAGCACAATATAAACCTTCTTTTTGACCTTCATAATTAAATATTGGTTGTTTTTTACAATTTTCTTCAATACAACTTTTACTTATAACATTTATCATATATTCTTTTTTATGAGTAGCGCAATATAAACCTTTTGTTTCATTTTCATAATTAAATGTTGGTTGTTTTTTGCACCCTTCTTCAATACAAGTTTGACTTATAACATTAATCATATACTCTTTTTTATGAGTAGCACAATATAAACCTTTTGTTTCATTTTCATAATTAAATGTTGGTTGTTTTTTACAATTTTCTTCAATACAACTTTTACTAACAACATTAATCATATACTCTTTTTTATGAGTATCACAATATAAACCTTTTGTTTCATTTTCATAATTAAAATTTGGTAGTTTTTTACAATTTTCTTCAATACAAGTTGGACTTATAACATTTATCATATACTCTTTTTTATGAGTTGCACAATATAAACCTTTTGTTTTATTTTCATAATTATAATTTGGTATTTTTTTACAATTTTCTTCAATACAAGTTGAACTTATAACATTAATCATATCTTTTTTTTTATGAGAAGCACAATATAAACCTTTTGTTTCATTTTCATAGTTAAAATTAGGTTGTTTTTTACAATCTTCTTCAATACAACTTTTACTAACAACATTAATCATATGCTCTTTTTTATGAGTAGCGCAATATAAACCTTTCGTTTTATCTTCATAATTAAAAACAGGTTTTGTTTTACAATTTTCTTCAATACAAGTTGAACTTTTAACATTAATCATATGCTCTTTTTTATGAGTAGCACAATATAAACCTTCGCTTTTATTTTCATAGTTAAAAGTTGGTCTTTTTTTACAATTTTCTTCAATACAAGTTTGATGATTAACATCAATCATATTTTCTTTTTTATGATTTTTACAATATTTTGCTTTTAAACCATTAATATTAAAGGTTGGTCTTGTATTACATCCATCAATAATACACATTTTTATTTTATATATATATTGATTGTTTTTATATTATTTTTATAAATCATTTTTTTATAATTTTTTAATAAATTATTATTTATTAAATAAATTATATTTTAAATAATTTAATATTATAAAATAGTTTATTAGGTTATTCATACCACCCTGTTATTGAAATCCGTGGTATTTGAACATTCGGTATAACATGAGATACAAAATGGGCAACACCTTCTTTAGGTATTTCAAATATCATTAAAGTATTGAACTGTGAAGTAAATGTTTCAAGTATTTTTGTTCGTGACTCATCTAAAAAATGTAAATGTCCGCCATATTGAGGTTTCCAATCTTTGGTTAAATGTAATACAAAAGCAATTCGACCATTTCCAGCATCATTATGTGTGGATAAAAAACAATGTTCAATATACTTTGAAACAAAAAGTGTATTTAACTTTGTTAAATTTAATTGGGTTACTTTATTTAAGAAGTCTATAAAAATTTGAGAACTCATATAATTTCGTAATTCATATTCCACTGGACTATATTGTAATGGATTTGCATTAAATGTTCGATAAAAGTAAAATGAAAATTCGTTTCGACCAAATGCTTCATTTACCATTTTAATTCTAGTTGCGTTTCTTTTATCTGTTAATGGTAATTCCATACGATCTTTTTTAACACAAGTAGCACAAACCCAGTATTGAGGTAATAAACGAGTTAAAAAACGATGTAGTTTTTCTATTTCATCTTCTTTAAAAATATGAGGTATAATTAATTTTTTATTTTTTTCAAATTCATTTTTTAATTCAATCATTTCATTTTCATTTTTTTCTTTTAACATTTTTTATTTTATAATATATAACTTTTCTTTAGAAAGTATTTAGTTAATTTATACTTTCTTTTTTATAATTTATAATATTTTTTTATATAAATATTTTTATATAAAATGTAAAAAAAAGTAAAAAAAGATAATATTTTTAAGCATTATTTTTTTCTTTTTCTTCCATATATTTTTGATTTTCCTTCATAATAGCTTCTTTTTCAAGTTTACTATCTGTATGTGAATCATCAAATACCCATACATAAAGACCATAATATTTTGTATTATCATTTACACAATTACTAATGAACATATTATTATGTAGTTTTTGGTCAAAATGATTTTTAAAAGTATTTAGATTCGCACCTTGAAGTAATACAGGAGTATTATCATTATCTTTTTTACCAGGAAAACCAAATAAAAGTGTAAATTTATCATACTTTTGATAATAATTCGCTAAAAAACCATGAATATGTTTACAATGCCCTTTTGTTTGAGCATATTGATATTTATATGAAGCACAAGTACAAGTAAATGTACCATTTGTATCTTCACAAATATTGTAAAACTTATCTAAATCACTTTCCGTTTGTAATGAATAAACATTTTTAATAATCATTTCACTATTACTATTATTTTTTACTTTACTTACTTTTTTAGGAGTAGTATTGAGTTTTAGTTCATCAAAATCAATTGAATTCATATGTTTACAAGGTTTTCCTTTACCATATGTAAAAGCAGGACAGCTACAAGAAATACTTGTTACCGCATATGCTACCTTCGGATTACTTTCCGATTTTACATAATATACTTCTTCTTCTACTTCTTCCTCTGTACTTTCAGATAAAAAAGCTTCATCTAATTTTTTAACAATCTTTAGATTATCTTCATAATCAGATTCAGTTGATTCAGAATTATTTGATTCACTTTCATCAACCATTTTCTTCTTTTTAACTTCAGGTCCAATATTAATACTCTTTGTTTTCGAGTTAATTGGTGTTGTTAAAGTTTCAGAAATCTTCATATTTTCAATAGCTTGACATAATGAATTTTCATCATTAGCTTCAAGCTTACGTTTAAGTGAATACGCTGGATGAGAAACATATTTTAGCGCAGCTCCGTGAGAAGCTACAAACTTTTTAATATAATCATGTTCAAAATTTACCATATATGTCGTATTAGTACTATTCTTTTTACGAATAATGTAATTAGCATTTACAAGTTCATCAAGAACAATCATCATAATACCGCTATTTTTATTAAGCATTTCAACATAAAGATGTTTATTTTGACTAGGAATAGCAATTTGTTCTTTGGTTCCCATAACGGAAACCATTGAAGTAATATTAAGAATCAGTTCATTTTCATCAATTACACTTACTTTTCTTAAAGCATAAGCTTCAAGAAGGTATGTAATAGTTAAAGTACTAAAATATTGATTAAAGTTACTCATTGTAGAAAATTAATATAAAATATATTTATATAATGAAATAAAGAAGTTTTTTATATTTATTATTTAATAAATCAATTTTTTAATTTTTATGAACGTATATTATTTTTATATAAAAAGTTTTTTTATATAAAAATGTTTTTTTAATTTATAATAATATTTATTTTTTTAATAAATAAGTTGTTTGAGTTCTAACGTGTATTAATTTTTATTTTATTTTTCATAATAAAATTGAATCATTATTTGTTATTTCTTAAACAGTAAGGAAGCCGAAGTACGCCATTTGCCATTGTTGACAAATGAGTTCAGGGAAAGTTACCTTAGTAACCTTATCGTCTTTAACGACAGCAGTAAAGTAACCTTTATCAGACATTTCTGAGACCTTGGTAGCATACTTTGTCTTCTCATCGCCGTCTAGTGACGCGCTCTTAGAAACAATGGTATCACCAATCATCTTGAAGAAAGCCTTCATTTTGTCACCTGAAACACGATAATATGTATTATCGATTACGGTTTCGCCTTTCTTGTTGGTCT
>JACCDW010360354.1_pt1 | contig 12205 bp, 20 predicted proteins | sample 7449781 | NCBI WGS metagenome assembly JACCDW01 (sample SAMN15323449, study PRJNA562643) | freshwater metagenome | isolation source: river surface water | place: USA:Blue River Watershed | collected 2017-08-18
ATTTATATTTCCCTTTTAGGTCAATAAAATTTGATGTTTCTGGTTTTGACCCACTAAATACTTGTGTTAAAATATAGACGTATTTAGCCGCTGCTTCGTAATTACCAGGTTCTAAGCTGAAATTCTCACTGAATAATTCAGCCTGAAAGCTTACAAATTGTTCTTTATAGATTTCAGGTGTGATGTCCACACCTTGTTTTTGACAATCAATAGAGTTGATTGCTCTTAATAATTCAGTTGGGTTTTGAACACACTTGAATAGATTATAGTTCAGTGGATTAAAGTCATTATAAACCACTTTTTTAAGATTTGGGAATTGTTTAAGGTCCATGTTATAGAAACACCAAAACATTCCTCCAAAAGTCTCTAAATAGACCTCCATATCTTTATCATAGAAAGGGACTATCCACTTTCCAATTTTACTTTTACCTCCTATATAACTTAACATATAACAAATATAAGGATTTTAATCTATTTATCAATATGCGATTTTTTTAAAAAAAAATTAAAAAATTGTTTTGGCAGAATCAAAAAGATAACATATCTTTGTATTGTGATTCAATCACAGGATGTCAGTACTCCTAACAAATAATCTGACCGCCGAGTATCAGGTGTGTTGATACGGGTTAAATTCCTCAATCTAATCGATGAAAATGTAATGAAGCCCTCCGTTTTTCGGGGGGTTTCATATTTATAGTAATATGAAATTACTTGGTGTTGTTAAAAATTTAATTTTAGAAAGAAGGCAACTATTAGACAAATATGAAGTTAATGGGGTACAAGTTGATATATTCTTCAACGACCATTCAAACATTGGGGTGAAGGTCTCAGAATACGGTAGGTTACCAGTAAGTGAGATTTTATATTCTATGGTTGAAGTATTAGACGTAATTGTTGATGTGTCTTTAGAAATCTTAAATAATCCAAAAAGTACAACTAATAAAAAAAATAAAGATAAGTCAATTCTAGTTATTGATAACTTAATAGGTGTCGATTACCATTTTTGGATTTCAAAATCAAATAATGGTAAATTATTTTTAACTATTAATACTTCTATATCTCACCCTAGACATTTACCAAAAGACAAAAACGACAAGAAAATAATAATTACTAAATCGGGTGATACTGTCATTACCGAACAATTTGATATAAACAACTTTACTAAAATAGTTAAAGGTGATATAATTATTTATTATGAGTAAAAAAGAAGCAACAAAAGTAACAGGGTGTAAACAATGTCAAAAAGGTTTAAGTACAACACAAAAAGGTTTAGTTGTATTATCTATGTACATTTTAGGTACTTCAATCTTTGGGACAATTGAGTTGATTAAATATTTAGCTGACCTCCTTAAGTAATTCTTCTAATTTGTGTTGGATGTCATCGGGTAAACTATAATCATTAGTTACGGCAACTTTTATATAAAAATCTCCACTACCGTCATTTGCTCTGTAACCTTTTTTAAGAAGTCTTAATGGTTTTTCCGTATCTAAATTTCTTGGTATATTAATCATCAAATCGCCGTCAGGGTGTGGTATTAAAATTTGTTTTTTAGTTATTAAATCTATCGCAGTTAATTTTTTATAATAGATTAAATCCATTCCAAGTTTTTCAAAATTATCAATTCTATTAACATCAACTTTTAAAATTAAATCCCCTCTTAATCTAACATTTGGGTTGTAGTCACCTTTACCAGCAACTCTCATAAAGTTACCATTATCAACATTTTTAGGAATATTAACAACTAAACTTTCGGTGTTTTTAATTTTACCTTGTCCCATACATGAAAAACATGGTTTTGTAATTATTGAACCGTTACCCATACAATTAGGACAATTTATTTGATGTAATTGTTGGAACATTCCTGTACCTAATTTTTGCATAACAAACCCTTGTCCGTTACAATTATTACACACACTTCTTTCACCACCAGTACTATCACAAGGTTTACAATGGTCAAAATAATCGTATTTAAGTTCTTTTTTAGTCCCCTTATAAGATTCAACAGGACTTATAACTACATTCATAACCTTATCAGGTGCCATAGGTTTTTGTTGTTGTCTTTGACCACCCATCATTTGTTCGAATATAGAATGGAAGTCAAAAGAACCTCCACCCATACCAGCAAATGGATTATTTCTTCTATTGTCGTAATCCCTTCTTTTATTATCATCCCCCACATTATCATATGCTTCTGCAACCTCTTTGAATTTTTCTTCTCCGTTTGGGTTTACATCGGGGTGGTATTGTTTACTTAATTGTCTATAGGCTTTCTTAATTTCGTCCTGTGTGGCATTTTCAGAAACACCTAATATATCGTAATAATTTTTCATGAAGGATAACTACTTAATTGTTTTATTTAAGAATAAGAAAAGAAGAAAAATTATCAAACGTTACGCGACTGAAAAAAACGCAATTGATAATTTTAATCGTATTATTAAAGAAAATGATATCTTATTTGATAAGGTAATTGAAAATGCAACGCCAGTCAATTATGAACTTGGTCTGTTATCTAAAAAATCTAGCTTTCAAAAAAGTTTATTTATTACAGATGATTTAGGGAGAAATAACCCTGTGAGTTTGGAAGACCCTGAATATGTTTTCTTGGATATTAAAAAATATAAAGTTGAAGAGACTATTTTTGATTGGCAAACTCAATCTAAAATCACATTAGACCAATTAATTAAAAAATATTGTAAGAGTAAAGATTTAAAAAACATATTCACTCTACATAACAAACTTTGTATTCAAATTGATGAGGGTGTATCTGCGTTTTCATTAAAAAACAAAGAGGAATCTGATAGACTCCTCGACGTTTTACAAAATAAGTTTTCAGATTTAAAACGAACAGATGCAATATTTGTTCGTGATGTGTCAAGTGCTCAAAGAAAATGGTTATACCAAGTTCTTGAAGATAAGGGATTTGATAAGAAAAGACTTTACAGATTAAAAACTACCTTTTCGAAAAGGTAAAGTCAACATTACCAATCGATACAACACATTTGGTGTCATTTGATTGGTAGTTTAAGGTTCTCATCAGATTTTGGTATTTGGTTTCATCTAATGTAACCACAACCGTTATATCCCCATCATTAATGAATGTGTTTTCTAATATTTCTACAGCTTCGGCTAGTTTAGTTAAATGATCCCTAAAGTTCTCAATATCCTTTGCCATACAGTATATTTTTTTTCAACAAATTCAGTATTTTTTATTTTAGTACGCTCTAAAGATTTAAGTTGTGACGATAGTTGGCTCTTGTACTTTTCGTTCTCCAACTGGTCTCTTTTTCTTTCCTCCTCAAGCTGATTTAGCTCCTTCAGTAACTCCGGTGTTATCTTCTTCTGGCTCATTCTGTAACAAATTATTTAATTCTTCAACATCAAATTTTAAACCTTTTAAATTTTCTAAGTTTTCAGTCTCAAATATACTTTTAAGTTCTTGTACTTTTAACTTAAATAATCTTTCTTTTTCTTCTCTTTCAATGTTGGTTTTAACTATCTTATCAATACACATCTCAACACCGTCAATCAAACTAGTAATATTTTCACAAACAAATGAGGTTATTAGTCTACCTTCTTTATCGTTATTTTGTAGTATTTCAACACCTTCAGGTAATTTTTTTAACATAACCCATGATGTTGGAAATATCATATCAAACGTAATATATGTCTGTAATATTCTTACAGAATTTAGATACTTTGATGTTTTGGATACGAATTGACTATATATCATGATAGTTGGCAAATTAAAAATGTTATTATGTATGTTACGAATAATCCGTGTGTTGTTAACTCTAATGTTGTGATTTCAAAAGGTTTCGGTGGGTCTGATAAAAATGATTTAAAAAACCCAACGATTAACCTAATTGTTGCTAAAATTGAAAATACAAAAATAAAGTTAGTGTAAAAATCAATTTGATTAAGCATCTTTTTCTGACTTAGTATGTGTTAAAATTTCTCCTCTTAATTTTTGTGCAGCCGCTTTTAATTCTTGTGAAAGTTTTCTTGCTCTGATACCTGCAGATTTATTTCCACTATAAAATTTTGTTGTGTCTACTGATAACGCTTCGACTAAGTTTTTAATTTCTTCTAATGTTTCCATTTTTTGTTTTTTTATGTAATTTATTTTTATTCTAAAATTATATCCGTTTTTGGATATGTAAACAATAATTATATTATTTTCAAAGATCTTTCAAGTACTTTGTATATGTCGGTGAATATTTCAATATCCGATTTTGTTTTGGTTGTCGTCCTATCAAAAATTTGTTTGAAAAAATTGTCAATTTGTTCTTTAACCTTTTGGTCAGGTTGGTTATAGAATACCTCAAAGAAAAAAGATTCAAAGAACTCAGCATCCATTTCATTGAATTTGAAGTCTATTGATTCTTTATTAAAGTTTTCGATTGTTTTGCTCCAGCACCATTTAAAGTGTTGTTTCTTTTGGTCTGTGGTCATCCCCACTTTGGTTTCTTTGTTATCACTAAAATCATCACCTAAGTATGTGTCTTTCAATAAATTTAAAAATGAAAAACAAAAATCTCTGAAGAGTTCTGTAAGTTCTGGTGTGATGTTGTTTGCAAGATACCAAGCATTAACGTCTTCTTTGTCCATTGGTTTGGCTAACCAATCAAAAAAACGACCCATATTACTATTAGTTTCCATGTACTAATAATAATATGGGTCTTAATAAAATGAAGGTTTAATTATTGTGTTTTTTGATTGTACCCTATTAAGTTTTTCATTTTTTCCATTTCTGAAATAACTTTCTTATCTTCAACAGACTCTAATTTAACCATAAGTTTATCAACAGAGTCCGTTTTGTTACCACTTCTATCATTAACAATAGGTTGTGGGGCTTTGTTATAAGCTTGTCTTTTAATTTTAGCTAACATGTTGTCTTTTCTGATTTTATTTCTTTCTTTATTAACACCAGTTTCGACAGCATTCGCCCAATCAGGATTGTTACCAGTTCTTGACGAACCTTCGATATTATCTGTAGCCCATTCCTCGTCAGCATGAATACCATCGTAATCGATATTTTCTAATGCTGCTGCGGTTAGATTTTTAGTATACGTTTCAACGGCATCTGAAGGGATATAGGCCATTTTTTCCATTTCTTCAATTTCACCGTTACCTCTTGGGAAATCTTTAGGGTTCATTTCATATTCACCTTTTGACGCATCTTTTAAGTATTCTTTCATTTTTTTAGTAACACTTTTGATATAGTCGTCATTTTCTTTTTTAGACCTACCTAAAGATGATTTAAGTACATTTTGAGCACTTGGTGCTTTATCTTTTTTCTTTTCTTCATTAACGATGTTTTCTATAATATCAATCATTTCTGACTCCGTAAAATATACTTTAGATTCTTTTGTTACTTTTTTAGAACTCTTAGCTGCAGATTTCATAGATTCTTCTTTATCTCCGTCATCATCTAAATCTAAAAAGTCTGGTTTGGCACTTTCTTTAGTTTCTGATTTTTTTGCTCTTAACTTTTTGAAGTCATTAGCATCTATTTCGTCATATGGTTTTGCCTGTTTTGCAATATGTTTTTGACCTTTAGATAATTTTTTTGATTCATACATTGGTCCACATTCAACACATTCATCTTCACCCAAATCTAATTCAACAAAATCAGATTCATCTTCATTATGTCTATCATGTTTGTGACGGTCATGTTTCATATAATCATGGTCTTCTTCATCATCACCTCTAAGTAATTTTTCAATATCATCAATAGACATTGGACTTTTAAATTTCATTCTACCGAATTTTGGGTGTCCGTCTTCCATTCCTCCTAATTCTTGGATATCTCCTTCGTACATATTTCCGCACTCCATACATTCTCCTTCGTACATCATTCCTCCACACTCACAAGTTTCACCTTCGTTTTCAAATAATTGTTTTTTGAAATTTGAAATTCTACCTGAAAATTCTTCAGATACAATTTTATTTACGATTTTTTTAATTTCTTTTTCCATACAATATAAATATCTATTAATTTATAAATTACTACCCAAATAGTTTATTAGTATATTTTTTATTTCTTCTTCAGTAAGTCCCGTTTTCAACGATACATTTTTAATCGCTTCATTCATAGTATTTTTCTTTGGTTTACTGGTAATGTTTAAAGCTTTAATATCTCCCTGATTACAATAAGGAAATGTTTTACATTCTTTTTTAACTGAAACAAATTGACCTCCTGGTATTTGTGCTTTTTTCCATGACCTACCTTGTCCTTTAGTCGTATTACCTTTCATGTTTTTATCCTGAAAGCTATTTGCGTCGTAAATACCAACCGATGCTGTTGTTGTCATTTCAGTCGCTTCAATTTTTTTGGGACACACACATTGGGATTTAACTCTGTCGCAAGCATCACAATATTCTTCATCTTCTCTAACTTCTTTTACTTTTGGTCTTTTGTATTCAGATTTAGCAGTATCATCATTTGACCACATACTAAATGCAGGTGAACTATAACCAAAACCTCCCGTTGTCGTGGCCTCTTTTGTTTCTTCTTCTTTTTTCTTTTTTAAAGCCTCACTGATTAAAAAATCAATATATTTTTTGTTTGTAATCATTTCACATTTTTTAATGCCGTCTGCCATTGGTTCTTCTTACTCCATAAATGGTAATAAAACTCGGTCATGATTTTAACGACGATATCATTTATGTCACCTCTTAGGGTTCCGTTTTTAATTTCTTTTTTCAACATGTCAACCATAGATTTTTCATATTGTTTTACAGTACTAGCATTAAGAAAATCCTTAATCTCCTTTTTAACAATCGTTTCTATTTGTTTTTTATCTTGTTGTGAAAGTGCCATTATTTAATTATACTAAATACGGTTAATGTAGTAATAAGAGCACCACTTATAATTTGAGTAATGGTATTTTTAGCCTTCAACTTTTTAACTTCTTTTCTTAACTCCTCATTTTGGTCGTTAACAATTTTGAATTTTTGTTCTACGTTTGAAATAATCTCCTTATTTAACGTGTCCTTTTGTTCCCAAGTGTTAATTGTTTTTTCTAAAAATAAAATCTTATTATTAAGTTGTTTGATTTCTTCTTTATCAAGTTTAGATAGTTCTTTTAATCTGTCGTAGTCATTTAAATCCAACAACATTTTTTGTGCAACATCATAAGGGATACTCATTTCAGTTGGTTCTGTTTTAGGTTTTTGTTGTGCAAATGAAACATTAACAACAAAAATAGAAAACAATAATAAAAATATATTTTTCATAGTATTAAAAATTGTATCTCGCTCTCAACAAACTATCAACTTGTTTTTTGTCGGCATTTTTTATTTCTTCTTTTTTCTGAGTGTAGAAGTTATTTACCTCTTTTCTTTCAACTTTAATTTTTCCAATCTTATCGTCAATCTCACATATTTTCTGTTGGTATGAACTAATAGAGTCATTTAAACTTTGTTGAAGTTTTTGTAATTTTTGGATGTTTTGGTCCAACTGTTCCAACTTATATTTATCCAATTCGGACATTTGTGGTTTTGGGGTTGCCAAATAAATTACACCATATAACACACCGATAGCAAGTATTACACCAACAACATGTTTCCAATATTTTTTAATTAGTTCCATTATTCTTCTCCGATTTTACTTGATGTTTTCTTTCTTGTTGATATTACTTTAGCCCATTTAGATTTGAACTTTTCATAGAAAGAAGTAAGTTTATTAACTAACTCCGTTAATTTATCATCCAACTTAATCATATCACCGTTGATATAAACACCGTTGTTTTCACCAATTGAGTAGAAGAACTCCAAATCAAAGTCGATTACTTTACCACTCCATTGAACCTCACTTGGGTACATATTTAATACACCAAAGTCAGATAAGTCAGATACCTCATCAACAAATTCGTCCATGGTTTCTTGAAACGCGGTTTTTTCTTCTGTTGTTAATTCCAAGTCTTTCTTTTCTTTACCATGTAAAGTTAAAAGTCCACCTGAAATACGATAAGTTTTACTTTTATCTTTTTTTACTTTCTCAGGGTCCACTTCAGTATTCGCTTCGTCATACTCAACTTCATCGTCTTGAATTTTATTTTCAATACTTTTTGCCAAGTTCGTGGCTTCTGGTTGTTCCATCAACATCCTTGATTTCTTAAGGAGGGATTTCAATTCATCATATTCATTAATCATCTTTCAATAGTTCTTTTAATAGTTTAAAATCAAATGCTGGGTTTACATCTTTAAAGTAAGAATCATAATTACTTCTTGTGACGATACCTCTGAAGTTTTCCACCCCATCTTGTCTTACATTATGTCCCAAACATTCTGTTGGTATTTTAAACTTTTCACAAAGTTCTTTTATTAACATAGTAAGACTAACAACCTGTTTATCTTCGTATCTGTCCCAAAAAAAATGTCCTCTCCATTTTTTTTCGTAAACCTTCTTTTTATAAATATCGCCTATCCAATTACTATACGAAGTATCGAGTGTATTTTTTTTCAACCACCCAAAGTTTTCCAAACATATAATTATGGATTTTTTATCATGGTCCTCATTTTCCATGTAATTTGAATACATTGTTGGTTCCATTATGTTAAAGATTTTACCATCTTTACAGATGACATAATGTGGTAGATAAGGGTTTTTACTATTATATCTATATTTTAATGATTGGATATAATTTACATAATCCCTTTTGCTGTCAGTTAGTATTATTTGGGTCTTTTTTTTGTGTTCCCCAAGTGGACTAAAATCTGCTAATGTGTAAAGATTTTCCATAGCCGGATCTATTAAGGTAGGATAATTTTTTAGGTTGTTTTTCTTCTAAAACCTCTTGTGGTTCTTCGGTAACGACTTCTTCTTGTATTTCTTCGATTTTTTCTTCTACCTCTTTTTCTATTTTCTCTTCTTCTGTGACATCTTCTGTGACTTCTTCTGTGACTTCTTCAATTACTGGCTCTGTTTCTTCAGACATCCATTCCCAACTATCATTAATACTTAATAAACTTTCAGGAACATTGACTTCCTCTATTTGGTGGGTAAGTTCGTGGGTGACTTGGGGGGTAACTTGGGGGGTGACTTGGGGGGTGACTTCTTGTTTTGGGGAATCATCTTCCTCATCTTTTCTATTATTTTTGAATGCTTGGTTTGTTGCAATAACTAATGTAATGGCTAACGGGTCAAACACAAAAATTAAAATTAATATGAATATGTTAGCCGTTTTTTTAACACCCCACCCGGTAAGTTCACTAATATATTTAATGGTTCCAAGTTCATTACCTGAAATCTCTTTTGATTCTAACTCAAGTATTTTTATATCTAAAGATGTAATACTGTCATTAAGAGCATCCACTTTACCTGACATTTTGTCACGATTTTCAATCGCCAGTTGTAATTGGGTTTCAAATGATTTACGATTTGCGTTATTTGCTCTTGTTACGACCTGACCTGTCTGTCTATCTACACTTTGAGTTGTGGTGTTGGTTGATAGGGCGTTTCTTAATTTAGAGATATCGTTATCTAAGGTTTGTTTTTCTTTTTGATATTCGTTTTTTATTTCCTCAAACCTTTGTTTTTTAACTTCAATGTTTTTTACTTCTTTTTGACCTATTTCAAGTTTTGCGATATTGGTTGAAAACCCTGTACTTAAAAGTCCGTAGATACCTAATGATGTTATAAGTGATAGGGTTATAAGAGCTAAGGTCATATATATTTTTAAAACCCCATAGGTTTCTTTCCACTTGTCATGAAGGTATGTCGCAATAGCCAGTTTCGACACTTCTAAAAATCCGCCCATTATAATAACAGGTAATGCCACTCCAACAAAGACCACAGATAGACCCACAACACTATAATAAGCAGCAGTCCCTGACAATCCAAGAGCACAAAATAATAAAAACCAAGGTAATAATTTATCTTTCATATCATTAACTATAATAGATAAATATTAAAGATAAATAAAAACCCTCACCGGCGCCGATGAGGGAGTGTAGTTTCATCTTACCGTATAGATAAGATTGGGGAGTTTCACCCTGTAGTCTTCGTGCCACATTCCGCCAAGTTGTAAGGGTAATCTCGGTTCAACCCTTTTTTTTACATATATTCAAATAAATCTGAACATTCGTTTCGTAATTTACGAAGTGCTTTTTCTTTAATCTGACGAACACGTTCTTTTGTTAAAGAAAAGTCGGAACCAATATCTTCTAACGTTCGTGGGGTTCCCGTGATACCATAATAATCTTCAATAATTATTCTTTCTCTTTCATCAAGAACGGACATAATACCCATCATCTTTTCTTTCAAAATGTCTTGTGTTGAAAATACTTCATCGGGTGATTCAACGTTTTCATTTTTAATAACGTCAATTAAGGTATCTCCGTCCTCATTGATGTGCATATCCAAGTCAATCATTCTTGGTAAATTTGCAAACTTGTCCGATAAGTCTTTGTTTGTTTTTTCGTTCTCACGTTTTTCTTTTTGCATGTCTTGTACGACATTAACCGGGAGACGAATTGTACGTGAATTGTCGTTTAGTGATTGAAGAATGGATTGTTTAATCCACCATACGGCATAAGAAATAAAACGATTTTTCTTAGTCCAATCAAAGTTTTTAATGGCTTTCATCAAACCGAAGTTTCCTTCAGCAATTAGGTCAGATAGGTCCACACCTTGATTTTGGTATTGTTTTGCTACTGTGATGACAAAACGTAAATTACCTTCTAACATTTCTTTTTGGATTGCATCTTTTTCACGTTGTGAACAATTTTCTGATGCGATTCTTTCAGCTAAGACACGCTCTCTCTCGGGTGTCATAACTTTTAATTTTCTAATGTCCTTTAAATAAATTTGTATTTCATCTTGATTCAAAGGGTTAGTTGATTTTGTTTCCTCCATTTTCTCTCTTTCCATAATTGTCTAAAATTTGTTTCTCTTCTTTTGTTAATGACTCAATTCCTTTCTCTGTTATCTTCTCTAATATTTGGTCCACTGTTGGTTTAGGTGATTCAGGTCTTTTAACCTCCATCGGAAACTCAAAATTTGTTCCCGACAAAGGTAACATAAATTCCATCATATCACTTATTTTTTTCTTCTTTTCTTCACTTAATTTTTCTACGTCTACTTCTTTGTTCTTGTTTTCTTTTTTTACTCCATCAATATTCAAAAAATCTTTCTTCAATTTTCGGTCCATTTTGATATCCACGTTTTCTGTTGCTTCCATCAAAAAGTACTGTTCTACTACTCCGTCTAAACACATATCGATATACTCTTTTAGTTCGCTGAAAGTTTCTTTGGTTCTAAAGTGTAAAACCATTCCAAACTCACCATAATTAAACTTTAGATATTCGCTAGAAACTACCGTAACTAACTGATACGAAATGTCGTCAATAAAGTTTTCCATTTCCGTGAAATCACCGAAAATAAAAAGCATATATCTTTTGTCTTGTGATTCCATTTCTGTCTTCTTCTTTCTCATAAATATTTGTTAAAAGTGTTTTACAAAAATACTATAGTTTTAGTATTTGTACTAATTTTTTTGGAATTTTTTTGTCAATTCTATTCTTTCATTACATATATCAACATATTCTTGTGATATTTCACTACCAATATAGTCACGGTTTAACAGGATACACATTTTAGCAACGGTACCTGAACCAATAAAAGGGTCATAAACTAAATCACCTTCATTTGTCCAAGTCAATAAATGGTCTTTAACCAGTTCTTCAGGGAAAATTGCAGGATGTTTATGTGCAATTTTATCTTTGGAGGCAAATCCACCTCCATTAACATATCTCCAAATGTTATTTCGTGGACTAAAATCAGGGACAGGTTTTATATTTTCAATCTCAACTAACTGTTCATTATCACCAATTCGTTTTGTGTTCTTACCCCAATTTGTATGACCAGCCCATTTGTTTGGTTTGTCACATATTAGATTAGATGTTTTAGGCTTACCTTTTGAGAATACAAACATGTACTCAAAAATTTGAGTGTATCTATTACTTTTAGCACTTGATGGGTATGAACTTGAGTTTTTTTCATATATCATAGTATCGTGTAATAGAAAACCAGCATCCATAAATTTTAATACTTGTCTAAAACTTGTACCTGACTCAGAACCTTTAATTACTTGGTCATTAACCACCCAAACAACTACACCACCTTTTTTGATAGTCCTATATAACTCAGGAACCAGTCTATCAATATCAAACGAAAATCCATTGTATTTTCTAATGTCG
>JACCDW010461679.1_pt1 | contig 12205 bp, 10 predicted proteins | sample 7449781 | NCBI WGS metagenome assembly JACCDW01 (sample SAMN15323449, study PRJNA562643) | freshwater metagenome | isolation source: river surface water | place: USA:Blue River Watershed | collected 2017-08-18
AAATTTATTTATTACTAGCTTGTGGCTAGAATCCTTAGGCTAAAGTCTCTAGATCCCCAGGTTAAAACCTGTAGAGCCCCAGACTAAAGTCTGGGGTTATAAATAACCCTAGGCTTTAGCCTAGGGACTAGATGCGAAGTATCGCGTCTCTACAAAGTTTTCCAAATCCAAATCTCTTCCCTTTAACCTCTTACCTCTAACCTCTAACCTCTTACCTCTTAACTCTAAACTAACCCCAAATCCTTCTGAATCACCCCAACCTTCTCCTGCAAGGCAGCAAAGGTCTTATCGAAATCAGCGGCTGTTGCCAAAGGAGCATTCACCGATACATAGAACTTAATCTTCGGTTCAGTTCCGGATGGGCGCGCGGAGACTTTGGAGCCATCTGCCAGGATGAGTTGGATCACGTTGGAAGCTTCTATGCCGCGGCCAACCGCGATTGGCGTTTTTACACCCGTTAACAAATCTGTGGAAACAAGGCCTTCGTAGTCCAATACAGTCACTGGTTTAGACCCAGCCACGGATGCAGGAACGTTCGAACGCAAATTGATCATCATTTGCTTGATTTCCTCTGCGCCAGCTTTGCCCTTTTTGGTTAGGGAAATTAAGCCTTCGTAATAGAAATTATTCTCAATGTACATTTCGGCTAGGAAGTCGAACAGGGATTTGCCCTGATCTTTCGCGTAAGCCGTTAATTCTGCGATCATGGCACAGGAGGCCACCGCGTCTTTGTCGCGAACTGCATCGCCAATTAAATAGCCGTAGGACTCCTCGCCACCGCCGATGAACTTTTCTTTGCCTTCCAACTCACGTATCACCTGCGCGATGTATTTAAATCCGGTCAAGGTATTGTAGCACGTGACGCCTTTGGACGCACACATTTTATCGATCAAATCCGTGGTTACAATCGTTTTGGCCACAAATTCATTGCCTTTTAAATCTGTTACTTTCAACAAGTAATACAGAATCAAACTCGCCATTTGGTTACCGTTCAATAGCACCCATTCGCCGTGCTGGTTTTTCACGGCTGCACCCACGCGATCCGCGTCAGGGTCCGTGGCAATCACTAAATCCGCATCGATCGCTTTGGCTTTGTTTAAGGCCAAAGTCATCGCTTCTTTTTCCTCCGGATTCGGATATACGACGGTAGGGAAATTTCCGTTGGGAATGGCTTGTTCTTCCACGACCGTTACTGCTTCAAATCCTAATAGTTCTAATGCTTTGGGCACTAAGGTTATTCCAGTTCCATGGATAGGAGAGAAGACGATTTTAAGGTCTTTTTGTCGTTGGATGACGTCTGGCTTCCGACAATTCGCTTGGATGGTTTTCAAATAGGCCGTGTCGATCGACTCATCTAATAAGTGTAATAGAGCATCATTGCCCTCAAATTTGATGTCGGCAACGGTAGAAATAGCATTTACCTCCGCAACGATGTTCTTGTCATGCGGCGCTACGACCTGCGAGCCATCGGCCCAATAAGCCTTGTAGCCATTGTATTCTTTGGGGTTGTGGGATGCGGTGATGACTAAACCGGCTTGGCAGCCCAACTCGCGTACCGTGAACGATAGTTGCGGAGTAGGACGCAAAGCAGGGAAGAGGTAGACCTCAATGCCATTTGCGGTGAAGATATTCGCTGCGATGCGCGTGAATTCCGGAGAATTGTTGCGGGAATCGTGCGCGATCGCCACTTTGATTTTTTGATTTGGCAGACATTTGTTTAGGTAATTCGCAAAACCTTGCGTCGCCGCACCCACGGTGTATTGATTCATGCGGTTGCAACCCACGCCCATCTCGCCGCGCATGCCACCCGTCCCAAATTCCAGAGATTTGTAGAAGGAATCCGTCAAAGCGGTCTGTTCGCCGGCAGCGATCATCGCTTGAATTTGTGTTTTGGTTTCGGCGTCATAGGGGCCGTTTAACCATTGGTCGATGTTTGCTTGGGTAGTTGCGTCAAATGTCATATCCTAATCGCTTAAATTTCTCCAGTAAAAACGTGTTTGGCAGGGCCAATTAAAAATATTTGGGTAAATCCGTCTGTGCTGTTTCCTTCGAATTGCACGGCTAATTCACCGCCTAAAGTCTTGATTTGAATGGGGCTGGGCATGCCTTTGGTGGTATTGGATACCAAAGCCGCTGCCGTCACGCCCGTTCCGCAGGAATAGGTCTCGTCTTCCACGCCGCGCTCGTAGGTCCGAACAAAGAGGGTTTGGGGATCTAATTTCTCCACGAAATTCACGTTGGTGCCATTTTGGCCTTGATAAGCCTCCGAGTAACGGATCGCTGCGCCGATGTTCTTCACGTCGGTGAATTGCACCTGTTGGACGTAACGCACCACATGCGGTGAGCCGGTATTGGTAAAATAATCGTCATCATGCTGGGCGATATTCGCCACATCTTGCATCTGCAAGGAGATTGTTGAGGGTGTGATATAGGCCAAATGCGGGCCATCCACCGCGATAAAATGTGCTTTTTCTTGTACGATGCCTAAATCTGCGGCAAAGCGTACCAAACAACGGCCGCCATTTCCACACATCGTTCCCTCGGTGCCATCGGAATTAAAATAAACCATGCGGAAATCGTATCCCTCAGCCATTTGGAGCAACATCAAGCCATCTGCACCGATCCCAAAACGGCGGTGGCACAAAGCCGCAATCGCGGGGGTATCTAGGTTAAAAGCTTGATTTCGGTCGTCGATGATGACAAAATCGTTTCCGGTTCCTTGGTATTTGTGAAATTGCATGACCCAATTTAAGAAAAATGTGGAAAGTATCGTGCTCGAATGACGTTAAGATGATGTTTTTCGTGTCCAGCGATCATCCAACACAGCGCCCGGACGGAAATCGAATTACCGTTGGCCTGCCCTAATTGGTTTGCCTGCGTCTCCGTCAAGGAGCTCATAAACAAGACATTGGCCTTACGAACCGCTTCGTATTGTTCGATGACCTGTGCCAAAGTTTGGTTTTCATAGCCCGCTTGTAGCATGTAGGCATTCTCGTCGAAACCGGGTAGAGATTGCGTCTCTCCCCGACTGATCGCTAGGGCGCGGTAGGAAAAGATGCGTTCGGTATCGATCATGTGTCCCAAGGTTTGTTTGAGGCTCCATTTGCCAGCTGCGTAGGTGTAATTGCCGTCTTGTTCACTTAGACCCTTGTAGATATGCAGGATTTCATCCGTTTGGGCTTCATAGACCTCAAACAGATTTGCATCTGCGGGGAAATCCAAGTATTCGGCGAAATAGGGTGCGTTCGGGTATTCGTAGTTGGCAGGGAAATGCATGGTGTCGATGGGTTTATTCGTTTACCTAGGGTAATCATTCAAGCTTTATCAAAGGTACAGGGGAAAAAGGAAAATGGGAAGCATAGAACTGATAAAGCGAATCAAGAAATTGATTTTTTATGGAAGGGATGCTGATTCGCCAAAGCCGTGATTTTCAGTTGGATAAGTGTGCGCATCCCCGCGACCCCTAATTTTTTCATATTTTTTTTCATGCATCTATTGCATCCAAGCAGAATTTCCCTAATTTTGTGCCACCAATTACAGGACGGTCCGGTAGTTCAGTTGGTTAGAATACATGCCTGTCACGCATGGGGTCGCGGGTTCGAGTCCCGTCCGGACCGCCAACTAAGAAAAAAGCCTCAGAGAAATCTGAGGCTTTTTTCTTGCCCGTTAATAAAGGGTTTCTTACATTTTTCTTTAAGTATTATCTAACCTTTATTAGTATTGTTAACTAAAAAATATGGCCTCTTAGGTAATTATAAGGCGCTATTTGTCTTTTATTGATTGAACTCAACATGATTTACATATATTTAAAAACCTAAACAAATAAATATGAATGCTCAATTTTTTAATTTGAAGGGATTTACCTTTCGTGATGTTCATAATGAGGAATCAGGAGAACCTGTAATACTGGTTACATCAAATGATAATTTGTACAGGGCAGCCATTCGATGGAATCATTTTGGAGACATTAATCAAGAAAAATGGGCTAAAATCAGAGAGAAACTTCTTACTTTAATCTTTAACAGAACACCTCTAGGCGATATCACTTTCGATAATTTCAATCAATTTCAGGAATTTATAAATAATAATTTTATTGAATATTCCCCCGATCAAAAAAGTAAAAATCTGCTTAAATATATAAAGTCACTTTCATCGTTTGACGGGGATACTATTTCATTAACTCGACAAAAGATCAATGAAAATCAAATTTGGCGAGAAATGTATTTCACAAATGAAAGGGAAATGGAATTTTATTTGAAAGAATTGATTCAGGAAGAATTAATAAGTCAATATGACGCAAGTAAAGATGGATTTGGAATTCTCTCACTTACCAAAAAAGGTATAATTGCACTTCGAGATAGTTCTTTCAACGATGATTCTAAAACCTGTTTTATCGCGATGTCATTTTCGTCCGAATTAGATGAAATTTATTCAAATGCTATTGCACCCGCAGTAATAGGTTGTGGTTTTTACCCTTTCATAGTAAGAGATCGGCTAATTCCAACAGGAAAAACGATCAATGATGAAATTATTGCAGGAATAAAAATGTCCAGATTTATGATTGCCGACTTCACACAACATCGCAATGGGGTTTATTTTGAGGCAGGTTTTGCAAGGGGGTTAGGAATGGAAGTAATTTATACTTGTAGCAAGGAAGATATAGATAATGCACATTTTGATACCCGCCAATATCAACATATATTGTGGTCGAACTCTGAAGAATTAAAGGAACAATTAATTTTTAGAATCAAGGCTTTGATAAGTTAAAATATTATTCATTTACTTCAAAAACCTTATGCAACAACGCTTTCAATAATTGCTCAGTAGCTTGTTGATTTTCAGTTATGTGTTCTCTTAATTGTTTGGTTTTGGCTAATTGTTTTTCTATTTCCGCCACAATACGTTTTTGCTCGGACACTGGGGGAAGGGGGATTATAAATTGCTCAAGATTATATTTCGGTAATCCTTCTCTACCAGCTCCTGTTGTTGAAGAAAAAATGAACTTTTGAAAGTAGGGTGATAAAACAATTTTATGAAAGTAGTTTCTATCAACTTCTAAGGGTCTTATGATGCAAACGTGTTGGCTTACATTTCCCTCTTCAAAATCTTCAGGAACTAATGCACAGCGCCCCATTGAACCTCCTGTAATGTTCAACAATATGTCATTTGCAAAGACGATCGTTCCTTTCATTTGCTTTTGAACTTCATCAGAAACAAATTTTATGTCGTCATAAACTAAACCATCATTGTATATATTCTGAGAACGGAAAAACGGAAATCCCTTTTTAGAATAATTGCTACCTTTTGGGGTGCTTCCCGACCCTATTTTCAAACATATTTCACCCAACCTACACCACACCCAATTTGAAGGAATTTCAAACGGAATTTCTTCTGGTTTAATGGGTGATAATGTTTTTTCTTTTTTGCCTGATTTTACTTTCTCGGCTTTTATGCGTTTCAGCAATTCACTGGCAGGTTCATCTTTCGGGTCTTGTGGTACCAACTTACCTTGAACCGCTTCTTGTAAAATAGCTTGATTAAGGTTTTCTAGCTGAGTAAGTTGAATGGTAATATGTTCGTTCAACTGACTGAATTTTGCTTCTTTTTCAAAAAAGTGTTTTGCAAGAACTTTTTGTTCACTTGTTGTTTCTGGAAAATAAACCTTTAATGGTAATATGTGCTTCGGTTTAATTTCTGTTTTAATTCCTCCTGGAACTTGTTCTTTTAAAAGCTGAACAAAATCGGGGCTTCTTAAAAAGACTTTCAAGAAGTCAATGTTAATTTTAGAGGTATCGAAAATGTATGAAGAATAATGTATTGTTGCCAAAATATCTTCCTCGCCCTCATAAACTGTCAATGCTCCCTTTTCGACATTAATTCCTGATATAACCAAATCACCTTTTTTAATTAGTATCATATCGGTGTTTGAGCCTTTGTCAGATAGGAAAATTTGCCCTGAAAAATTTATTTTATCAATTCTTTTTAAACTCGCAATCGCTGGGTCTTCTGGCTTATATCGCCCTTCACGATTTTTCAGAACCTCACCAAGTTTCATTTCCTTCCATCCCATTTTTAATCAGCTTTTAGTTCGTTTAACAATATCAGAGATTCGTTGAATGACTTTTCAATGCATTTGATAATCGCCTTTCTATCATACACCACTTCTTCCACTTTCTTATTAGGATTCTTTATATCCAAATCGTAATTGCTATCAATGATGGTTTGCATGGGCACTTTCCAAGCCACTTCGTTTTCTTCTCTTTTTTTCCACCAAATTTTTAATGGTTCAAATTCCTCAATACGTATGGGTTTGGTTTTGCTGTAGGCTTTTGCTCCTTCAGGCAAAGTGTGTTCGTAATACCAAATCTCTTTTGTTGGTTTTCCTTTTTCAAAGAAAATCAGGTTGGTATTTACTGTAGCATATGGAGCAAATACCGATTGGGGCAATCGCACAATGGTATGCACATTGCAATCCTCTAAAAGTTTTTGTCTAACACGTTGTTTTACACCTTCTCCTGTTAAACTTCCATCTGGTAATACTATACCTGCTCGTCCTCCTTCTTTTAGCATTTGGATAAAAAGTATTAAAAACAAGTCGGCACTCTCTTTAGTACGATAACTCAATGGAAAATTTGTTTCCATGCCATCTCCAACTACTCCTCCAAATGGCGGATTAGCAAGAATGATATCAACTTTATTTTTTTGCTTGATAGAAGTCAACTCGCGACTTAATGAATCATCGTTTTCTATTAAAGGGATCTCTATATCATGGGTAATAAGGTTAACCACACCAAGCATGTATGGCAATGGTTTTAATTCAGAACCAAGAATAGTTTCTTGCAATAACATTCTGTCCTCGACGCTTTTCTCCTGCTTTTTTAAATGCTCAATTGCACAAACTAAGAATCCTCCCGTTCCACATGCTGGGTCTGAAATTCGTTCCCCCAATTTGGGGTCAACCATATCCACAATAAATTGGGTAACAGCGCGCGGTGTGTAAAACTCTCCTGTATCTTTTTTTGCAGCCAATCCTTGCAATACTTCTTCATAAATCTGATTAAATAGATGGTGCTCCTTGCTACTATTAAAATCAACTTCATTAAGCTTATTAATTGCTTGTCGAAAAGTTGTTCCGCTTTTCATGTAATTATTAGTGCCATCAAAAATATTACGAATGATAACACCAAGTCTATCATCAGCTGAGATATTTAGGTTTTTTAGCCTTGGGAAAAGCTCGTTATTAACAAAATTAATTAGTGCGTCTCCAGTTATACCCTCATCATTTGCCGCCCAAGAGCGCCAATGTAAATCAGTTGGAATAGGTGATTTATAACTTGAATTCATCATTTCCTTTTCGATTTCTTTATCATCAAAAAGTTTCAAGAAAATCATCCAACCCAATTGTTCTATTCTTTGTGCGTCACCGCTCAAACCAGGGTCTTTTCTAAATATATCACGTATTGATTTAATTACTCCACCGATATTGCTCATTTTACTTACGTTTTTCTATTGATTGTATGTAATGCTTTTTTTTAAAATCTCTATCTAATTCAACAAGAATTAAATCAATTAATTCTTTTAAATGGCTCAAATCGAAGTCTTGAAAAATTTTAAGATAATGTGATTGATCATTCCCAAGCCAAGTCGCACGATCTAAAATTGACCTTAAGTCACCCTCGTAATAATTGCTGATAACATGTGCAAGCCATTTATCTAGAATATCATCTTTTTTAGTTGGGTTATTCTGAATTGCCCAGTCTTTTATTAAATATTCAATTGATTTTCTAAATCCCATACCTGCAATTTCAGTCAAACCTCTTGACTCAGCTTCCATACTTTGAAGATATGTTATAATAAACTTGCTTGCTTCTACTTTATCGTTATCTAAAGTCAAACTATTTTTCAATTCAAGTACTGGTTGGGGCCAACTTGGCCCTTTAGGTGTGCCATTCAAAAATCGATCAAATTCAATTTCATTATTTGTTATTGTGTGACTAACAATAAATGTTTTCCCGCAATGGTTTGACGTGCATTGCCAAATAGAGAAATTTTTAGACTGAATTTTGTCAAAAAAAGTAGATATAAAATTTGGCTTTATTGAATAATGGCAATGAGGGCACAAATCAACTTCAAAGGTAGAATAAGGTAATAGGTGGACATTATTAAACATAAATATTTTCCAATTAAGCTAATTGATATAATTCATTCTCTAACTCTTTTATTGCACGCAGATACCCATCTTTTGAACCAAATTCTTTAATAATTTCCAACGGAGATCCGTACTCATTGAGTGGTTTAACTTTTAGAACATCTATGCTTTCAATATTCGAAATGCCCTCATCAGCATATTTCTCAAGTAAAGCTTCCATTACCTTACGAGCTTGTTCACCATATTTAGTAAAATAGTTGCGTTTTTTGACATTCTCTGCACGCTCTCTCCTAGTTAAAGGCGGCATATCATAAGCAACGTGGCAAATCAAATCAAAGAGATCGACTTTCATATCTACTGCCTGATACAATGCTTCAACCATTATGCCTTGCTGTTGTAACTCATTAATAATAACTTCTTTTTGCTCTGCATTATTCCAAGTTCTGAGAAAATCATCTAACGAGGCAAATTGCCCTTTGATAATCTCTTTGGTATAATCTTTCAAACTTGATGTGATTGGCTTTCCTGTATGGTCAAAATACATCTCTCGACTAAGCAGAACCGATACATCCACTCCATTAACATATACTTTCTCACGAGGTTCATGAACAACATGGCCACCAAAATTACCATTATCAGGTTTACGTATATAGGGTGGAGTAAATATTACTTCTTCTCCTGAACCTTCATCTGTTATCGGAGTTGCTTCGACTTCCTCTTCTCCTATGATTCCTCCAATTGGATCGTCTTGTCCAATAGGTTTAACTCTAATTGGATCTCCATCAAAATCTTTGTCAGCAAATAAATCAGTCGCATTACGAAAGTCAAGAATGGTAAAATACATCTTATTGAACTCTTCGTTAATTCGAGTACCGCGACCAATGATCTGCTTGAACTTAGTCATTGAATTTATGTTCGCATCTAATACAATCACTTTGCATGTCTGAGCATCAACCCCTGTTGTCATTAATTCTGAGGTTGTTGCAATGACAGGATAGCGTTCTTCTGGGTTAATGAAATTATCAAGCTCACGCTTTCCCTCATCATTATCACCAGTAATTTGCATGATGTACTTGTAATTTTCGTTGACTAAATCAGCATTGTGCTTTGCCAGAGCTGAACGCATTCTTTCTGCATGATCGATGTCTACGCAAAAAATAATGGTTTTAGCATATCTATCGTAGCCTTTTAAAAATTCAGTTACTTTCTGAGCAACTAAATCAGTTCGCTCATCAATTACAAGGTTACGATCGTAATCCTTCCTATTGTATATTCGATCTTCAATTGGATTGCCATCTTTATCCGTTTGGCCTTTATTAGGTCGCCAACCTTCGGAATCTACATTTAACGCAATACGTATAACCCGATAAGGCGCTAAAAACCCATCATCTATACCTTGCTTTAATGAATAAGTGTAAACAGGATCTCCAAAATATTCAATGTTTGAAGTCTCTTTTGTTTCTTTGGGCGTAGCAGTTAAGCCGACGTGAGTAGCTTTGCTAAAATAATTTAAGATGTCTCTCCATGCACTGTCCTCTTTTGCGCTGCCTCGATGGCACTCATCAATAACAATGAGATCGAAAAATTCAGGCGAGAACTGTTTGTACACATTTTTCTCATCTTCTCCTCCTGTTAATCCTTGATACAACGCCAGGTAAATTTCATAGGACTTATCAACCATTCGTTGCTTAACGACAGTCATCTTGTCCTTAAAATGTTTAAAATCACCTCGACGAGTTTGATCAATTAAGGCATTTCTATCAGCTAGGAAAAGAATTCGCTTCTTCGTTCCACTCTTCCAAAGCCTATGAATTATCTGAAATGCGGTGTAAGTTTTACCAGTACCCGTTGCCATTACCAATAACAATCTGTTTTGCCCTTTTGCAATTGCTTCAACAGTCCTATTAACAGCAATCTGTTGATAGTAACGTGGCCTTCTACCACTGCCGTCAAAATAATATTCTTGCGATACGATTTTATCCTCTTCATCTGAAGCTATTCCTTTATAGCTCTTGTAAGTATGCCAAAGTTTTTCAGGAGTGGGAAATTCATCCAAACTTAATTCTTGCTCTATAGAAGAATCATTTTTGCTCCTGTCGTGGTATAAAAAGCCATCTCCATTACTACTGAAAACACAAGGAATATCTAAAATCCTGGCATAATCTAATGCTTGTTGAATCCCAGATCTTACAGAATGCTTGTTGTCTTTAGCTTCTATTATGGCTATTGGGATATTAGGTTTATAATACAAGATATAATCAGCTCTCTTTCCTTTACCTCTGGCTGTCATCCTACCTCTGACGTAGATTTTCCCATCAGTAAATGATACTTCTTCAAGTAACTGTGTATGCTTATCCCAGCCTGCATTTTCAATCGCAGGCGTAATGTATTTTGTGCAAATATCGCGTTCAGATAAACTTTTTTTATCCATAATTTACCATTAAATGGGTAAAACGTAGGAGCACTAAAATAGTACTTTAAACAAATTACCTTTATTATCCTTAGCAACACCAAACCCGTGTGCTGTTCCTGCTCCAGTTAAAAATTCAATTTCAATAGATGTTCCTTTATCACCTAGGAGCATTGCATAACCCCTATTTTCGTTTCCTCTTGGAGATAAACCAAGCTCTTGACCATAACTTAACAGTAAGCTGTAATTGTTTATTGATTTTCGAACGCCTGCTGTAGATGACCATCTTCCCTCACATTTCTCTCCATCAGCCATTGTTAAAAAACACTTTCCACTATTACTTGTAACATTAGTAGCGGTTGCTTTAATAACACGAACAGGAACTTTAGTCGCTAAAGGCCCTTTTACCGGATAAAGATCCAAAGTGATACTGCAACTTGAAAGTATCACAATAATCAAGATCAAATAGATTTTCTTCATTTGTAGAATATTGGGATTAAACAGAATTTACTAATTATAAATCTATCTTAGTTTTAGTAAAATTCCTAAAAACCGTTAATTTCTTTATTTAACGGTAAGAACATTATATTTAGCAAGTAATCTATAGATAAAATTCTTTTAAAGAATATGTTCTAATATGTATTTATGATTTCCACCTCCCCTGGCATTCCCCTCACAATCCTTTCCGCCGGCTCCATACTATTCACTTCTACCTCCAGCAACCAAGCACCATCTGCCTGTTCCTTCAAAAAAGGTACCGTTGCCGGATAATCATCTTTTAGGAAGAGCATGGCTCGCATGCTTAATTTCAGCTTGATGGGGAATTTGGTGCCTGTCTCGTTGAAACCAAAGACATCCGGTTTCAATAGGAGATGTGCTTCTTTAAATTTATGATTTTCTGCTAATATTTCAATGGCACCCATGCGTTCCAGTTTGAAATATTTGTTCTGCGCCGCCGCGGGTTCATAGGCACAGAGGTATTGGTAGTTGGCCGTAAAGCCAATCGGCTCCACGCGTCGGTCGCTGATGCTTTCGCTGCTGGCCGACTGGTATTTATGCAGGATGATTTGTTTTTCGCTGGATATTGCCTCCTTGATTTGCGTGACGAGTTTGGCTAAATGACCCGCGAGGATGTGTTGGCCCATCGCATGTTGCTCATCCAAATAGGGTAACTTACTTAAAATGGAAGCGGCTAAGGGATGGTTTTTGGCAGCTACGGCAATCGTCTCATGGATCAAAGTTGCTTCCTCTTTGGTCAAGGGTTCCGAGAAATCCTCTGCCGGGATGAAGAACTTGTAGTGCGCATCCTTTTCCACCACAAAACCCAGTTCGGCCAATAAATCCAAATAGCGGTAGCAAGACCGTTCGGAGATTTCGAGGGATTGTGCGAGGCGTTTGATGGACTTGATGGGGAAAGCTTTCAACAAACTGATCAACTTGAATACGCGTAAAATACGATGCTGGTTGAACATATATTCGATTTAAGAATTTAAACATAATGAATTGTTTTTTAGGGATTTGGGGAAATGACTTGATTTGTCACAGAAAATTAGTCGTCAGTCGCTAGTCACTAGTCCGGAGTCCGAAGTCCAGAGGGGAATAGTCCGAAGGGATTAGTCGGTAGTCGCTAGTCACTAGTCTGGAGG